>Ga0209064_1004527_pt1 | contig 10231 bp, 2 predicted proteins | sample Inofromicrocosms_FD_187498 | JGI IMG/M metagenome (GOLD analysis project Ga0209064, IMG submission 187498) | Mouse cecum microbial communities from Vienna, Austria - Inoculum for glucosamine and mucus D2O microcosms (SPAdes) (version 2) | ecosystem: Host-associated > Mammals > Digestive system >... | reverse complement strand
GCTTTGTGATGCAACGCGACTTCATAACGGTTATGCGCATGGGCGCAGGGGTTGCTCTCCGTGGGCGCGCAGAAAAGACAGCGCGCGTACTTTTGGCACATATCGCAACCGAGTTCGCGCTCGGCGATCTCTTTTTCTCTCCTTAAAAACGCTTCCAGTTCGGCTATCGTCATGCTTTTCTCCCGTATTTCTTGCACTTAACTTTATTATACTACATATTTCGCGCTTTTTCAAGCGGATTCACGGAATTTTCACAACTGTTTTCGTAAAGCTCTGTAAAATCCCCTTTCTTTCCGTCCTTACGCCAGCCCAAAATACAATCGAGGCAGACGTTATGCATACTGCGGAAGATATTATTCGCCGCTTCGGGGTTGCTTTGCTCCAACTGCGCAATCAGCGTTTTCATCTCCCTGCGCTTGCTCTCCTCCTCTTTTCCCGCAACCCGCTCGGTAAAACGGCAGGCGCAGTTGAGGAAGGTCAGCCCGTTATAGCCCGCCCAAGCGCGAATATCCCGCTCGCGCACGCCGTACAAGGGGCGAATGAGCTCCATGGAGGGATGGCTCGTCGATTTAAGTTTGGGCATCATCGTCTTGATTTCCGCGCCGTAGAGCATACTCAAAAGCGTCGTTTCCACCGCGTCGTCGAAATGGTGTCCGAGCGCGATTTTATTGCACCCGCACTTTTGGGCAAATTCGTATAGATACCCGCGCCGCATACGGGCGCAAAGGTAACAGGGCGAGCCCCCCGTCTGAACGTCGACCACGCCAAAAATATCGCTCTCGAAAATGCGGACGGGCACACCCAAAAGCTTTGCGTTGCTTTCGATGAGTGCGCGGTTTCGAGGCGTGTATCCGGGATCCATTACGATAAATTCCAGCCCGAATTCGAACTGCCCGTGACGGCAAAGCTCCTGCATGCATTTCGCGAGCAAAAAGGAATCTTTTCCGCCCGAAATACAAACGGCAATTTTATCGCCCTCGCGAATAAGCCCGTATTTTTTGACGCATTTAACGAAGTTGCACCAAATTTCTTTGCGGAATTTTTTGATGAGCGAACGCTCGATTTCCTGCACGCTCACGAACGTTCCCTTTCCTTTTGGGCGAGCGTATTCAAATAAGCGCGCGCAGAATAGACGGCGACGAGCCCTTCGCCCGCCGCCTTGGCGAACTGATAGGGCGTACCCGTGATATCGCCCGCGGCGAAGAGCCCTTTTAAGTTGGTTTCTCCGCTTCGCGTGACTTTAACAAAGTTCCCTTCCGTTTCCAGCCCGCCGACGAGCGCTTCGGGCGGAGCGGAGTTTTTGAGGAAAAACACGCCGTCTACCGCGAGCTCGCTCTTAATAAGGCGCAGTCCGTTAACGCGCTCTTCCCCGACGACCGCGATCGGCGTATCGGACACCGTTTGGATATTTTCCGCCCGAAAACGCCCCTCGAAGCCTCGGCAGACACAATACACATTACTCGCAAATCCTGCGAGATATTCCGCTTCTTCCGCAAATTTTTCGTCGCTGAGCACGACGGCGATATTTTTTCCGCGATAGAGCGCGCCGTCGCATACGGCGCAGTAGCTGACGCCCCGCCCGAGAAATTCCCGTTCGCCCGCGATCACGCCCGCCGCCTCCACGCCTATGGCAAGAACAACCGATTGCGCAGAAAAGCTCTGCTTCCCCGCCGTGATAAAAAAGCCGTCCGCCGTTTTGTAAACGCCGTCAACGCGCGCGGGAGTAAGCGCAAGCCCTTCTGCGACGCGCTGTTTTTCGAGCGCGTCGGTAAATGCCGCGCCGTCGCCCGTAAAGGCGGGATAGTTGCGGATATACTCCGCCCTGTCCGCCTTGCCGTAGCCCTCGCCGAGCCAAAGGAGTTTGAGGCGCAAGCTCTTTGCCGTGAGCGCGGCGGCTTGACCTGCGATCCCGCCTCCGATCACTGCGATTTGATAGTTTTCATTCATCATATTTATTTTAACCCGCTTTTCTGCCTTTCAAACGGATTATATCATACTGTGCCGCCGCCTGTCAAGAAAAGCCCATAGATACAAAAGGGAGCGCCACGGCTTGCCGTAACGCTCCGAATTGTAAAACAAGTTATCCGTTAGAACGCCTTATGGGGTCGACTGCGGGCGCCGCGGGAGCTTGCTGAACGGGCTGTGCGCCGTTTACGATGCCCGAAAGCGCGTTCGTCAAAACGTTTGCCGCGTTCTCGCTGAGCTTAATGGAAACCTCTTTCGCGGGCGCCGCAGGTTGAGGTGCGGGCTGGGGCGCGGGAGCCGCTGCCGCCGCTGCTGCCTCTGCCGCCTCGCGAACGCGGTCTTCCATTTCCATGCGCGCAAGCTTTTCTTCCATTTGTCTTGCACGCTCTTCTACGAGCTTTGCACGCTCCTCCGCCGCACTGTTGACCGCTTGTACGGGAGGGATCTGCTGCACGGGAGGCTGCTGCGCCGCGCGCAACTGCTGTTCTTGCATCATGTTGAGCGTACGCTCTTCCGCCATGCGCGCGCGTTCTTCCGCTCTCGCCTTTTCTTCCGCCATGCGCATCATCTCGTACGACGCGCCGCCTGCCGCGGGTTGCGGTGCGGGCAACTGTTGCACGATAGGCTGAGGCGCAGGTGCGGGCTGGGGTGCGGGAGGAGGCAACTGCGGTTGCATCATTTGGTTCATCATGGGATTCATCATCGGATTCATCATGGGAGGAATCATCGGCATGATGGGCTGTTGAGGCTGAGGCGCGGGAGGAGGCGGTTGCTGGCGCATAGCCGCCATGCGTTCTTCGCGCTCCATACGACGCTCTTCTTTCCGCTCTGCTTCCAAACGCTCCTGACGTTCTCTCTCTTCCGCAATCTCGCGCTGCCGTCTTTCCTCTGCAAGGATCGCGTTTTTCTTCTTCTTTCTCACCGCCAAAACAATGATGAGCACTAAGAGAAGAAGTAATAGCGCAATTAAGAGAATCCACCAATAGTTCTTCAAGAACCCGAGCACGTTGTTCCAGAATTTTGCCGCGCCCGTCAGCTCAATCTGATACTGATAGCGCGAATCGTCAAGCTCGAAGTTCTTCGCGTCGGGGCTTGCGGGGTCGAGCTCCAAGCCGTACCAGTAGTCCACGCCGGGGGTGATTTCCGTACCGCTCGGCACGGGCGTATCCGACTCGGCGGACTCGTAAGGCGTAATGACAAACTTCACGTCTACGCTTTCGTCGAAGCCCGCAGGCAAGGTATAGCCCGTAAGCATACCGCCCTCGCCCTTCTGCCAACGCGCGGCGTCGTCTACCGTAAGCTTATATTTTGCAACGTTGAACGTATACGTCGCTTCGTTACCGTCGCTATTGAGCGTCGGTTCGGCAAGACCTACAACATAAGCCGTAGCAGAAGCGGGCACGATGAAGTAGAAATTATCAGAATCGAGAAGCGTGACGGTCGCCGTATAATCGCCTGCGTCGCGCAATTTGCTCGAACCGACCAAGCTGAACTTCATGGTTGCGCTGTCGAATCCGCTCAAATATCCTGCGTCGGAGAGCGCAGCCGCGTCGTAAGTTTTACCGTCGAACACAAAATCGCTGAGCGTAGGAAGGACAACGCCCTTTCTATCGATCGTGATTTCCGTAGTAAGGGTTTTTGTGCCGTTGGAATCCCAAACGAAATTCCCTCTCGAGATTTGCAGAACGATATTGAACGTACCCGCGTGCAAAAGCTTCACGTTATCGGGGAAGTTTGCGGGATCTTGCGCCTCGCCGTTGATATACAGCACGATTACGCCGGAATCGATTTTCGATTTTAACTCGGAGTAGTTCGACAATATGAGGGAAACGCCGCCCGCTTCATAAGCATCGCTCTTCGCCGAAATATCGGGTGCGGCAAGTTTTGTGGGATCGCCGAGCAAGTTGGGCACGACGTACTTGGTTTCAAGCACCGAGCCGCTTGCCGTCGTCACGCAGTCGGGGTTCTTCACGGTAAGGCGAAGCGTAAGCTCCACGTCGAAATAGTCCTCTTCGAGAAGTCCCGACCAGGTTTCGCCCTTGCCGACGACCTTCCCGCTTGCGTCGAGGAATTCGAGCTCGAAATAGTTGCTGTAATCTCCGCTGATATCCTTCCCTTCCGCATCCATTACGACGGGCAGAGGGATCGCGCCCTCGCGCTCCGTCCATTCGGGCACGGAGAGCTCCTGCTTGGTAACTTCCACCGTAACAGGAACGGGAGCAACGCCGCCGCTCGCGCCCGCCCACTTCACGTTGGCAGGATCGATAATATTCACGTTGAATGAATATTTCCCCGTTCCGTCCACATTGGAATAATCGAAGCCGTCGGGTACAGGCACGTAAGCACCTTCTTCCGCGTCGTAAATCTTTAAATTGTCGATCGTGTAATACTTGCCCTCGTCGGCAGGATCGAGCCCCGCAAGCTCTAAAATGTTCTTGGGCGTGCCGTCGTAAACGACGCCGTCGTTCTCGGGCTTATCCTGCTTCTTGTGTCCGATTTCCCAATTCAAAGGAATGGGATTCCCGCTTGCATCGACAAGACCGGGAGGAAGCATATCGGCAATCGGCTCGAAGTTGTCGCCGTCAAGGTCGTCGGGAAGCACGAACAAGGTGGAGTGCGGTCCGCGGTCGGAACCGCCTACGCCCTTGCCGATCGCGCTGTTTCCGCCGTCGTCCAAGAAACCGAGCTTCTTTAAGATGTCGAGCACGTCGTCGAGCTTGGTATCCGAAGGAACTTTGCCCTCTTCGATGAGCTTATCGAGCTTCTCCTGCGTGTTGGGAATGCCGATTAAAACAGGCTCTTTGACAACGGGCTTATAACCGCCGTTGCCGTCGTCTACGAGCTCGTACTCGATCTCCGCGTCGGGATCGAAGGGCACTTCTTCCATTACGGGGTTGCCGTCTTTGTCGAGAATGATATTGCCCTCTTCGTCTTTCTTCGGCTCGATGAAGCCCCAGCCGATACCGCTGAGAATATCGCTGAGGTCGGCTTTTTTAATTTCGTAGAAGAACTTCGAGCTCATGAGAGCGAAATCGTCCGTGCCGTCGAGATCGTCTTTAAACGCAATGGCGATCACGTACTTGCCCGCCTCTACGGGATCGTTGGGATTCTCGGAGTTCCACTTGCAGATCATGGGATTGGACAGATTCGCCCCGAGGTTGGTTTCGTTGGTGCAGGGATAAATTTCGATATCGAAGCTCGAAAGGTTGATGATCGGGTCGTTACTCGTACAAGTGATCTCGATTTCGAGCTGATGCTTGCCGTTGTAGGTATCGATACCGTCGATATGCGAAACGCTGATTTTTACGGGGATCTTATCCGCGCCGGGCGAAAACTCCTTGGTCGCCTCGGGAATCGACGCGCCCGTTTCGTCCACGAGCTCGTAATTGTCCGTTTCGGAAGACTTAATCGTCATGACCGCAACGTATTTTTTGGGATTGTCGGGGTCGAATTCGATCGCGCCGTCCGCAACTTCCTCGCCGCGCGTGCCGTCTTCGTTGACAATGAAGTATCTCACTTCCACGTAGGTAACGGAAGATTCCTTATATACGGGCAGGAAGAAGATTGCGCTCTCTCCCGCCGTACGCTCGTCGGTCGTCCATTCCGCTTCGACTTTGCCCTTGATGATTTCCCACTCGAATTCGAACACGTCGGTGTTTTCGGAAATGACGGGCTTTTCAAAGCGCGTATCCACGGTAATGCCCGAAGTGACCTTCGCGGTGTAAGTGCCTACCGGCATTTTCTTGTTGCCGTCATAGCCCGAAGCCGCTATCTGCAAGCCCTTGGGCAGGTTGATGAGCTGAACGGTTTGGTTGCTTCCGTTGTATTGGAACGCCTCGGAATACGCCACTTCTTTCCCGTTCTTGGTATAGCCCCATTTCACGTTCGAAAGATCGAACTCGCCCTTTTTCACTTCGAGTTCGAGAACGGCTTCGCCCGTTTGGCTCTTCACGTCCTGTCCGTTCTCGTCTTTGACCGTAAAGCTGTGCTCGGTGTCGCCGTCGGCGATTTTGAGCGCGGCGGTCACGCGGTACTTGCCCACGTCCGAAATAGCGGTTTCCGCTACCCAAGAGGAGGAATTCTCGTCCCACTTTTCAAGCTTATAACCGTTGTCGAAGCCCGCGCGCGCGGTGTCGATCAAAATGTACGCGTAACCGTCTAAGCCCGTCGCGCCCATTTTCAGGTTAAACGTATAGCTCAGTCCGCTCGTATCGGTATTCGACGCCTCTGCATACTTATACGCGAATTTCAGTTCGCTCGAAGTCGTCCAAGGCGCTTTGGTCGCACCCGATTTGTCGGAAATATACTCCCATGCGAGATTGCCCGTGTTTACGGAAGCCGAATCCACCGTAAAGCTTACGCGATCGGGATCGGTTTTGTTGGAATCGAACGCATAGTTCTTGCTCGCATCGTCGGAAGAATCGATTTCGAGAATGAGCACGTACGTGCCCGAAGCTTGGAAGTTCGCGTCGGTTGCCGTAATTTGAAGCTTGGTATTGTCGGGGCAGGTGTGCTTCGCCGTGTCCGCCTCGGTAGATTTGCGCCAATAAAGCTTAACCTTCACCTCGTCGGGCGTGCCGTCGCCGTCGCTGTCGTACGCCGCGCCGCCGTTGGCGGAGAATTTCAACTCATAGGTGATTTCACCCGTTGCGCCGACCTCCCACTTCCACGCGTTGTTTGCGGCGATCGTGTTCTTCCATTCGGCAAAGACGGGTGCGCCATTTACCGTAACCGTAACCTCGCGCTCGGTTGCCGCGTCGCCCTTCCATACGTAGTTGCGCTCGTTTGCGACCTTAAACTTAATTTTGTACTCGCCCGCGTTCTTCACGCGCACGCCGCCGCTCTGCTTGCTGAACGTGAGCTTCTCGCCGTTCGCGAAATTCGGGTCGGTATTGCCCGTGGCGGAAGTATCCTCCACGTACCCGTTCGTCGTATCGGGCACGAACGCCATGCTGTCTTTATCGAACCCGCTCACCAAAATTTGCTGTACCGTATTATTATAGGTATAAGTGCCCTTGGGCGCGGTGGGCGCGTCGATTTCCAGCTTCGTAATTTTAAAGCTCTCCGATGTAGCTTTGCTTGCCTTTAATTTGTAGTTTTTAGCGGTACACTCGTCGCGGAGCGTTACGAGATAATCGCCGCCGTCCTTGGGCGCGGTTTTACTGCCCAAGCCCGCAGGGATCTGCAGAAGCGGGTTTTGCTCCGTGCTCGCGGGATCGTCCTGCAAGCTCTCGTCGGGATAGTCTACGCCCTCTCCCGCCGCCGCGCCGTGCTTGTTCCCGCTGTCTGTTCCTTTGTAGTAGAATACGATGTCGGGCTTCGTGCTGTCGCCGTCGAACGAGGAAGGCTTTCCGCCCGTTCCCCACAGATAATTGATTTTCGCCGTGATCGCTTGCCCGTTATAAACCTCGCTGTACGCGCCGTTCGTCTTGGTAAGCGTCTGCGCCGCCCCCGTTGCGTCGGGCTTGCGCTCCAATACGATTTCGAAATCGAGCTCGTACTGCTTCATTTCGAACACGAACCCGTAAACGAGGTCGTCGTGGTTGTTCAGCGAAATTTTAACGTAAATTTTGTACTTGCCCGCATTCTTGATCTGCGGTTTGCTTCCAAGCGCAAGCCAGCTTCCGTCCGCGCCTGCGGCAGGCGTTGCCTCGGGCTCGGTGTGCGACGCGTCGGTATACTCCTCTTCCGTGTATTGCTTGCTCCAATACCGCATTTCGGGCGTGATATCGGAAGCCGTAGTAGCCGACTGCGCGCCCTTCTTCACCACCGCCGCCGCGGGCAATTCAATATTTTGGTTGTCCGCATTGTAGGTAGAAGTGAGGAAATCCGCACCCGGCACGTCGTCTTTATCGAGCGAGGGCAACGTGATATCAACCGAGAGTTCCGCCTTTCTTACCTCGTAGATAAACGAACCCGTGCTTCCGCTCGTGCCCGTTTGCGCGTTCACGAAAGTAACGTTGTAGTTCGAATTCGTGTTCTTAACCGTTACCGTGTACTTTTTAACGTTGATGAAATTCCCCGTGTCCCCCGCGATTTTATCGGTAGACGCCGTGTAGTTGGTAATTTCGTACTCGAACGGGAAAGTATTGCTCGGCGTATCGGACGCGATAAACTGCGCGCTCGCTTTGCCTCCGCCTACGTCGGTAGAATAGTACCAACCGCCCTTATAGGCAGTCCCGCTCACGCCCGTTACAGGGGAAGAAATGGTGAAATCCTTGCCGTCTGCGTCCTGATACTTGGTCGTGCTGTTCACGCCCTTCGTTAAAATGCTGTTACTGCCGTTGAGCGCGGTTTTTTGAACGTTCCCCTCGATTGCCGTCTTGTCGCCGTAGGTGATATAGTCGTCGTTCAAAACCACGGTAACGGGGCGCTTGCCGATCGTGTAGCTGCCCGACCCGACAAAGGTGACGTTATATTTTTTGTTCGTCCAGCCCAAAGGCAAAACGACAGTTTTGTCGCCTGCGTCTGTACCATAGGATTTTATATAATATATTCCCAAATCGGCTACGTCCATGCCGTTGTCTGCCGTAGCAAGCTTTCGGGATAAATCTGCATTTGCCGCAACAGCAGGTTGAGAATTCGTTTTTGCACTTCCAAGCTCTAATTTGTCGCCGTAGATACCGGAAATGTCATTCATAGTCACCGTAACATCTACGGGTAGGATTTCGATGTGAAAGGTGCTGTTTCGCAAGTAATTCGAGCTTTGACTAAATTGATTACAGTAATGATCGAAGGAAACTGCGTATGCACCCGGTTCCTTTATCGTTGTTACGCCCGTTCCGCCATGCGTGTCCGTATAGTTAATAAAATGCGCACCGGAGGTATACGAAGAATCAGCGGGCGGCGTTGCTACAACTCCGTCGCCTTCCGCGTAATTCCAAACTTGCCCGCTGGTATTTCCGTTCGGTAAATATTTCGCCCAAATACCCGTAATCTTACGGTTTGGGTTATAGGGCAATGTAAGCGTATTTTTGGTTATCGTGTAAGAGCCAACCGTTTCGGTTCCGGGGTCTTTCCAAGTTGCAACCCCGTTTACCTCTTCAAGATATCTCCATGCCACATCGCCCGGGATAAACTGAGTTTTTCTATACCAAAGCTTTAAAGTTGTCTTATCACCTGAAATCGTGTAATTCACACCGGCGTCAGGATTGAGATAGCTTCCTGTCCAACCAATAGAGCCAACCCCGTTTTTCATGATAGCGCGTTGTTCGGTATCGCTCATGGCTTTTACGACATGAATTCCTACGTCCATGATTTGCCCGTTAGAAACAAGAGGACCGTTTAATTGCAATAAGTCTTTATTCCAAGAGGTTAAATCGTGAAGACCGTAATTGCTTTCGCCGTTCTGATTCTTGTTATCTCTGCAAATAAATGCGCCTTCCCACTTAACCACTGTATTCGGGGTATGTAAAACGCCGCCGCCGGCAGACATGGAATTGGGCAAACTGTTTCCTGTTACAACGATATTTTTGATCGTAACGTCGTTATTGGCGTCAAGGAAAATGCCGCCGCCCGAAGAACCTGAGCCGAGCGCTTTGTTGCCCGAAATATTACCGGCATTGAATGCGACCTTTGCGGCAAGACCCGCACCCACGCCCGAACAATAGATACCGCCGCAGTATACGCGTGAAGTATTGTTTGAAACCGAACCGCCGTTCATGACAAACGTACCGAGCGTTGAAATTCCGCCGGCATAAGATTTATACGTGCTGGTGCTACCGTCGGGATAATAACCCGCTTTATTGCCCGTAATGGTACCGCCGTTCATGGTAAACGTGCCGACGTTACTTACGCCGCCCGCGCAGAAAGGAACGCTGTTTCCCTCTATCGTACCGCCGTTCATGGTAAACTTCGACTTAGACGTAGCAACATTAACGCCCCCGCCGCGACCGTAGTTGCGCGATATTATGGTGCTTTCGGTGATAAGGGATGAATCACGGGTTTTATTGTTCTTAATGGTACCGCCGTTCATGATAAATTCGCCGACTTCTTGTTCTGTTGCCGTGCTACCGCTCCGCCATACGGAGCCAACGGAAACAGCGCCGCCAATATGAACGTTATCGCTGATTTCACCGCCGTTCATGGTGAATTTACCCACAATGCTTGAATTGCTTCCGCCGACGCCGATCACACCCGAAGCGCTGCCGGAATTGGTTTCACCGTTTTGCGTTATGATACCGCCGTTCATAACAAAGATTCCGCGGGCATTGATAAGCGTACCGAATCCGTCGCCCGCGTAATTTTGCGTAAAAGTACCGCCGTT
>Ga0209064_1004517_pt1 | contig 10270 bp, 10 predicted proteins | sample Inofromicrocosms_FD_187498 | JGI IMG/M metagenome (GOLD analysis project Ga0209064, IMG submission 187498) | Mouse cecum microbial communities from Vienna, Austria - Inoculum for glucosamine and mucus D2O microcosms (SPAdes) (version 2) | ecosystem: Host-associated > Mammals > Digestive system >... | reverse complement strand
GCTGTACTCCCCCCGATATTTCTCCCAGAATTCTCTCATATGATTCATCCTTCTCCTGCAAATTTAGCCATTAATGGCTAAACCGCCAAATCAGCCCGCAAAGAGAAAAGTCTGGAATGCGCCCCATGACAGCGCATTCATCAAAAAGTTAAAACTGCAGCGAGAGGGAGACGCCGGTGGTGTTGCCTATCATGGGCAGAAGGGCCACATCCTGTACCGACGTTTTCTTTTTGTCAAGTCCGAACAGTTTCCGTTCGAAAGGGAGAAGCCAGTAACCTATTCTGGCGCTTAATATTCCGATTGCCGCACCACCGAGAACATCCGTTATCCAGTGACGGTCGTTATATATTCTCAACGCGCCCACGGTTACGGCCACCGCATAGCCGGCCAGACCGATGCCGTTGCCATACTCGATACGCATCAGTTCGGCACCGGTGAAGACGGTTGCCGAATGCCCCGAAGGGAACGAGTTTCTTGCCCCCGAATCAGGCCTCGGATGCCGGAAGGAATATTTCATGGCATTCACCACCACCGTCATTACGGCGTATGCCGTGACGCCGGCCATCAGACGGTCTCTGAATCCATGGCTCCTCGTCTTTATCTGCGGTATGAATCCCAGCCCGAGATAGCCTACCGCTGTGGCATACTGTATATAATCGTCGGCCCTGAACTTCCGGTCGGCTTTGTAACCCGAGATATTCTCCCGGAAAGCGTTTTTCATGCCGTCAAGAGCATATACCCCTGTAATCCCCACGGTAAGGAAAATGCCCGGCACTATCAATTGTCGGGGTCTGAAACCATATGGCTCCTGTACTACACCCAATACGGGCACACTGTCTGCAACAGCCACAGTATCCACAACATTCTCCGAAGCCTGTGCCGGCAAAACAGCGAACAGAGATATAAGCAAAACCGCAACAAAATCCCTCATACCCCATTACTTATTTACGCTTCTTCAGGATATCGATATGATATCCCAGGCCAAGCTGAAACTGATTGTATGGATAATCGGCCAGACCATGCTGGTAACGGAAAATAAGCTCCCAGTTCTTGATACTGTAGCGCACATCCGTTTTCAGCGACAACGGCCGGTCATGAGCCAATTCCTTGTCGACGCATGACGAGCTTTCCCATCCGGCATACCCTCCTATGGTTTCCCTGATACGAAGTCCCTTCCACTCAAACCCAAGCAGAAAGCCACACATCACGGCATCATTCTGTCGGCCGGTGCCGGTCTGCCAGCACAGGAATCCGCCGGAAAGAGCCGCCTGCAGATATATGTCGGGATGAAAGAGCCTGAACCTCTTCGACACAGCCGTATCGAAGAAATAGCCGGCGGAGTCATAATACCGCGCCACGTCATATCCTCCTCCGGAAGCTGTTTTCAGAGCCGCCCTCAGCGTGAGACCGGGGCAAAACTTCTTCTCCTCGAGCAGCTGCAGGTCGATGCTTACATAAACATCACCGGTAAGATGTCCGCGTTTCGCCTCACCATATTTTTTCGGAGCTATATTGGAGGCGGCCATGTTTTCTTGCGTGTTTCTGTACCATTCCATCACGGGGAGCCACAAGGTAAGATTGGCCCTGCGTGTCCACAACGGTATTGAGGCGCGCAGCGACACGTCATACGTCTTGTCGCCACGATAGCCCAGATAGGCATTGCCCGTCAATTCCACCAGCAGGTCGGGACTGACCTTATACATAATATCCGGAATGGCGAAGGCATTCGGCCCGAAATAATAAGGCGAGATCTTCGACGCATTCTTCCGCGACGTCTCGTGAAGATAGCCGTCACCTCCCGAATCCTGAGCCACCACTACATGACCCTGAAACGCAAGGAACAATACCGACAGAAAAACTACCGCTCTCTGAAGTTGAGGAAATGTTCCGGGAAGAAAGCATGACCTGTGAAAACGCATAAGCATATTGTTCTTTTTCAACAAACCACGAATTTTTAGACAATGCGCCCCCTTCCGGCCGATTCAGGGCGCCGCGCCCTGGCCGGGACGACACCTTGAATCAGCCGAATCCAAGAATGCGCTGCTTAAATTATTTCAGCGGAATGTTATAGGCGATTATAAATACGGGGCATCTGACCCGCGAATCCGATTTTATTCCCCCTGTTTCATTTCCGATATAAAACCGTTGTCTCCCCTTCTTTTAGGTCGGTCAGGGTAAGCTTCTTCCCCTTGATCTGGTATCTGAACACCGAGCCTCCATCATCATCTTCCCACTCTATTGTAAGAAAATCATCATCGGCAGTCCATGAGAAACTATAAGTCTCTTTACCGTGCTTTTCAATGTAGAGTGACACCCCCTTGCCATTCTTGAAAAACTCAAGAATCCAAGTATATTCTCCAACCTTATCATCTTCAAATTCGGCGGCCCACTTGCCTACAAGCGACTGCCGATCAACTTCCCCTTCCAAATCCTCCTTTTCCTCTTTCTTGCACCCTGCCACCGAGAGCGCCACGATGAGCATAAGGAAGAAAACCCTTGTCACAGTTGTCATTGATTTCATTGATTTCATTGTTTTTATTGGTTTTATTATAATTTGGGTTTAGGAATGTCAGAATCTTTGCCAGCCTTATATTTAACGATACGGCCATCTCTCTTCAACGACATTTCCGACGACGAAAGAGAAAGAATCTCCCACTGATAACCCTGGAAATTTATTAATTTTCGGGCGGCATCATACCAATATGTTCCTTCCCTAATGTAACTGTAAGTCTTTGCAAAAGGAGCGGAGAGCGTATATTCGATAAATTTCTTATCATCATAGATTTCCATCACGGTACGTCCTTCTTTATCAAGCCAGACCTGTTGCAACTGTTCGCTTTGGTCCACTATTTCATTTCCGTTCCCGTCAGTGAGAACAGAATTGTCCTTTGTCAGAATAAACTGCGTATATTTGTTAAGCGGGATCAGACGGTCTCCCTCCATTCTGAGATCCATCTCGAATTCTTCATCGGATTCTCCGGATGAACTCGCGTAGGCTCCCCTACACTGAACAACTCCTCCCTTAACCTTATATGCAAACTTTGCAACACCATATACAGTCGGACCCTCATATACCGATGACCCGGATCCATCCGACTCAAATTTCACGGTCAGATACTGATACTTGGAACCGCTGGCAGGATTATAGTATACTCTTGTTCCATACCACGACCCTTCAAGATTGCCGGCCGGCTCGCTGTCGTCACTGCATGACCAGCAAGCCAGCAGACTCACCACAGCGACAAGGACTTTAAGATAGTTCCTCATACTTCATTTACTATTTTGAATGTTTATATTCCTATGTTTCACTTACATCAGCGTATAGCCAAGGCTGTTCCTCTCAATAGGTGAATCCGATTCCCAAGGCAATGCTGGCTGTCGCCTTACCTTTATAAAAACTCAACGGGACGCTTACCGACAGCTCAAACCCTCCTTCATAATTATTCAGCAACATTATCTGCGGAGACATGCCAAAAAGACATGTGGGGTCCCCCGCAGAATATATGTCAATACCCAGTGGACAAGCAATGAACACTCTTTTCCCGGAATCTGCAAATATACCGGGACCGGCATAGATGCTGACAACTGACCCTGCAAAGTCGGATGGCATGAGGCCGTAATTCATTTTGAAATTTAACTCTCCGCCGGCATACAGCATATTATAAAGCTGAGCGTAAAACCCGGAGGTCAGACCGTAACAGGAATTTTCCTTGAAATTTCCACCTTTGACAAAACTGTATTGCCATAGAAATTGGGAAAAACCAAAATATTTCTTGTCAGAAGGCTCTTTAGTCTCATCTACAGGCCGATTAACGAGAAGCGCAGAGCTGGCGCCGCTGCCGCTCTCGGTTTTATTGTCCTTTGCCGCAGGCAGGTAATTCTTTCCGCCTGTAGTATCGTCAGCAATCGACGAAGAGTTCTGCCCGGCATTGTCCGGAATCTCGAGCACCATACCTGTGTAGAACAGTTCTTTTGCAACCGGATTACGCTCCAATATCTGTTCTTTAGTGACACCGTAACGGGCGGCTATCGACTCAATGGTCTCCCCACGCTCCACGGTGTGCTCCTTTGCCTGTGCGACGCCCCAGCACAGCATCGCAATGCACAACACTGCATACACGCGTCGACATATTCTCTTTAAATTATCCATTTAGATGTGTTGTTTAGATGTGTCAGTTTGTCTGGATTATGAGTATATTCGACATGCTCCAGAATGATGTGGGATTGGTTATGTGCAGAAAATATTTCCCATCGCCGTCAGTAGTGAGGCTATATGAGGTTTCCGGCATTGGCGTCAGGATTCTTGGCCGCTTGGCTGTAAACTCAAATTCCGTGGCACGCCTTATGTCGATCTTTGCGAACTTGCTTCGGTCAAACGATTCTTTCGTGACAATCTTCCCCTTCTTGATTATACCTTTAGCCTGCAGTTCCTTTTTTGTACCGATGGCCATATAGCATTGGTTGAGGGCGGCATCCTGCCGTTTAAGGGCTTCGGTCTGGAGCGTGTTGCGTCTGTCAAGTTCGGCAATAGCCTGCGACTGGGCGCCCACCTTGACGCGCAGCGATGAAATATCGGCATCCTTCTTTGACAGTTCCTGTCGGAGGCTGGCAATCCGGGCATCCTTTTCAGCCAATTGACGTCTGAAATTGACTATCAGCCTTTCCATCTCGGAGTTTCTATTGCTCTTTTCCGAATCGCTTTGGGACTCCAGTTTTCGCTCCATCAACGCGATACGCTCCTTCTGATTGGAAACTATTTGCTGCAGCTTCTCAAGATTCCTGAGCACACCCTCTTTCCCCGATGATCCTCCTTCCGACACCCCGGTTATGAAGAGATCCGACTCCGAGCGCACTATCGAATCCATTCCGTCGTTCACTATCGAAACCAATTCTTCAAAATCGGCAAGCCTTGCCTGCTGCGCAAGAGATGCCTCTTTAAGTGAGTCTCTCTCCGCCACAATCTTATCAACCCCTTCAGAACGGACGCAAGAGAACAGCCCAAGCGACAATACGGCAGCGACAAGCAACGCCGGCGCCCCCGACATCCCGTTTATTACACTGTTGCGCATAAAATATTCCGCTGTCATTGTTTTACGTATATCATGAATTGTCTTCCCGGCGTAAGAGGAACATTGTCCTTTATCTTTGGAGAAAGGTCATTCCATTCCCTCAGATCCGAAACGGAAACGTTATATTTCTCGGCCACCGAAACAACCGTCTCGCCTCTCACCACATTATGGAACACCACTTTCAGAGGCGACTCTTTCTCTTTCGTCTCCGAATCCTCCTCAATCATGGTGGTGATATCGTTCACTATCTCCTTGGTGCCATCGAAATAGTTTATCATAAATACCTTCTCCACCGGTATTTCGACAACTCCGGGCCGATTCTTTTTGGTCTCCCTACTGTCCTGATATGATACGGTTTTTCCCGAAATCGCGGTTTTCCATCCGATTATCTCTTCTCCATCAATCAGATAAATCCGGTCTGCCCCACGCCCTTCATTATTGGCCGGCCGAGAAATCCTTTCCCCTTTCATGTTGTAAAATATGTCGCCGCGGGAATCGCTTTTGACTGCATAAACATCCTTAGGAGGATACTCGAACATTGTTTTACGTGATTCAAACGACACAGTCGTCACGGTCATTCTCCGCAGTTTGCCATATACATGTTCCCCTGTTCGAAGAATAACCACATCCTCTGCATTAACACTTATGGAGGTTGCCAGCAATGCAGCTACCGCAAGTATTTTTCTAATCAATTCTTTCATTTTTGATAAAAGCTGTTGTTTATAGAGATTGCGGTTGTTATTATACAATAATATATCCTCTGCCATTGCACATCCGGCATTTGCCCGTTCCGCGACAGGTGTTGCATTTTTTATGTGTTATGGGATCTGTTCCGGATCCAAAACAATTCCAGCACTTACCCGACTCATCGCATGATTTACAAGGATAATGGTGATTGCTTCCGCCGCCGGAGCCGCCCGAACCGCCCGAGCCGCCCGAACCACCCGAACCACCGGAGCCGCCCGAACCACCGGAGCCGCCTGAACCACCGGAACCACCCGAGCCGCCATTGTCGAATTCATCATAGGCCACTCGCCTCAGGTAAATTTTATGATCATTATACGGATCTCCAAGAACCAGCTCATCATCATCCCATGATATTATATCATGACTCGTACAGCAAATAGCTGTAGCAAGCCCTCCAGGATGTAGCTCACTGTCAATCTTAAGACATTCTCTATAAGAAGCCCCGTTTTTATAGAATCCCCAATGAAGGGTTTCGTCATCAATGCCTTTTATGAGCATCCTATACCCCGTCTTATCATACGGCGTAGAAAGAAATGTATAATAATAATCTTTCAGCTCCCGCGTCTTACCGTTCTCGACGCGTTTGTAATAATGCCAGGTCGTTCCTTTAAGCTTCTCATTCGTAGCGTTATATGCCGGTTCCTCGTTGCCACAGGAGCCGAGCAACATGGAGATTACGGCAGACAATATGACGACTGCGTATCTGATATGCTTGTCCATATATATATATTCCGGGCCGCAGTCATTCCCTCGTCGGCTATTACGGTTAGTACGAAAAAAGCGTGGAATGATGTTCCTGTTTATCTTAACGGAGGCATCGCCAAACGCCTATCAGAGAAATAAACAGTCCACTCCCACGCCATATCGGATATCGATATCCCCCTTGTCGGGGAGTGGATATGCGACAAGCATGAGCGTTCGTTGACTGCTTTTCCTTCTCTGATTGAAAATTGGCGATTTCCGTTAAAGGATAAAGCACGAAACGCTTTTATAATATGTCCGCGCAGTTTTTCCGCGCGGTGCAAAGTTATATCTTTTTTTCTGTTTACACAAATTTTTCCGGCAGAAGGCCGACATTCAAGAATTTGTGCCGATAATGACCCTGAAATGGGCGGATGCGTGAATTTTACCTATTTATGGTCAAAAAGGGACATTTGCGTCCCCGTCTCGGTTTTTGTCACTATTTTTGTCTCTGCTTTTATACAATCCCTTCTATGGATTGTTTACATAAAAAACTATAGACTGAAAGATGCTAAAGTATATACGACCCATATTGCTTGGAGCGTTGACGGCCACGTCAGCGGCAGTCATGACAGCGGCAACGCCCGGGGGCGGTGCGGTGAGTCTTGACTCGTGCCGCGCCATGGCCCTGCGCAACAACAAGATGATCGCCATAGCCGAGGAGACCGTCAAGGGAGCCGGCCTCGACCGCAAGGCCGCCACCGCCGCATACCTCCCCGGCATCGACTTCAGCGCCACTTACATCTACAACCAGCGGCGCATAAACCTCCTCGGCGAAGATGCCAAGCTGCCCACGATGTCGTTCAATCCCGGCACCGGCAAATTCGACTGGAACATACTCACCGACCCGCAGGGCAATCCAATTCTCAATCCCGACGGAGGAGGATACATTCCCACCGAAGTGGCCGTGATACCCAAAGATGCGCTGAGCTTCGACACCCATAACGTGTTTGCCGGAGCCGTCACCCTGACACAGCCCGTGTTCATGGGAGGAACCATCAAGGCTCTCAACGACATTGCCCGCTATGCCGAATCGGCAGCCGTGGCCGGCCGCAACGCCGTGGTCCAGGAAATTACATATAATGTAGATGAAGCCTACTGGCTGGTGGTGTCGCTGAATGCCAAGAAGGAGCTCGCCGAGAGTTTCGTGCAGCTTGTCGACACCCTGCGCTATAACGTGCAGGCTCTATACGACGAAGGTATGGCTACGCGCAGCGACGTGCTCTCGGTGGACGTAAAGCTCAACGAAGCCAAAATAATGCTCACCAAGGTAGACAACGGTCTCACCCTTGCACGCATGAATCTCGCCCAGGTATGCGGACTGCCCACCGACACGCGGCTTACCCTCAGCGACGAAAGCCTGCGCACTGTCGGCGACCATGCCCCGTCATACACATGGAATGTGGAGGATGTGTTTGCCCGCCGCCAGGACCTCGAGGCCATGCGGCAAGGCGTCAACGTGCTCAAAGGGCGTGAAAAGCTCACTCTCGGCACGATGCTTCCCAAAATCGGAGTCTTCGGCTCGTACCAGTTCTCGACGCCCAACCTCAACAACGGTTTCAGCAAGAAGGTAGGGGGCGGCTTCTCGGTAGGGGCGGCCGTGACGATACCCATATGGCACTGGGGCCGCGACTACAACCATTACCGTGCAGCCCAGAGCGCCACGCGCGCTCAGCAGCTCCTCCTCGAAGACATGGAGGAGAAGGTAAGGCTCCAGCTATCACAGGCAAAGTTCAAATTCCAGGAGTCGTTCAAGACCTACGACATGACCAAGGCCAACCTGGGCAAAGCCGAGGAGAATCTCGACAACGCACGCACCGCGTTCCGCGAGGGCGTGATGACCACCAACGACGTGATTCTCGCCCAGACAGGATGGCTCCAGGCCAACTCCGAGAACATCGACGCCGCCATCGGCATCCGCCTTTGCGAGGTGTACCTCTCCAAAGTGCTCGGCAATCTCCCACATTGATTTATTTACCTCATAACTCATAACTCTGACCTACTTAATAACTCATAACTCTGACCTATAACCTAATTATGGCACAGGATAACAATAATACACTGCCTACGGCTGAAACAGACGAACAGAAAGGCACGATGACCCATGTGGTACGAGTAGTGCCGCTGGGCGAAGAAGACCCGGTGGCAGTATCAAAGAAAGACCGTTTTCTTATCAGCACCATAGCGGTGTTGCTGGTGGTGCTTGCGGCATTGGCCGTGCTGGGCTTTCTGGTGATCAAGCCGGAGCCTGACGTGGTCCAGGGGCAGGCCGAAGCCAAGGAGATCCGCATCTCTGGCAAGCTACCGGGGCGCGTGGCCCACATATATGTTGAAGAGGGCCAGCGGGTGCGCCAGGGCGACACGCTGGTACACATCACTTCGAGTCTTGTCGACGCACAGTACGACCAGGCTGCGGCCATGGAGGAAGTGGCACGTGCCGGGGAGAACAAGGTAGACGCCGGCACGCGCACGCAGGTAGTACAGGCCGCCGAGAGCGTATGGCAGCAGGCAGAGGCAGCCGCCGGCATCGCCGAGAAGACATGGCGCCGCATGGAGGCCCTCTATGCCAAGGGAGTCATCTCGCAGCAGCGCCGCGACGAGGCAAAGGCCGCCTATGAAGCAGCGAAGTCGGGTGCCGAAGCTGCCCGCTCAAGCTTCGAACTCGCCAAGGCCGGCGCTCAGCCCGAAGACAAACAGGCCGCCAGCGCTATGGTCCAGGCAGCAAAGATGTCAAAGAAAAAAGTGGGCGCTATCCTTGAAGACCAGTATCTCACCGCTCCTTTCGACGGCGAAATAATCACCATATATCCGGCCGTCTCCGAGCTGATAGCCACCGGCGCTCCCGTGGCAACTCTCCAGCTCGACGACCGCTGGGCAGTGTTCAACGTGCGCGAGACACTCCTCAAGGATATAGCCACCGGCACCAGACTGAAGGTATACATACCGGCCCTCGACAAGGAGACAGAGATGGAGGTGTTCTATATCAAAGACCTGGGCACATATGCCAACTGGCAGGCCACCAAGGCCACCGGCGACTATGACGCCCGCACTTTCCAGATAAAGGCTCGTCCAGAAAAGCCGATCGACAACTTCCGTCCCGGCATGTCGGTGGTTTACAAGGGTGTGGCCGGCAAAGCGAAAAAAGAGGATAGAAAATGACGTCAGGCCGCATGGAATATGGCAGCCGCGACCGTGTGTGGACCATTCCCTCCACGGTATGGGGCATCATGGTGCGCAGCTGCATCCAGATAGCCCGCAGGCCTCTGACGTGGGTGGGTATGTTCCTGCTCCCTCTGGCCATGTTTCTCTTCGTGGGGTCGATGCTCGACAAAGGGCTTCCCACGCGTGTGCCAGCAGGAATCGTCGACAAGGATGGCACCAACATGTCGCGCAGCATCACCCAGACTCTCGGCGGTATGCAGATGGTGGACCTCGTGGAATCGCCAAACTCATATTCCGAGGCGCGGAGCATGCTCCAGCAAGGGACGATCTACGGATTCTTCATGATTCCGGAGAATTTCCAGTCCGACCTGCTGGCCGGGCGCAAGCCGGTGGTGACTTTCTATACCAACATGGCCTATTACGTGCCGGGCACTCTGCTCTTCAAGACCTTCAAGGCCACGGCCATATATGCGAAGGCCGGCGTGGCCATGGAGGTGGTGCAGAATGTGGGCGCCGACCCCGCCAACTTCTCCTCCTACCTCATGCCCGTC
>Ga0209064_1004516_pt1 | contig 10277 bp, 9 predicted proteins | sample Inofromicrocosms_FD_187498 | JGI IMG/M metagenome (GOLD analysis project Ga0209064, IMG submission 187498) | Mouse cecum microbial communities from Vienna, Austria - Inoculum for glucosamine and mucus D2O microcosms (SPAdes) (version 2) | ecosystem: Host-associated > Mammals > Digestive system >... | reverse complement strand
CCGATATCGGCCAGATTCTATCACACGACCCGGGCATGGTCGCGGAAGCACCCGCTCGTCATGCCCAGATTCGCCAAAATAGCATTATTTTCGAGAATTCAAGTCAATCTTAAATGAAAGAGCCGTGTTTTCGGCTATGACTTTATCAAGGCATGGCTTGCATATTCACTTTAATTTTAGTAATTTTGCGAAGTAGGTTTTAAAACCAAAACATTAGGCTTCAAATCTGCATTTTACGAAAATAACTATTTTTGCTTTCTTATGAAAAAAAAATTGCTTAAAGCACTTGCCAATTCAAGTATCATTCAGGCATTCATCGCGAAACCTACACCCAAATGGATGGTTTATCTTGCCGATCTGGTACTGATTGCATTCAGTTGTCTACTTACTTTTGCGTTTGGAACACACCAGACCTACGGCACATCATTTATCTACACTCCCCTCGCCAGAGCGCTTTTTGAATTCATCACTTATGCAGTATTGGCATATGTCCTCGGTTCAAGCAAATACATCATCCGCCTTTCGGTGATCGAAGATGCCTACCGACTCGTGCTACTCATTGTATCAGCATCATTAGTACTGTCTACAGTATCACTCGGCACATATTTCGCTTTCGGATATCTATATTTCAGCATCTGGAATATCATTATCGTAGGCCTCATGGCTTTTGCCCTGATGCTAATAATGCGACTCTCGATAAAGTATTTCTATCTCCTCGTTTCGGGCGCTACCCAAAGCAAAAAACGCGTTATCGTGCTCGGCTCGGCTATCAACTCATTCTTCCTTGCCTCTGCTCTCAAGAGCGAGTTCGAAGGCCGTTTCGACCCCGTAGCACTGTTGAGCCTTGCATCAAAGACTCCCGACAGCAGCGTTAACGGCATACCCGTACTACCGTATAACCCCGACACCGTAGCCGAGATTTTCGAATATTACAAGTGCGACACCCTGCTCTTCCTTTCGACTCAGCTCGAACTGATGCGATCCGGTACTGCCGACGTCTTCCTCAAAAACCACATCCACCTGCTCATGCTCAACCAGGTGGAGGAATTCGACATCAACAGCAAATCGATGCCCGCGATTTCGACACACGTACACGACATCCGCATCGAAGACCTCCTCGGTCGCGAACCTATCCGCACCGAAGACCCTGCTATCCGCAGCGTTATCCGCGGACAAGTGGTGATGATTACCGGTGCTGCCGGTTCGATCGGTAGCGAAATCGTGCGCCAGGTAGCTGCTATGAAAGCCGGCCATATCGTGCTTCTCGACCAGGCCGAGACCCCTATGCACGACATGCAGATGGAAATGGAGCAAAAATATCCCGACATCAAAATACACCTCTTCATAGGCGACGTCGCCAACCGCGACCGCATGGACCATGCTTTCCAGAAATATCATCCGCGATATGTATTCCATGCCGCAGCATACAAGCACGTGCCTATGATGGAGCGTAACCCGCAGGAAGCAATTCTCACCAATGTTTTCGGCACCAAGAACATAGCCGACCTATCGGTTAAATACGGTGTCGAGAAATTCGTAATGGTATCGACCGACAAGGCCGTAAACCCAACCAACGTAATGGGTGCGTCGAAGCGTATTGCCGAAATCTACGTGCAGTCGCTCTTCTTCCACCAGCGCAAACAGACCGACGGACCTATCACACAGTTTATCACCACTCGCTTCGGCAACGTGCTTGGTAGCAACGGCTCTGTAATCCCATTGTTCCGCAAACAGATCGAGCAAGGCGGTCCTATCACCATTACACACCGCGAGATTATACGTTACTTCATGACAATCCCCGAGGCTTGCTCACTCGTGCTCGAAGCAGGATGCATGGGTCACGGTGGCGAAATATTTATTTTCGACATGGGCCAGCCCGTCAAAATATGGGATCTCGCAATACGTATGGTCAACCTGTCGGGCCTGCGCGTAGGCGAAGACATCGAAATCGTCGAAACCGGCCTGCGCCCGGGTGAAAAACTCTACGAAGAACTACTCAACGAAAAAGAGCTCACCCTGCCTACACACCACAAGAAGATTATGATTGCTCGTGTACGCACCTACGACTACAACGATGTGACAAGCCACCTCGAGCTTCTGCGACAGGCTCTCGACAGAGGTTTTGCTCACGATATCGTGGTTGAAATGAAGCACATCGTGCCCGAGTTCAAATCTAACAACTCTCGTTGGCAGGAGGTAGATGCTGAAATCAAACACGACGGAGCTACCGACATGCACGAAATTGAGGTCGGTGTATCTCCATTAGCCCAACCTTCAAAATGAAAAAAATAGTATTATCGGCCCTTGCACTGGCTATCGCGGTTTCCGCCTCGGCTTTCGATCCCAAAGACCTCTTAGGCAAGCTCAAAGGCGAGAATAACGATACTACAGCTACCTCTGACAATAGCGGTGGCGGTGTCCTTGGTGCTCTCGGTGGCCTTATTAGCAACGCTGTTGCAAATAAAAAGTTTACTGTCGACGACCTTGTAGGCACTTGGAACTACACCTCGCCTGCGGTAAGCTTCCAGAGCGAAAACGCCTTGATGAAAATCGGTGGCGTAGGAGCAGCCACAGCTGTTGAGAATCAGCTTTCGCCATACTACGAGCGCTTAGGCTTCAACAAGACAGTCCTCACAGTCGACAAAGACCACAATTTCACCCTCAAAATGGGTGTGCTTCTACTCAAAGGCACTGTTACAAAAGACGATACCGACAACAGCCTGGTATTCAACTTCAACGCTTTCGGCAAAATATCTCTCGGCAAGGTCAACGCCAATGCCACAAAGGCCGGCAAGACTCTTAATCTGACTTTCGACGCCACTCGCCTCATTCAGATTCTGACCAAGATATCTTCGAAGTTGAACATACAGACTCTAAAAGCCGTATCTTCAATTCTTGATAGCTACGAAGGCATATACATGGGCTTCAAACTCAAGATGCAAGAGTAAGCCGATAAAATATAAGGTATATAAAAATAGCGGGCTCGAGATCGACGCCCACTATTTTTTTGTCAAGTCGAAATATAAGGTCATAAGCAAAAATATACTCGAAGAGCATCACTCTACCGAACGACCCATTGACTTTTACTTAAGGATTGATTATGAAAAAAGGACAGCAACGATAGGAGCTTGGCTCTCCGCGACAAACCTCAGTCAGGCAATACTATCTTTCAGATAATCAACATCTTATCCAACCACCCTCTCGTAGGGTCGCGGCACTATGCTGTTTACTTAAGGTTTAGAAGCACGATGCGGCATGCTAATTGTGTCCAACAAACTCGCCCTCTCGTAGGGTCGCGGCACAATGCTGTTTACTTAAGGAGAAAGAGTGTCAGCGATAGGAGCTTGGCTCTCCGAGACAAGCCTCGGTCAGTATCGCTAATATTTTGAATACCAACGCCTAATCGAGGCTTGTCTCGGAGAGCCAAGCTCCTATCGTTGCTGTCCTGTTGAATAATCCCCCTTAAGTTAAAGACACTTCCTGTTACATGTATATAGAAACACCTTCGTCCTTATTCCGACTTAATGGGTTTAAATCCTCACTCTCAGAGTTGCACCAAACAGACGTGGCAGGCCGCGCTGCACAAAGGCATTGCCTATCGACACGAAATAAAACACATCATATCGGGTTGCAGTGATATTGTCGGCCCACAGGCGAAGGCTCCAATGATCGGAATTTAAGGTTACTGCAAGCGACGGCAGGCAATAAAACGGCTGCGACACAGTATTGGCCTCATTCCAGTATATATCTCCAACACATCGTGCAGTAGCCGACACCGACGGTGTTACGCCCTTGAATGCCAATGGCGAAATGCGCCAGCTAAGCTCGCCGAAAAGCGTATGCGAAGGCGCATAGGGTACTCGTTTCCCTCGATAATCATAGTGTCCGTCGTTATAGTGGCGGAAAGTGGCGTTTGTATATCCGTAAGAAGCATTGACTGTCACGTCGTCGAGCGGACGCCACTTAGCCGAAATCTCCGCACCGAGACTACGAGTGCGTCCGGCATTGGTCATCATTCTGCCGGTAGTGGTTCCCGGGGGGAACACAGTAAGCTGCTGATTTCTACAGTCTATAAAGAATAATGCAGCATCTACATTGAGAGCCGCATCGGCTATACGCCAGTGTGCGCCAAGCTCGTAGTTGAGACTCCACTCAGGTTTGTACGACACTACCTGGTCGAAGGTATACAACTCGCTAAGGCCCATTATACTCATCACCCTTTGTTGCAGCACGTCGCTGAACATCTGGGTATTATATCCTCCGGCCTTATATCCTTTAGCAAATGTAAAGTAAGGTTCGAAATCTCCGGTGCGCGATATCGTAAATTTTGGCAACAACTCCACGTAGGTATTCGACACCTCGCCACGGTCGTCGATATCGACCGGCGTATGTGAATACACCTGTTCACTGCCGTCGGGCAACCTGTGCATGGTGGTAAAACCGGTATTCGTAAAGCTGTGATACTCCAGCGATGTTTTCTCCACATCCAATCGCAAACCCAGCTCCACGCGCCAGTCATCGAGGCTGTATGCACTCTCATGATACAAGGCAAAACCGCCGCTGTGCATCTTGAAATCGCTGCCAAGCACAAAATTCCGACTATCCCAGCGGATAGGATAATCAGGGTTGATACTGTTACGGTGGTCTTCGATAAGGCGCTCTATACCGATATTTTTGAATGTCACCGGAGCTTCCATGTGCGTCGACTTGTAGAATGCGTAGACACCTCCAAGCCAGCTATATGCACCTCGTGCGCCTCGAGTAAAAAGGTCTTCGGTCACAGCCCATTCTTTGCGCGATTGCTCAAGCGTGAAATAATCAAGAGGCAGAAAGTCCTGATCGAGGTTCATACAGTCATCGAGGTATTGCACCGATGTTATAGAGGTCACAACCACACGCTTTCCGGCCCACGCCACAGTGAGTGCATCGGCAAATGATGTGCGGCGGTAGGCACATGTATCGGTATAATTGATATCCCCGGTTTCGAGTGAAGCGTATGGATAACCTTTTTGACGGCCTACGGTAGCCACCGCAGTGTTGCTCAGCGACAGCCGGTCGGACGGTCGCCAGGCCGTCTTCCACCTCAACGAGCCGCTATTTTCCTGCCCCGTAAGAGAATTGTCGGCCTTGTTGCGGTAATATCCGTCGGTATGCTTAAACTGTCCTGCGATACTCATGCCCAAGGCATCATTAAACTTGCCATAGTACGAAGCCGACGCCTTTACAGTATTCCCTGTTCCATATTCTGCCGAAGCCCTAAGGCCGGAGACTTTCAATGGATTCAAAGTCCGTATATTTATCTGGCCGCCCATAGTATTACGGCCATTGAGCACCGACTGGGCTCCGCGCAACACCTCGATATTTTCTATATCTACAACATCGAAGTCGTAGTTATCTTTATTCAGATAAGGAATATTATCAATCGTAAGGCCTACTATCGGTTGGTCGATACGCGCACCGAGACCACGCACATAAATCGACGAAGTCATGCGCGACCCGTAATCAGGCATATAGAAATTCGGAGCAACGAGGCTGATCCCCTTCGGAGCCTCGATACCGAGCCGCCTTGCTTCAGCTCCGCTGATCGACGTGACAGCTTCTACTGTAGTACCACCGTCGGGCATCTGTTTTACACCCATTACTTCAAGCGGTTTCAGGTGGTGCGCACGTATGCTGTCGTCGGCAATAGCCGATAAGCTCAAGGGCAAGAGTAAGCCCACAAACAGTTTTCTCATTGTTTTTCAGATAGTTCGAGCCAACGCAGTTCCTTTTCGTCAAGCAATGGGCCAATTTCGGAATAACGTTGAGAAAGGCGGTTGAACTCGTCGCCACCTGCATCCTGACCGCTGGCAAAGAAGGCTTCGATTTCGGCTTTCTCATCATTGAGCGCCGCTATTTCCACTTCGAGAGCCTCGAACTCCTTGCGCTCCTTGAATGTCATCTTAGCGGGGCGATCGCTGCGCACACGCGTATCTTTCTTCTCAGGCGCGGCAGCCTTTGGCTCAGGGCGTTGTGTATCAAGATACGCCCGGTAGTCGCTGTAATTTCCGGGGAAATCGCGTATCACGCCATTGCCTTCCATTACAAAGATATGGTCAACGATATTATCGAGGAAATAACGGTCATGGCTTATCACTATCACGCAGCCCTTGAAGTCCGAAAGGTATTCCTCGAGTATGCCGAGGGTAACGATATCAAGGTCGTTGGTAGGCTCATCGAGAATCAGGAAGTTGGGCTGGCGCATCAGCACCGTTGCAAGGTGGAGACGGCAACGCTCGCCGCCACTGAGGGTGTGTATGTATTTCTGTTGGTCGGCCGGGCTGAAGAGGAAGCGCTGAAGATACTGCATCGGCGACAGGTGTATGCCTTCCTTAAGCTCGATATCTTCTGCAAGTTCGGTCACTGCATCTACCACCTTTTTATTGCGGTCAAACTGTATTCCGTCCTGACTGTAATAACCGAATCGCAGCGTCTCGCCGAGATCCCAGCGCCCGGAGTCGAGCGGTATAATTCCTTGCAACAGCTTGATAAAGGTTGATTTGCCAACACCGTTCACGCCCACTATACCAAGTTTCTCGCCTCGCGCAAATGTGTATGTAAAATCGTCGAGTATAACCTTGTCGCCAAAGCGTTTGCACACGCCTTCGGCCTCGAAAATCTTTGAGCCTATGCGCGACGAGCCATTCTCGAGCCTTACATCTTTTTCTACATGTCTGCGGCTGGCTCGCTCTTTGAGATCATAGAAATTATCGATGCGGAACTTTGCCTTACCGGCACGCGCCTGTGGTTGACGGCTCATCCATTCCTGCTCGCGGCGAAGTGTATTGCGCACTCGGGCAAGCTCGGTGGCCATGGCTTCGATGCGCTCGGCGCGGCGGCGTAGGTACATATCGAAGTTGCCTTCGACCATAAACGCCTCGCAATCGTCGAGTTCCAAGATTTTTGAACATACACGGTCGAGAAAATAACGATCGTGGGTAACCATCATTAGCGTGGCTTTCGATCGCTTGAGATACGCCTCAAGCCATTCGATAGTGCTTATATCGAGGTGGTTGGTGGGCTCGTCGAGAATCAGGAAGTCGGGCTCGGCCATTACAAGACGCGTAATGGCAAGGCGTTTGCGCTGTCCGCCCGACAGCTTGTCGACCTGCGCGTCGAGGTCGGTAAAGCCAAGGCGTGTAAGCAGTTGGCGCAAACGGTCTTCATAATCCCATGCGCCGAGCTTATCCATTTTATTATACGCCTCGTGAGTGCAAACCTCATCATCCGAGAGCAAGGCGTTACGGTATTCGAGTACTGCGGTGGCTCGTGGATCACAAGCATTGTCGAGGGCGGCTTCGTAAACTGTAGAACCGTTAAACTGAGGCTCTTGCGGCAGGTAGCCTATACGCATATCGCTCCGAAAAGTCACCTTGCCGCTATCCGCGTCTTCCACTCCGGCAATTATACGCAGGAGCGTGGTCTTGCCTGTTCCGTTGCGGGCGACAATACCGATTTTATCGCCCTGCTCTACTCCGAAGGTAATATCGCCGAAGAGCAGGCGGTCGCCATAACTTTTGGTAAGATTCTCTATATTGAGCACATTTGCCATAAAATACTGATTCTATTTAAGTCCCTGTCACAACGACAGAAACTTTAGTCGGAAACTAAGCCTTCTGGCGGCACATATACCACTGAACGGCTCCCACAAACAGCGCACCGCCAAGGATATTGCCTATCGTAGCAGGCAAGAGATTCGACACGAACAAGTCGTAAACACTGATATCCGCTCCCTGCATCATTGCCAGCGGTATAAAGAACATATTCGCTATGCAGTGTTCGAATCCAAGGGCTACAAAGGCGAAAACAGGTACCTCGCAAGCCATAAGCTTCTCGCCCAGACGGCGGCCGCTAAGCGCAAGCCATACAGCCAGACATACACACCAGTTCGCACCGATGCCCTTGAGCAACACTGCGCCAAAACTCATACCGGTCTTGGCCGACGCAAGCTTTGCTATCGCCTCGGGATACGGGCCTGTAGATAACGTACCGGGCAGATATATCAGAAAATATGCCACAGCGAGCGCCCCGACAAAGTTGAAGCACCATACAGTGGCCCAGTTGATTACTATCTTTGAAAAAGTAAGCCTGCGCTCAAACAAGGGCGGCATCAGCAAGGCATTGTTGCCTGTAAACAAATCTGCGCCAAGAACAACAACAAGCATCAGGCCTATAGGGAAAACAAGGCCCGAAAGCATCTTCTGCAATCCGGGGTTCTCGGCAGCCAGACCTGGGAAACCCGAGCCTACGGCAAGCGACAAAGCGCCGCCCAAGGCAATATACGCTCCGGCAAGAATACTTCCCAATATCAAACGCGAAAAGCCGCTGCGAGATGTGGCGGCGGCTTTATTGCATCCTGCACCTACGGCAGCATGCAATGTTTCTGAAGGAGTGCGAACCGGCATATTACTGTCTGTCTTCCATGCCGGCTTCGCGCCCGCGTTTTAGTTTTCGGTGTTGACGCAATAGTCGCTGTGTAAACTGGCGCTCTGCACCCTTGAGCTGCAAAAGCTGCCGCGGAGTCAGTATTTCCTTAAACTTCTCATAGTACTCCATTTCTATCTTGCCCTCTTTCTGTTTTTGGGCAAACACTGCCTGCGAGGCTGCCTCGAGCTCTGTATCACTGGCATCGGCGTTTTCGAGTGCCTGACGCTCGAGTTCACGGGTCTCATCGGCTATTTGCTGCAGTTCTTCATCCATTTTGTCGTAGACTGCAAAGAATTCGCGAGCCTGATCGCGGCTTAGCTTCAACTCCTTGGTTAAAAACTCGTGCTGATAGGGCCTGAGCTGCTCCATGAATTTATCACGATCGCGGCCTTGCTGTTCCTGAGGCTGAGCCAATAGCGGCGCCGCAAAAACCAGCAACACCGGCAATAGCAATATACGAGAAATTCCTGAGTACATATATGCTGACTATTGGGGTAGTATTTGATTAGAATCTGATACAGCTGTCAAATCTTCGGAGAAATCGCTCATGTCGAAACTTTCGTCGAATAGCCCCTCGTCAACGAACTGATCTACCACATCTCGTGCCGATACTTCGGGCAACACATAGTCGTAGACAAAGTCGTCGGTAGCCAAGGCGCTGGCAAGGACAGGGTTGCGATCCATTGGCGCAAGCTCGCCTTTGCCTGTGATTGAATGAAACACATGAAGCATACACCATACACCGGCAAACATTGCAGCCATATAAACGTAGGGCCTCACAGTTGCCCAAAGGCCTTTGGGCGCGGCGGCTTCGCTTTCCTCAAGTTCCGGACGCGGAGGCAAAACAGACGACATTCGCTCGGCAAAAGCCTCGAAATAGCCCTCGGGCACACGCATACCGGCCTCCGGACGGGCAAGTCCGGCAGTTCGGGCCTTGTCTAATATGTTTTCGTTGTTTTTTGCCATGAGAAATACGCTTTTCTTTCTTTGACTCTGTTTGGGCTAAAAGGTTTAATTATTATCTTCGAAGAATTGCTCTATTTTTTTTGTTGCAAGATGATACGAGGCTTTCAACGCACCTACTGTCGTGCCGAGTATTTCCGACATGTCTTCGTACTTCATATCATCAAAATACTTCATATTGAACACAATGCGCTGTTTCTCGGGCAAAGTAGCCACTGCCTCTTGCAACTTGCGGGCAAGCTCGTCGCCGTCAAACTGGTGATCGGCGGCGATATGCGACACCATCTCGGCTTCCTGGTCATCGATCGACAGGTGGCGGCGTTTGCGCTCGCGCTCAAGGAAACTTATGCTCTCGTTGATTGCGATTTTGTAGAGCCAGGTGCTCAATTTGGCATCTCCGCGAAAGTTTTCGAGCGACATCCATGCCTTCATAAATGTATTCTGAAGTATGTCGTCGGCATCATTGTGATCTTGAACAAGACGCCTTATCTGCCAGTAGAGTGGCTCGGCATATATGCGCATTGCCTCGTCGAATGCCGCACGCACTGTATCCGGACTGCGCAGACGCGCAATCAGATCTATATTTTCTTCCGGTTTACGTGCAGACATTGTGACTTGGTTTATGTTTCTCGGTCAAAATTACAAAAAAAATTTAACATTCCGCCGCCCTTTACAATTTTTATAAAATGACTTGAGCCTATCGGCACCGTAGACCCATATAATCGAGTAGGTCGGGAAACGAAAGTTTTCTGGCCTACTTTCGTTTCCTTTCCTCTCACACCACCGTACGTGCCGTTCGGCATACGGCGGTTTAATTTGTTTTCAAAGAGTGTCTAATCATATAATAG
>Ga0209064_1004505_pt1 | contig 10308 bp, 11 predicted proteins | sample Inofromicrocosms_FD_187498 | JGI IMG/M metagenome (GOLD analysis project Ga0209064, IMG submission 187498) | Mouse cecum microbial communities from Vienna, Austria - Inoculum for glucosamine and mucus D2O microcosms (SPAdes) (version 2) | ecosystem: Host-associated > Mammals > Digestive system >... | reverse complement strand
GGCACTGCAACCGCCATAGATTTTCAAGCTGCCGATACGCACCCGATTGTTCCGACACGGGCAAAGAGTGAACGTACTCCAACTGTTGCGCGTAGCTATAATTATCGAAATCCCCCAAAATCTTTGCGTTTTTGATTTCCGTTTCGAAATCAAAATTCGCAATAACTTCGGTGGGGGAATATTGATACTTGTTTTTTTGACTGTCGTTTCCGTGCGTCAGATACAAAAGCATATCCGTAGCACGACCTTTAACTTTACTTACCTGTGATTCTTGAAGCCCGAACCATTCCCCGACCTGCTTTGTATCCACACCCGAATTTCCGAAATTCAGATAAATATGATAATGCGGCGCGGTATCGTCTTTATCGTGTAATATATAAGCCCATTTCTTAATCGTCTTATGACTTTTAATGATTTCTTGTATATCGCTCGCAAAATATTCGACCCGTGATTCGACTTCACATTGCTTTAAATACATTTTTTAACCTCTCGACTTAAAGACAAGTGAAATTTTTGCCCGTTTTTGCACCTTTTGCCTAACGCGCTTGGACAAGCCCCAAGCGCGTTACGCGTAGATTTTTTACCTTAAAAGCGGTAATTTCTTTTACTTTTTGCCTTCGTTTGCACCTTTTGCACCTTTTGCCCGTTTTTTTCAAGCCTTGTCGCTATTCGGGCAAAATACGGCGTTATCCACATGAACCGCAAAGCGGCGGGATACGGTATTGTAATCGGCGCAAAGGTCTATCCCCGTTCCGTCATCGAGAATAACAGTAGTGCCTTTCTTCGTTTCCGCAAAGAAAAGCACTTTGTTTACGTTGACGGAAATCTTTTCATTTTTTGCCGTGAGCAACTCAATGAACACCGTCTGTACCTCGTTTAAAACGGAATATCGCCGTCGTCAACGGGTACGGGTTGGCTCTGCGCCTTACCAGACTTCTTTCCGTTATCGGGTTTGTCGGGCAACTCCTCCGCAAAAGCAGATAATACCGACTTGCGCCCGTTGTAACGATAATCGTGTCCGTCCTCACCCTTATAGAACTTCACTTCGATAGGGACGAGTTCATCGCCGCAACGAACATAAAAGTTCTTGAACGGCTTTTCCTCACCTGTTTCCTTGTCGATATACGTACCGACCTTCTTGAACAAACTTACCTGTGCCATAACATTACTCCTTTTGGCTATGCGCCATAAAAATTTATTTACAAGGCTATACGCCGTTGTATCGAAGAGGGGGAACGGCAGGAATCGAACCTGCAACGGGCGCAACCGATTTGTAATCGGCTGCGGAATCGTTAGCCTACGTTCCCAAAGAGGGGATAGCTACGATGCCGCTACCCACGGCGCATTTATCTGTGGAAAGATAAGCGACAAAGGAGGTGTTCTTCTTTCCGAAAGAAAAATGCGAGAAAGAACGGGCTTTTCTACCCAATTTCTTTTTCGCATTTAATTATAAAACTAACATAACGATATCAAAGTAAAATAATTACATTCAAACAGTTGCAAAGCAAGCTTTGAAATGCTATAATTAATACGAGCATAATGTCATATTATGCTCCGAAAAACAAAATACCGTTATATGGGGAATACCAATGAAAGGAATTATACTCGCGGGCGGAAGCGGAACGAGATTATACCCTTTGACGAGGGTTACGAGTAAGCAGCTTTTGCCCGTTTACGATAAACCGATGATATATTATCCGCTGTCCGTTTTAATGAACGCGGGAATCAACGAGATTTTAATTATTTCCACGCCCGAGGACGCACCCCGTTTCGAGCGCCTGTTCGGCACGGGAAAGGAGCTCGGGCTCAAACTCAAATACGCCGTTCAAGAGCATCCTGACGGATTGGCACAGGCGTTTATTATCGGCAAAAAGTTCATCGGCAAAGACAGCGTCGCCATGATTCTCGGCGATAATATTTTTGCGGGACACGGATTGAAGAAGCGTTTGAAAAAAGCCGTGGAGAATGCCGAGCAGGGGAAAGGAGCGACTGTATTCGGCTATTACGTGGATGATCCGCAACGTTTCGGCATCGTGGAATTCGACGCAACGGGCAAGGCGGTTTCCATCGAGGAAAAGCCCAAAAAGCCGAAGAGCAATTATTGCGTTACGGGACTTTACTTTTACGACAATAACGTCGTGGAATATGCCAAAAAGCTGACGCTTTCCAAGCGCGGCGAATACGAAATTACCGACTTGAATCAGATTTATCTAGAAAAGAACAATCTGCACGTCGAGGTTTTGGGGCAGGGCTTTACCTGGCTCGATACGGGCACGCACGAGAGCTTGGTGGATGCCACGAATTTTGTTAAAACGGTAGAATTACATCAGCACAGAAAGGTTGCCTGCCTCGAAGAGATTGCCTATTTAAACGGGTGGATCGATCGCAAGCAACTGACGAAGCTGTATAAACCGATGAAGAACAACGAATACGGCGCATATCTCAAAGATATTATCGACGGTAAATTCATCGACGGGCTGTATTGATGCGGAGGAAAAAATGACAATTATTGTTACGGGCGGTGCCGGTTTTATCGGCGGCAACTTTATTTTTCATATGTTAAAGAAATATCCGGAATACAGAATCGTATGTTTGGATAAGTTAACCTATGCGGGAAATTTTTCTACGCTGAACAGCGTGATGGACAATCCGAATTTCCGTTTTGTAAAGATTGATATTTGTGAACGAACGGGGGTCTTTGCGCTCTTCAAAGAGGAAAAACCGGACATTGTCGTTAACTTTGCGGCGGAGACCCACGTTGACAGAAGCATTGAGGATCCCGAAGTTTTTTTAAGGACAAACATTTTGGGAACGGCAACGCTCATGGATGCTTGTCGTCATTTTGGTATTAAACGGTATCATCAGGTCTCGACGGACGAGGTTTACGGCGATTTGCCGCTCGACAGGCCTGATTTATTCTTTACGGAAACGACCCCCATTCATACAAGCAGTCCCTATTCAAGCTCGAAGGCATCTGCCGACTTGCTTGTTCTTGCATATCACAGAACGTACGGGTTGCCCGTATCCATTTCGCGTTGTTCCAACAATTACGGGCCTTATCAATTCCCTGAAAAGCTGATTCCACTCATGATTGCAAACGCACTTAACGATAAACCGCTTCCCGTCTACGGAACGGGGAAGAACGTGCGCGATTGGCTTTACGTGGAAGATCACTGCAAAGCAATCGATTTGATCATTCATAAGGGGCGTGTCGGTGAAGTTTATAACGTTGGCGGGCACAACGAAATGACGAATATCGATATCGTCAAGCTCATCTGCAAAGAGTTGGGAAGACCCGAAAGCTTGATTTCCTACGTTGCGGACAGAAAGGGGCACGATATGCGTTACGCGATCGATCCGACCAAGATTCACAATGAGCTCGGTTGGCTTCCCGAAACCAAGTTTGCGAACGGAATTAAGAAGACCATTCAGTGGTATCTCCACAACCGCGATTGGTGGGAAGAAATCATCAGCGGCGAATATAAGGTTTATTATCAGAGAATGTACGGGGACAGGAAGTGAAAGTATTAGTAACGGGCGTTAACGGTCAGCTTGGGCACGACGTTGCGAACGAGCTTGCTTGTCGCGGGCATGACGCCGTAGGCGTCGATATTGCCGAAATGGACATTACCGACCGCGTAGCGGTTGAAAGGGTCATGGGCGAGGTGAAGCCCGACGCTGTTGTGCATTGTGCCGCTTGGACGGCGGTAGATGCTGCGGAAGACGAAGAGAATATCTCCAAAGTATACGCCATTAACGTTGACGGAACCAAATACATTGCGGATGAGTGTAAAAAGCTCAATTGCAAAATGATTTACATTTCCACCGACTACGTGTTCGGCGGAGGGGGGACAAAGCCGTGGGCGGCGGATTGTAAAGATTATAATCCTTTGAGCGTTTACGGAAAAACCAAGCTTGAAGGAGAACTTGCCGTTGCGAAAGCCCTTGAAAAGTATTTCATCGTGCGTATCGCTTGGGTGTTCGGCGCAAACGGAAACAATTTCGTAAAGACGATGCTGAACGTTGGCAAGAAATTCGATACCGTGCGCGTTGTAAACGATCAAATCGGTACGCCGACTTATACTTTCGATTTGGCGAGGCTGCTCGTCGATATGCTTGAGAGCGAGAAGTACGGCTACTATCACGCGACCAACGAGGGCGGGTATATCAGCTGGTACGATTTTACGAAGGAAATTTACCGACAAGCCGGATTACAGACGAAAGTGATTCCCGTTTCGACTGCGGAATACGGCTTATCGAAAGCGCAGAGACCGTTTAACAGCCGCCTTGATAAAAGTAAGTTGTCGGATAACGGGTTTCAACCGTTGCCCTCTTGGCAGGATGCGCTTGCAAGGTATTTAAAGGAAATCAACCATGGGACAAATTAAAGTTACGAAAGCGCCGATTGAAGGGCTTTATATCATAGAGCCCGCCGTTCACGGAGACAACCGAGGCTATTTCATGGAAACGTACAATAAACGCGATATGGAAGAAGCAGGGTTGACTATGAATTTCGTGCAGGATAATCAGAGTATGTCGGTAAAGGGTGTGCTGAGAGGTCTGCACTTCCAAAAGCAGTTTCCGCAGGGGAAGCTCGTCCGCGTTATCAGGGGTAAAGTGTTCGACGTCGCGGTTGATTTAAGAAAAAACAGCAATACCTACGGCAGGTGGTTCGGGGTAGAACTTTCGGCGGAGAATAAAAAACAGTTCTACGTACCCGAAGGGTTTGCACACGGCTATCTTACGCTGAGCGACGTTGCCGAATTTTGCTACAAAGTTACAGATTTCTATCACCCGGGCGACGAAGGCGGACTTGCCTGGAACGATCCGTCTATCGGTATCGATTGGGGTATCAAAGGAACATACAACGGTACGGCTTCGGCGGAAGGGTATACTCTCCCCGACGGCACGCCGCTTAATATTTTGGACAGAGACCAGAATTGGCGGAACTTAAACGAAACGTTCAGTTTTTAATTTATGATAACGATAGACGTCGTGTGTCCGCTTTGTTGCGCGGATAATTATATTGATCAATTGATAGCGGATATTCAAAAACAGGAAAACGTTACAATCGGGAACGTTATTTTTGCGTTGACGGAGGAAGGTGATACTTCGGCGGTAAAAAATAGAATTTCTTCCGTTGGGTATACCTTTTTTTCTGTTAAAAAAGAAGAGTTTTCCCATTCACTCACGCGGGAAAAGGCAATTTTCGAATACTGTCGAAACGATATCGTAATTATGCTTTCGCAGGACGTGAACGTATTGAATGCGGATGCTTTTTACGAGCTTGCAAAGAACGTGAATCAAGAAGTTGTTTACGCATACGGCAGACAAATTTGCAAAAAGAAGACGATAGAGTATTATGTCCGCAATAAGAATTACGGGGAAAAGTCGTTCGTCGTTACACAAGCCGACGTGGAGAAACTGCAGTTAAAAGCATTTTTTGCTTCTGATGCGTTTGCGGCTTACTACCGTCCCGCGTTCGTGGCGTTAAACGGTTACGATAATGTGCCTATGATGATGAGCGAAGATATGTACTACGCAAAAAAAATAATAGACGCAGGATACAAAAAAGGATACGTTGCCACTGCGGTCGTAGAGCATTCGCACAAGATGAAATTGAAACAGCTTTACGAAAGATACTATGAAACGGGAAAGTGGTTTAAAGAACACCCCGAATTTGACGGGTATAAAACGACGGATACGGGTATGAAACTTGCCTTTTCGGTTTTGGGTCAGGCGTTAAAGCATTTCAATATTCCCGTATTGTTTCGCTGGCTGCCCGATATGACTGCAAGATATTTAGGGATGAAAAAGGGGAAGAAAGCATGAAAAATGTCTTTGTTTTTTGTCCTTCATATTTGGTTAGCGGCGGACCCGATGCCTTACATCAAATTGTATACTATTTGAGAAAAATTAATATACAAGCTCACATCGTTTATGTTGATTTAAAAAAAAAGATTTATAAAATTCCAGAACAGTATCGTGGTTATATTGATAACGGTGAGTATAAATTAATAAATGAAATCGTAGATGAAAGCGAAAGTGTACTTATTTGTCCCGAAACTTATACATTTTTGTTGGACAAATTTAAACATGCGCAAAAATATATTTGGTGGTTGAGCGTCAATAATGATACGGAACGGTCAGGCGCTTTTGATAAATTAAAAATACTATTTAAAAAATTAAGTCCCCGTCAAATCGTAAAGCAACTAAAAAAGAAAAATAAATGGCTTAATTTTAGATATTTTCTCAAACATAAAAAGTTTGATTTTAATACAGCAGATAAAAGGATTGTTCATTTATGCGCATCTTATTACGCTTACGACTATGTACAGAGGCACGACGTAGCTAAGCAATATTTATGTATCGAACCAATTAGTAAGTTCTTTCTTGAAAATATCGGGGTAAATACCGAGAACGATAGAAGCAATACTGTTATTTACAATCCGGCAAAGAATCTTAAATTCACAAAAAAGCTTATTCATTATTGCAAAGATATTACGTTTTTGGCGCTTAAAGGCTATACTCAAAATGAGCTGCTGGCATTGTACAGGAAAAGCAAATTATACATTGATTTTGGAACATTTCCCGGTGCAGAGAGAATTCCCAAAGAGGCGGTCATAAACGGGTGCTGTATTATAACAGGTCTTAATGGAGCTTCGGCAAATTATAACGATGTACCAATTCCCCAAACATATAAAATAGCGTCGAAAAAGGATAATATGCAACAAATCAAAGAACAAATATTATTGGCGCTGACGAATTACAAAAGTTGTTATTCGGATTTTGAAGAGTATAGAAAGACCGTGATGAATTTAGAAGATAATTTTAAAAAACAATTGTCTGCTATTTTTTGGAGTGCAAATGCGAATGAGGTTTGATTATGATTGAATTGTCCGTTATAATAGTTTCGTATCACCAATTAAATATGCTTAGGGATTGTCTTGATTCCATAGCAAAATTTAACGATATTGGCGATCGTTTAGAAGTTATAGTATCGGATAATAGTTTAAATACGGAAGTGTATGACGCAATTGCTTCCGAATATGATTATGTTAAAATAATCAAAAATGGAAATATAGGTTATGGTGCAGGAAACAATCGGGGGTATGCGGTATCTACCGGAAAATATTTATTATTTTTGAATCCGGATACAATTTTGATTGAACCGATATTTCAGTTTGTCCTTGATAAATTCGAGAAGGATGAAGAGTTGGCAATGTTTGGTTTACAATTAAAAGATTTATCGGGGAAAAACACAATTTCGTTCTCCTGTATCGATCTTGATCTTGATGGGTTTAGGGGGCGTATACGCGAAAGATTTAGGATAAAAAAGGGTCGTTTTATTGATGACGGAATGTCTATTTTGGGGGCAGATATTTTTATCAGAAGAATTACCTTTGAGCAAGCAGGTAGATTTGATGAAAAAATCTTTATGTATAGGGAAGAGGAAGATTTAATAAAGCGAATAAAGCAATATTCTGATTCGAAAAAGATAAATTTTTATGGTGAAAAAAGTATAATTCATTTGGAAGGCGGAACACAAGAAAAAGATATAAAAAGTATGTATGCAAAAAATCAGAGACTGTGTCAAGCAAGTTCTTATTATACTCAAAAATGGGGACTGGATTTCTGTAAAGCGTTAAAGAATAGAATTAGATTTGATAGGTTTCTTATTTTTGTTTATACTGTTCTATTTAAAAAAGAGAAAGCGAACGAAAAAAAAATTCGGATGCGGGTATTTTCGGAAGAATTGAAAAGACAAAAAGCCCAAAAAGCCAAAAGCCAAAAACGGTTAAAGGATTAGTAACAATATTTGCATATAAGAATGATGAATTATATTTTCTTATTGATATTTTTAATTTTATCATATTTATTATTATATCGAATTAATGTAAGAAACAAGAAAAGAATCTTCCTTATTTTTTCTTTTCTGGGTTTATCATTTTTATCGTGTTTTAGAGATTTTAGCGTAGGGGCGGATACGCAACAATGGGTTGATTTTTATACCGTTTACGGCGCGCAGGGATTGAACGCAGTGAATTTTTCTCAACCTCATGAACCAGGGTATGTGTTACTCAATGTAATACTGTGGCAGTTTTCGCATAACCCGCGTTTATTAATTATTTTTGGAGGACTGTTTATTAATTTCAGTTTTTGCTATTTTGTAGACAAACATAGCAAAGATCCGTTTTTATCAGTTCTTATTTGGTATTGTTTCCGAATGTTTTTTGGGAGTATGTGCTTATTTCGCCAATTTTTAGCAATATCGATTGTTTTGTTGAGTTTCGATTTGTTATTGCATAAAAAATATATTAGGTTTGCATTTGCAGTCGTTATTGCTTCAATGTTTCACTATATAGCATTGGCGTTTTTATTACTTATACCAATTCGGCAAATAGAGAAAGTAAATTTAAAATATGCAATCATCATTGCGTTGATTTTTTCGATTTGTTTTTTATTCCTACCGCAATTGGTAGAATTTTTTTTGAAATACGTGAGTAATTATAGCGATTATTTCAGTTATATGCAAGAGAATAAAATAATAGTCGGTGAATTTCATTTTCAGCCGTTTTTATTCGTTTTTTTGGCCTACATGCTTCCGCTCGCATTTAGTTGTTATCGCCGTAAGGATATATTCTGCAAAACAGATTTGACATCGACAAAAATGAAAAGTAAGAAGATTGAAAGTTATAATTTTATCATGATTATCTTTATAGTTATAATTTGTTTAATTGCCTTATCAAGCAGATTGATTTTGATTTCAAGGATAAACGAATATTTTATGCCGTTTGTTATGTTGGTGCCCAATATAGTCGATACGAATAGAAATAAAGAATTAAAAGTTTACTATATTGCTTTGAATATTGCTTATTTTGCATATATGTTGCTTGCCTCTAATCAATTTTTGACAAATGACTTTCATTTCTTTTGGGAATCGTGAGGAGAGGCTGTTGTTTAATAAGAGAAACGAATCCTTGTTGCAATTAAAAGAAATTTTTTAAATTAACCATCGAAGGATCAAGACGCATTATGAAAATTTATCCAGATACAAAAGTTTATATTTTTTGCCCGCACAATTCTGTTTCCGGTGGACCTGACGCTTTACATCAATTGTGCCATTATATGAATAATGGAGGCATAGATGCTAAAATCGTTTATTTTTTTTCAGGAGTAACGCAGTGTGCCCAAAGATTCAATAAATATAACGCTCCTATTATGTCTTACCAAGATATTGAGGATGAGAGTAAGAATATTATAGTAACGCCAGAATCCTCAACATGCGTGTTGCATAAGTACAGCAACATGAGAAAATGTATCTGGTGGCTAAGTTATGGGTTCTACGATGGACTTCGAAGTGGGACTGGCCGTGCGAAGATACGTTTTAAGAATCTTGTCAAAAGATTCTTGAATATTTTCAGAGTAAAGAAAAAATATCAAATTATTCCCGCTTTGCCGATTAAGATAACGGATGACATATATAATTATTGCGGTTCGCAGTATGCATACGACAAATTAAAAGAGCGTGGATACAAAAACGTTGAAATGCTGGTTGAACCGCTGAGCCTTGATTTTATTCATGAAGGAATGGAGAAAAATTTATCGTCAGAAAGTAGAAGCGATGTCGTATTATATAATCCCGCAAAGCCTTCAAAAATTATGGAAAAATTATTGAAGCGTCAGGATATCCGATTCCAACCGATACAAGGGATGTCTTTACCGGAAATCATTGCGCTTTTTCGAAGGACAAAATTATATATTGATTTTGGAGAGTTTGGTGGACCGGAACGATTACCGAAGGAAAGCGTATACAACGGAACATGTTTATTGGTTGGTAAACGGAATGCTGCGGTAAATGATTTTGATGTGGCGATTCCGGATAAATATAAGGTGGAAGATTTTAATAATGAGGAGCTGGTTGTTTCAAAAATAAAAGATATTTTGGACAATTATGATAGATACATTAAAGATTTAGAACCGTTTAGGCAAAAAATAGATCAGCTTGAAGAAAATTTTATTAATGATATAAAAAAGTTTTTTGTAAAAGAAGAAACGTAAAACGAATGGATAAAAAGAAAGGACTTCTTAACGTAATTATCTCGATTGTTTTCAAAATATTTCTGTTGATCGGGGCGATTATTGTCAGAAGATTTTTAATTCAATATGCGGGCGAGGACGTAAACGGGCTGGATTCGCTGTACGTCAGTATTATCGGGTTTCTCTCCGTGGCGGAACTCGGGGTGGGGAGCGCGATTACTTTTTGCATGTACAAGCCTATCGTCGAGGAGGACAATGATAAGGTAT
>Ga0209064_1004502_pt1 | contig 10315 bp, 11 predicted proteins | sample Inofromicrocosms_FD_187498 | JGI IMG/M metagenome (GOLD analysis project Ga0209064, IMG submission 187498) | Mouse cecum microbial communities from Vienna, Austria - Inoculum for glucosamine and mucus D2O microcosms (SPAdes) (version 2) | ecosystem: Host-associated > Mammals > Digestive system >... | reverse complement strand
GCGTGGAACTGTATGCCACATTCTTACTTGAAGGTCGTAGGAAACCATAGATGCAGATGTAACAATAGCAGCCCACGCTATAGCGTGAGAACCACTATGCTATCCTTGCATCTAATTTGAAAATTTCATAGGTTTTCTATCATTCATTCTAACCTGCTGCAAATCACCAGTTAGCTTAGTGCTAATTGTACTAAATTGGTACTACATAGATAATTGGTGGAAAATAGACGCAAGTGCTTTATGGATGTTTAACGGTCGTTGACGTTTTTTATTGCCTCGATTTCTTCAAATCCCCGCGTTGCTAATCAGATTCGAGCCTAAGAAATTTGTTCATACGGGAGATACAGCGTTTTTTCTGATCGAGATTTGGATGTACATACAGATTGAGTGTTGTCGCAACATTCGAGTGTCCGAGTATTACACTTACGGTTTTATAGTCGCATCCGCTTTCAATGCATCTGGTGGCGAATGTATGGCGCAACCCGTGGAACACGATAGGCGGGATTTCAAGACGTTTGAGAATCCTGCTGAAAGTCTCTCGGTATGTACGGGGTTCTTTCGCTTTGGTGCCATCGCCGACTACATATTTTTCTGCTTTTTGTTGTTTCTTCACCACATTCAATGCTTTGAAAAGAAGCGGTGACATAGGTATTTCACGGTTTGAGTTCCGGGTCTTGGGCGTGGAGACATACTGTTCTGTTGCCATCAGGTCGCAATTGTAAATTCGTCCTGCAGTGCTCGCTACTGTAATAATACGGCGTACCATATCCACATCCTTCCATTGAAGGGCGCACACTTCGCCTATGCGCAAGCCGCAGCATAGAGCAATCATTATCCCTATATTCTGTAAAGTCGGAGCGGATGCAATCGCGTTAAGCAGTTTTTTGTGATCGGGTAATGACAGCACGGGCAAACTGCGTGCGGCTGTATCCGAGGGATATTCGATGTTCCAGGAAGGCATCTCAAACATTCCTCTCTTCGCCCCGAAACGTCCGACGGACTTAAGTACGGCGATAATGTCATGGACCGTTTTCTTGCTCAAGCCTGTCTCAAGTTTGCTTAATGCAAATTGCTGTACTTCTGCCTCTGATATGGATACGGAATCGGCGAAAACGGGCATGAGGTGAGTCTTTAGAATAAGAGCATAGGCGCAGTATGTCGAGTGTTTGACTACGCTGCGCCTGTTTTCTTTCCATAGTTCCGCTATTTCGCGGAAAGTAGATAAGTTGTGCATACTTTGTGATTTTTATGATTCACAAGATATGCGCTGTCTTATTTCAACGGTTGCCTTTAGCCCGGTTGTGGTGCTTGCAGAGCATCTGACAGTTTGAGATGTCAGTCGCACCCCCTTTGCTCCATGCAGTGACATGGTCGGCATCCATTTCGTTCAACTTCCATATCTTGTTTGCGTTGGCGTCATGGCCTATGGCACAGAAGGGACAGTTGGACTTGCCGGCGGCTTTTGCCTGTTCGGTCTGGCTGGCATACACGGCTCGTTTTGTCGCTTCGTCGAAGATGCGGATGTCCAGAAGCTTCGTGTCGGTTTCTCCGCCTAAAAGAAATTCAAACACGCCGCGCCGGTTTTTCACGTATGGGTCGGAATACATCTCCGTTACCCGCTGTTTCATATAAGCCGGATTATATGGCTCTGTATGATATTTCTCGTAAAGCTCGCCCCACGGAAGTCCGCGCATCTCATTTTCAACGAAAGGAAACACCGTCCGTACCCAATCTATGACAGAATTGAAATAATTGACGAGTTCCGTGATGTCGGAACTGAAACGGTGGTCGCGCATATATTCCTCTGCTTTGCTACGGCTGACCCACTCAAGAGCCGTGGCAAGAAAGTCCTGTCGGTTCACCGCTCCGCTGATATATGCGCTCCATTTTTGCACTTTCGATGACTGAGAATTGCTGAACTCTGCCTTTGCAGCAGTGACAAAAGGACCTGAATATACAGCGTTTAGCAATTCCTGATCGTTGAGTGGGACTCCGGCGATATTGATAGTGCGGAACCATTCCTTTATTTCTTGTTCTGTGCCTTCACATTCATATATAAGCAGTTTTGCGTTAATGAATTTTTCACGCAACTCTTTCGGCAGGCTTTCAAGACTTTGAGGCAAGCCTTGATTATCTTTCCAACTAAGTTTTCCGGCACCATTGTAGAAGCGTCCGAGAGACGTAATGCGCTGCTGGCCGTCAAGTACTTCAAAACGACCATCGGCAGTTTTTACGAAATAAATCACTCCGAGTGGATAACCTTTAAGTACAGAGTCAATCACCGCTACATCGCGCTTGCCATCGGCATAGATATAGTTACGTTGGTATTCCGGCTGAATTGTAAGGCGTCCTCCCATACCGAAAAGCCCTTTGGCTTCATATTCGTTATAGACAAATCCGTCGCATATGTCGGCGACTGTCCATTCTGTATGTAGTTTTGTTTCCATATTCTTTTTTAGTAGTTTAGTTGAAATATTAGGGCAGACACAAGGAGATTCCGGCAAAGAGTTGGGCCTTCGCCCGTATCCTCGCGAATTAAAAGACCTAAATCCAAGTCTTCGCGATGGGCAGCTTTATTATCTTGAAAATGGTATACCTCAGAAACCATATGCTCGAGTTTTAATAAAACGGATAAAGTAAGATGATTGAAATATTAGGGATAACAAAAACTTGGTTTGGAGGAGCAAACAAGGTTTACCCGGAGCAAATCCAAGTCAGCAGTAGCGGGAAAGAGAGTCGTGTTACCAAACTTAATGATGGGGCAGTTTTGTGGCATAATGAAATGCCTGAAAATGAAACATATTATATAGTTGAAGGAAGATATTACACCCAAGTATACGCACGAGTGATTATCCGGTATCTAAAAAACACGTTTAATAAGCAGACGTGCGTATGTTGAATATAATTCACCGTCAATAATAATTGCACCTCTTCGATTTAAGTCTGCATATTTGGGCGTATCGTTAACGGTGTATTCTTTTGTTTTAAGATTCCATTCATTTCCTCTATCTGTTATCCCTAATATTTCAAATTGGTCAGGGCAATATTTGTCGAGGAAGGTGATAGGTACTCCCATTGCCCCATCATAGTCTGATGGAATTGCATCGGTGTATGGGACTTCTATTGCATCGTAATTGTCATAATGAACATAACCCCTACCTCTAATATCCTTATGTTTGGAATACATGATATTTTCTTCCATCGTCATAAGCGATAGAGGCTGATGACGACGACCGTGGTCTAAGTTGGTGAACCAACAGCAATTTCGGAACTTAACTAAACCGGTGGAATCATCTTTAACACCGGAAGCATACTCTCGTTCTCCTACAGGGCGAAAATAAGCATTGCCGTTATGAAATCCATTCCCAAGCCAAATTTTATTATCCTTGATAAGGGGAAATACCTCCCGATAAGTCAAGGCATTCATGTTGCCAATGATAACAAATTTCTTATCTGCTTCTACTATCCATGAAAGAAATTCGCGAAATAGAGAAAATGGTGGATTGGTGACAATGATGTCGGCTTCATCACGCAGACGCGTGACTTCATCGCTGCGAAAATCTCCGTCACCGTCAAGATAGCGCCATTCAAGGTCATGGAAATCTATGCGTCCGTCGCCGTCAATGTCATGATCGAGTATAAATATCTTTCCACGCACAGAAGTTTTGTTCGGGTCAAACTGTGGTGCATCCTGCTCAAAAAGGGATGGCTGATAAGGAATCTTGTATTTCTTACTCTCTGGCGCGTATGATGTGGAAATCAGTTTCTTCAGGCCGAGTGTCTGAAAGTGTTGTGCGAAATAAAGGGTGAAATTGCTCCATTCCGGGTCATCACAAGGCAATAGGACGGTTTTTCCACGGAACACATCAGGGTCAAATTCGAGATAGGCGTTTATCTCACGCTCAATATCGTAATATTGAGTATAGAACTCATCATTCTTGGCGGCTTTGGCCGCCGACAGGGATTCATTGGCCATGATTAGACGGAGATTATGGATTTGCCGAAAAATGCCGACAGCATGGCAAGTGTGGAGACAGTGAAATTATGTTGCCCGCTCAACCATCGGGTTATCTCACTCGGACGTTTCCCTATCTGGTCGGCAAACTGCTTCTTTGAAAGTCCGCGCTCCTGCATGAGTGCGTCGATTTTATTGGATATAGCGAAAGACAGGTCAACCTCTTCCTTTATTTCAGGAGGCACCTGACTAACCATTTCCCGGTATTTGTTTCTGATATCCTTCATAGCTTAAAGGTTTTGTCGGTTTTGATTGTCTTGGATGTTACAGTTACGGTTCCATCGCGTTGCCCCTCTTTCAACAATTCTTCAAATTTCTGTAAGGTCATGACATATCCACGCAACGAATCATCTTCCTCGTATGTCCGCGAGTTTTTGACACCTCCGTTGCCAAGAACAAGAATCCGGTCGGAGAGACGCAGACAGTATAGACGAAGTTTTGAGCGAAGCACAGGAAGAGCCACCACAGAATCACGTATCTTGCCCTCGGGACGGAAGAAACGTTCAAGCGCTCCTTCATCGGCAATCTTATCTAAAATCTGCACTATGCGCAATAAGTCCTTGTTTAATTGAGCATCTTCAATGAATTTGGTATAAAAACGCTCGTATTCAGTCTCGGATTCTTCCGAGAACTGAATGGTATAAATGGTGCATTTGTCAGTATCATTGACTAAGACCAATTCTACTTCGCTCATATCTATAGTCCTTTTTGATTATAACGCAAAGATACGATAATTATTTCACATAGATGTGAAATATTGGGAGTTTTTCTGTGTGCGTGCAATCAGTTCATACGTTAGTACGTCAATACATCAATACGTCAATATTTCCTTACGTTAGTACATCAGTACATTCATGCGTCTGACCATTCAGACGTTCATACATTCGTATTTCCGTATGTTCAGGCATACATCTGAATGAACTGCCGTTGTGTTGACCGTATGAGAGTACATCCATAAGTCTGTTCAACTTTATTTTCATATTTCCTTATGGCAGACCTTTCAGCCATAAGGATGGCTTTCCGTACATCCTTCCGTAGAAGTGGATGACCGGCTGTTTGACTTACCGTAATTGCAAACATAACGACGGTCATTCAGAAAAAGATTTGCCGCTTTCCGAAAGTGCCGACAATTGTCGACCGAGTGCCTGCGATTTCCACCCACTGTGAACTCTATCTCACCACACGGTTCTTATTTTTGATAATCCTATGATCTATCGTAACGCTTACGACTGTCGGATGCCTCGGCTAACAGCGATTCCGAAACAATGTCACTTATCCTCTATTCCTTGTCTTGGTAGATTAGACTTCTTGTAAACCTTTCAATACTAACGGAATCACAAGATTCGGCAAGGTATGTGATATGCTGCACCAAATGGAATTTGCAGCACATCACCCTTGCCATATGTTAGGTTGGTCTTACTCCAAAGTCGTAATCCCCGTTGCCGATTCCACACTCCGATTTTTTCTTTTTGTTCTTCATTGAGATTTGCGAAAAGGAGAAAAATCCCCCCTCCCAACCCTCATTGTTGAAAATGAAGACTGGACGGGGAGTGTAGCTTTATATTAGGGCGATTTCAGAAATATAACAACAAGGGAAAATCAATGCCCTGTCAATATCATGTCATATATCCGCCATAATATTGCCGCGCCGCGATGCGCTACACAACTATATCCGGGAGGCTGTTGATTGCCTTGTGCTTCAGCTCATCGACTACACGAAGATACTTTTCTGTCATCTCAATGCTGGCGTGGCCCATCAGTGACTGCACGGTCTTGATATTTGCACCTCCGTTGAGGATATTTACAGCAAAACTGTGGCGCGCGCAGTGCCATGTGATATTCTTGCCGATTTCCGCAGCCTTTACCCATGCCTTGAGTTGTTTTACACAGGTTGCCCATGTCGGCAAATTGAAAATCCGATGTCGGTAATCACCCGCTGTTTCCGGCTCCCCGATAATACGCAGCAACATCGGACTCAATGGGGTCACGACATTACTGCTTTTACTTCTTCCGGCAATTTTGCCCTGCTCGAATTTCAACACGCCGGATGCGAAATCGACATTCTCATAGGTGAGCTGATTGACATCGCACCATCTGATTCCGGTGTAAAGACTGAACAGAAACGCCCTTCGGATGTCGGGATAACTTCCCGTAAAGGGAGTGTCGGCAAGTTGTTTTATCTCTTCGAGGGTAAGAATAGGCTTCTTGATTGCATGGAAATCTTTGTGCATGGCTATACCTTTGCACGGATTCTTTTTCATCAGCCCCTCCTCGACAGCGGTGGTGACAACTTTCTTGAAAAGACCGTAACAACGTGCGCCGCCTTCTCCGACTGACACCTTTTTCAGATAATCGACATAACCGCCGACAATCTCCGGCGTCAGCAAGTCCATCCGCAGAAAATCGGCATACCTCTTATATTTGGGTACACTTTCAAGAAATGCTATGAAACGGCGATATGCCGTTCCGAATCCCACCCGGATGGGACGTGAATAAATCTCATCATCCCGGTGCTTACGGAAATAGCGGAGCAGATCAACTTCTTTCTCCTTTTTGAGACGGTATCCCTCTCTGTCCTCCAGGAACTCCTGTTCCCGCTCGAATCTGATTTTTTCAGCGAGGGAAAGAGTGTTGCGGTTCTGTGTCCTCTCTTGCTGCGAACGAGGATGCAGCCAGATGTAGAGATTGAGATTTTCCCGTTTGCGGTTATGCTTGATTTTATATTTAGGTCTTCCGGTCATGGCTCCCTCGGTATAGAGTACCGGATTGCCTTCGTCATCCAACACCGGAGTTTCGGAGCGTCCGAGATAATACTCAAGCGCGAGGCTCGCCCGACCGTCTTTAAGGACAGTCTGCACAAGTTTCGGATTCTGTTTGTTCTTTGTTTCGACTTTTGCCATAAGTGACTAATTTTGTGGATATACGCAAAGTTAGTACGAACTCATCATTCGCAAAAATCGCCCTATACAACTATTAACAACTGAATCGTACAAAATGTGTACTGAATGCGAAAATTCCCTCAAAACACCCCAAATCCAAGCAAATCCAAAATCGGTTAACAATCTGATTAACAGATAAAATAAAATTTCGCAAAATACTCAATAAACCCCATCTGACTTTTCCTACGTTTTCAAGTTACAAGATAAGCATAACGCTTCTTTCTTTTCTCATATGTTTTGGAAAGAGTTCCCTCAATCCGAATGCAAAAGTACGAAAAATCCGTGATGCTACATTCGATTATCACGGATTTTATTATGACTTACAGCTTGATACCACGATTTTGTCTCTTTGTAGGTATTCCCAACGCTTCCATAAACTCGTCTTTTTTTCGTCTGAACCAGCTAATGTGTGAAACACCGTCTATGTTGAGTTCAAATCTTCCCTCTGCATCCTGTTTTAGAGAGCAAACTGCACTATCAGTCTTGAAGTGTCTGTTGAACTCTCGGGAATATAGTTCACCTTTAATGGAAACATCTTTGAATGTGCATAGTTTTCTAATGATGGCATCGCCAAAGTTCAGAGTTTCACGTAGGAACTTTATCGTTGGTATCAGTTTCTCCACATACGGGAAGTAGCGTTTAACAAAATCCACGAACTCGGACAGCTTACGATTCTGTTGCTCGTATGCGTTTTTCATTTCCTGTATCTGTTTGGCTTGCCGTTTTTCACGTTCTTGGGTTTCATTTTCAAGTTCAGAAATGCGGTTTTGCAAGGCTGCATTTTCCCTTTCCAATGTCTTGACCTTGTTACTTCCGAAAAGAGAACCTACACTTTCGGCTATATTAGTGGCTGCTGTCGTGGCTGCACCTTTCAGTTTCTCGGTCTGCACCTCTTTCTTGGCCCGCCTGAGTTCTTCCTGTACCGTTTTCTTGCGGTCTTGAAGTTGTTCTATGTCTGTCTGTAATTGTTCCGTCTGTTGCATCAAATCACGGTAATACTGCCGTGTGGAGATATGCCTTGCTTCCGAACCGTCAATACCACGCTGTAACCCGTAAATACTCATGGTTTGGGCATAGGTGTCCTGATAGGATTTGAGTTTGGCACGTGTCATAATCTCATCGGCACACAGTCGGGCGGCATCAGTTGGTTTCTTGCGGTATCGCCTCTTTACCTGTTCCTTCTTCTTGCGTTTGCGCTCTCCCTTGACTATCGGCACAAGGGTGGCGTGTATGTGCGGTGTCTGCTCGTCCATATGCAAGACTGCCGATACGATGTTCTCCCTACCGAATGTATCGGCAAGATATTTCAGATTGTCGCTACACCACCCATCCAGTCTGCCCTCGTTGGTGATGCGTTCCATATCCTCGTGCGTTCCCGTGAGCAGGACACGGATAGCCCTCACTTGGTTGTTGCCGATTTTGCGTGTCAGTCCTGCGGTGTCCAATCGGTGCTGTATGGCTTGTGTCCTGTTCTCCACCCCGTTGGGAAACCTTATCAGTTCCCGATTTAGGTGCGTCCTGCTCTCATCGGCATTCTTCGGTTTGATGGTGCGTTCTATATGCGCTGACATGGCGGCATCCGTTCCGCTTGTCTTCTCCATGTGTAATACTGCATAACCCATATAATAATCCTTTCTTTTTAACTTGTGAAACAATGGTTGGTGGTTTACTCTTGTACGGCTTTTGCCGTTGGCTGGGAGTGTCCAGAGAGGTGCAACCTCTTTGGCTTATTGGGGAATTTTCAGCGTTGCTTGCAATGCGGCTCGGACAAATTCCCTAATAAGCTACGGTATTTTCCGTTGGTAAATATCCGTGCGGCTGCAAGCATACCTCTTCCCTACATCCTCAGCCCTCGCTTTTTCGGTGGCTGCATCATCCGCCTTGCGGATTGGACTTACTTCTCCTGATTTATCGGCTCTGCCGATTGGGACAGGGGCTTACCGCACAGGTAGTCGTTCAGGTCTTTGTACCCGTTGTAGTTTCGGGAGAAGTCCCTGATACGTCCGGCAAACTCTCCTGCCAGTTCCCAATACGCATTCCGCCCTGCCTCGTCATTGTCAAGCAGACAGTGTATGCGCTCATATCCGTGCAGCACGTCTATGGCTTTGCATACATTGGAAACGGAATTGAGAATAACATAATCCTGCCCGTCAAGGTTGGGCATGGTCGGGCAGTTCTTCATCCGCAAGGTGAGGAATGAAAGATAGTCCGTCATTCCCTCGAACACGAGGCATTTCTCTCTCGGCTCTCCCGACTGTCGGATATGGCTGATGTCCTTCGGGGCAATGCATCCTTTGAAGAAACGGTTGCGCACCTCATATCCTCCAGCCACATTCGGGAACCCTATGGCGAAATAGGGTTTACCGTTGTGGACGAAGTGCAGTTCCTTACATTCCGCTTGCGCCAATGCGGTGTTTATTCCACGCTCCTGCAAGTAACGGAGCAATGCAGGGTGCGTGAGTTCTCTCACTTCCAAATGTTGGAAACTCGGTTCGGATGCCTGCTGGCGAAAAGAGAAAGACACGGGACGGACGTGCGGTGCTTGTTCCGCTATCTTGCCAAGCAGGTAAGGCACATAGTCCGAACCGTAAAGCTCCTGCGCCAAAGCGATGATGTTGCCGCCCTTGCCTGTTCCGAAGTCGTACCATTGGTTGAGTTCGGTGTTCACCTTGAACGATGCTTCCGTTTCCTCCCTGAACGGTGATTTGTACCAAAGGCTTTTGCCCTGCTGCTTGACGGGGTTGTAGCCCAAACTTTGCAGATAGTCTGCGATATGTATCTTCTTTGCTTCCTGTGTAGTCATAATCTTCCTATGGTTTTAATGGTGAATGAAAATCGTTGATTCGTTGAATGGTATATGTAAGATACTTATATCCATATAGATATATTCTCAACATCCGCTCAACAAACCACTCGCCAAAAGAGAAACAGACAATCGCTCGTGGCTTTATGACTCAACTTCTCTTTTGGTCTGTTGAGATTTTGTTGAGAGTGTATATTGTTTATTATCAGTATGGTTATATCCTTATTCAACAATTCAACAAAAAGACAATGGATTTACAGCGTTTCAAGCTGCTGCCTTGTGACGGTATAGAAGCGTCCCACTCTCCTTATCGGCTCATACCGACACTCCCGATTGTAGTTCAGTTGGTAGGTGGTGTATGTAAGTCCGTTCGGTGCAGGTGTGAGCTTCCAGCACTCCTGCAATACCTTTCTTACTTGGTATTTCTCCGCCTTGACATATGTGTTTGCCAACAGCGTGAGAATGTCATTGCAGCAAAAAGAGAAAGAGTCGATACCCGTGCTTACCATAATGTCAAGTATAAGTTCGCACATCTCAATCTCCAATCTGTTGCGGTTG
>Ga0209064_1004496_pt1 | contig 10321 bp, 20 predicted proteins | sample Inofromicrocosms_FD_187498 | JGI IMG/M metagenome (GOLD analysis project Ga0209064, IMG submission 187498) | Mouse cecum microbial communities from Vienna, Austria - Inoculum for glucosamine and mucus D2O microcosms (SPAdes) (version 2) | ecosystem: Host-associated > Mammals > Digestive system >... | reverse complement strand
GCCGCGCTCGAAAAGCACGTAATATCGGATATTTAGAGCGGCCTTGTAAGTTTCCTTACATTTTGGCTAATCATTCATTTTTGATTCATTGTTTTTGACGGTCTAACAGAGAGGGCGGAAACCCTCTATTTCTTTCAGAAATGCCCCTCTGCCGGACTTTACAGCCTCGGTTGAGGGTTTTATTGTTTTTTGTAATGTTGCGCCTGCAAATACCTTAAAATGGCTTCTTGTTCAGCGGCCTTGTCGTAGCGGTCTATCGCCCCATACGAAGAAAATCTCTTTGCCCAACCTCGGAAGGTGTTGCATTCTCCAGTATCGCTGTCGGTATATTCGTCATTCCACATCTCGGAAAGAGAGGCGTATGCTTCCGCAGGATGAGAGCCGATAGCATCTACAATCTCGGCAGGATATTGGCGCATGAGCAAATCAATCCATTCGTCCATGTCAATGCCGGGATTCTCATGCAGGATGTTCCATGCACACTCTTTCAGTTCACCATAGAAGTCCGGCTCATCATCGTCAGGCCAATACATGTCATCTATTTTCTCTTCCATATCCATGTCCCATGAGTTTGTTTATCCGTGATTAGATACTTCGCAACTGAATAAAGTCCACGGAGAACCATTATCAGCCATAACAGAGTGGCAGTGCCAAGCACGTTTAGCCATGTCGGCTTATCCACCCACGACATAAGGTAGAGCAGATACCGCACACCTCCGAATGCCGTTGAGATTAGCAGGCTCAACACGGCCAACCATACGAGATGGGCAATGAACTGAAACAAGGTTTTCATCGTGTCAGCAGAATTTCCTTTGTAGTATTAACCACACCCTCCGCAAATGTTTCGGGAAGTACATACGACCAATCGCCATAAGGCTCATCGTCCGAATATGCAACCTTCCCATCTTTGCCATAGCCGACCGACTTAACGACTTTCACCATGTCGAAGTCGGGCGAGATAAGCCAAGTTTGTTTTGTCATCGACTTTTCGGGGTCATCGGTAAACTCCCACTTGATGAATATTCTATAACACCCATCAGCCTGCAGCTTGACATCCTCATACACAAACACCCATTCGGGCTTCTCCTCCGACCACTCGATTGCACATACCCACGCAGGTTTCTCCGCATGCACTGGAAGCAATGCAGTAAATGTCACTAAGAGGAAGAGCAAACGTTTCATTTCGCTCTAAGGTCAGAGATGCGCTCTTTAAGGTCAGAGATGCGCTCTTCTTTTTCTGCAATAATCTTTTCAAGTAGTCTGACACGCTCTGCGAGAACAGCATCACCTACAAGGACGGAAATATCCCCACTATCCGATGCAGGCGAATAGTCACCCTCGGTATGCACCTCGTGATAGTCTATGCTTGCGTAGAGTTCAAAGAAATTAAAGTTTAATGCCCGACTTACAGCAACAAGCCTCTTGGTGTCTATGCTCTCTCCATTGAACACTCTGCTCACGTTCTGCTGTGGCATTCCAATTCTTGACCCAAACTCCTTTTGAGTTAGGCCGGACTTATCAAATCGGCTTTTTATCTCTTCGCCGATGTGGATGTCGGGTATTGGCTTCATTTATTTACTTATATTAACAATCAACATCAAACAGAGTTAAAGATAGTTAAATAACACATCATTATGATGTTGGAAACATAATTATGATTATCTTTGCACTCAAAGTTACTAAAAAGTAGCCAAATAACCTCAGAAATGGAAATAAAAAAACTCAAAACAGCCTCACTCGCCGATGCTTTAAAAGGGATGACAGTCGGCGAAACATGTGTAGCCCCCGACGGCTATCAGCCCAAGACCGTCACAAAGACGTGTGTAGAACTCAAAGAGCAGGGCTACCTGTTTCAGACCTCAACCCGCGCAGGAGTGCAGACTATAACCCGACTGAAATAAATAATTGACTATGGCACGAAAGTATTTCAAGTCAAAAGCAGAAGCAAAGCAGGCTCTTTGCGACCGCAAGCGCAACAACGTATCGTGTTGCGATGAGATTTTCAAAATGCCGAAAGGCACACGTCACGCAGGGCAATATGCCGTCTGCTCACACATGGAGTACCTAAACACCTATTGACCTATGGCAAACAATCACGAAATCTTCTATGCGATTTGCTCCCTCTTCAACGAGGGCGAGGCAGTTGTCAGCATCGACAACGCCAAACAGGTAATAACCGCAGCTCGGCACACTCTTCCCGAATTTGTGGTCTGCGCAGGGTTATTCGACCCCGATAGCAAGACAATCGAACTCTATGTGGAGAACTACAAAGACGCAAAATGATGAAGACCACTGAGCAGAAGAGAGCGCAGGCACAGCGCATTGTCAATCTGATTGACACCCGTGGCGACTGGGTCAATCGCCTATATCGCTTTACCCAGTACCTCCTCAAATATCACCCCGATTTAATCATCATCAACAAATAACAATAGAATGAAAAAGTACATCATAACTCTCGCACTCGCAACCGCCTTGCAGACCCAGACCGGTTGCACTTCCAACAATGTCGCTCTTGATAATCTCCGTGGCGAAATATCGTGGAATGCTTTCTGCGATGCACGCGGATACGACCGCGCCGACAACACCTATTCAGCCGTCAACGAGTACCTCGATACTTGGTGCGGCTCTGTGGATGAAGAAGCTGCACTCATTGAGGCAGGAGTTGAACCCTATTAAATCCCACCGCCATGCTACACAAGATAGAAAAGATATACCTCATCGCGCAGGTCGCATTTTCAGTCCTCGTGATACTCTTCGGAGTAAGTTACGGCATTCGTTGCCTTGTCGCCAATCAGATATTCTGCGCCCTCGGCTTCGGCATGATAGGCTACGTCAGCGGATACCGCCTGCTGTTCAAGGCTTCAATGGCAGAGCTGCGAGAATACAAACAGCGTGCTGTCAAATGATGTTTCTCCAGTTCGCCGACAAGAGCGTACCCTATGGCGTATTCGTGAAAGATGTAGCCGCCGAGGTTGCCGTATTGCTTCAACAATTCAAGGACGACCCCGAATACATCAGCCAAAACAAGGCTTTTGCGATTTTTGGCAGGGCAAACGTGGAGCGGTGGCGCAGGCAGGGTAAAGTCACTCCCTGCAAGCGTCCGGGTAAAATGGAATACCGCACGGCAGACCTGCGACTGCTCCAACGGACACAACAGGACTACTTATCGAAGTAAACTTCGCCAAGTTAGGGAGGGTAGATAAGCTCAAATGGATAGAGGCCGATTAACGAAAGTCGGTGGTTGCAGGTTCGACTCCTGCCTCTCCCACCAATAGACAACAAACATTTAAGTATCACAAAGTATGAGTAAAATCAATCTTACCGTTGAGCAAATCAACGAACTGCAACCGCAGGACATCACCACAAACGAACTTGTGCGCGACAAGTTCATTCAAATCTACGAAGCGATGTGGACTCCCACCACTGGCGTTCCGGGTGTAGCTGCCTATGAGCGTGAAAGCCGATTTTTCAACCGCATTATCGGCGAGAAAGAGGACATTCGCAAAAAATGTACACGCTTCTCAATCTTCACAGCGTTCCTCGATGTGGCTATATCGGGGCTATCACTTGAACCCGGCTCACGCGCACAGTGTTATCTGCTATCTCGCTCTATAGCCGTTGATTCATACTACGAGAACGGACAAAAGAAAAGCAAGTACGAGACGCACTGCATCCTCACAATCTCCGGCTACGGAGAACTCCTGCACCGCGCCCGTGTCGGTCAGATACGTCACGCCGACAACCCAATCATCGTTTATGCCGAAGATGAGTTTGAGTACGGAGAACGTAACGGCAACAAGTTTGTAAACTTTACTTGTCGTCATCCTCACACATCAGGCAACATCGTGGCCTGCTACATGAAAATAACACGCGCAGATGGTTCGATAGACTACTCCGTTATGCTTCCCGAGGACTGGAGCCGCCTTGCAGGATACTCTGCACGCAATAATGCCCGATGGGATAACGAAAAACATCAGTGGACAAACCTCAAACCCAACGCGCTTTACGGACAACAGCAGGACGGCTCTCTGAAGATTGACACTGGCTTCCTCGTTGCCAAGTGTATCAAGCACGCTTTCAAGACCTACCCCAAAGCGCGTGTCGGACGTGCAACGCAACTGGAGTCTCAGCAGGTCGATGACATGGAAATCAACGATGGCATCTACGGACTTGAGGACGGCTCGACCGTCAACAGATCAACAGGCGAAGTCCTACCCAAGCAGGACACTGGTTTTGCTCCTGGCCCCGACACTTCCACAGGTGTGACAATCAACCCCGAAGCCTCTGCCGACAACGCAGACGGTGGCGATGATGTATTCTAATAAACATTACAATACCAAAGTACAATGAGTGTAAACGATTTACCGCTCTGCCAAAGCGGAGAAACAACCAACCCCAACCTGCCTATCCTGCGCCAAGAGAATGTGCAGATGATAGTTCAATCTGCCCCGAACGCATACAACATCAACTCGCTGTCCTCAATGCGTTGCGCGGATTATGGCAAGAATCTTCTCGCCGAGATTCAGCAGCACGGCATGACCGATGAACTTGACAAGCGTTGCGCCGAGTTCATTTTCAAAGCAAAGCGCACTATAACGAAGATGAACGAACGCCGTGCGCCCTTTACCAAACTCTTTGACCAGATACGTTCCGAGTTCACTGGCATGGAGAACTCTATTGACCCCTCCAAAAAGGACACTGTTCCTTACCTCATTCAGCAGGCGCGTAACACTTATGCCGCCAAAAAACGTGAAGAGGCTGAACGCGCACGCCAAGAAGAGCTGCGCCGTCAACAGCGCGAGAAAGCGACCAAGGACTATCAGCAGAACGCCGAAGACGATTACCGCCGTCAGTTTGACGGAAAAATAACCGCCGACATAAACACCCTTACAAGCCTCAACCAGTCGCTCACGATCGAGAACTTTGATGAGGTTAGCGAGAAAATCAAGAACTTCAACGTCACCCTCGGCAACGAGTGGTTTCAGCATTGCCAGTCCTACGCCCACAAGCCGTTTGAAATCAGCGATGCCGAGGCTATTGACATTCGCCAGTCTATCCTCAACCGCCTCTCCAAGCAATTCAAAGAGCAATACGCCTCCGAGGTCGGCGAATACCGCGACACCATTGTTGACGCTCTGCCCTCAAAGAAGCGCGAACTGGAGCGCATGGCGAAAGCCAATGCCGAAGAGCAGGCGCGTATGAAAGCCGAACTTGAAGCACGTGAGGCCGCAGAGGCTCGCCGTCTTGACGAGGACCGCAGACGCAAGGAAGAAGAAGCACAGGCGGCAAAAAAAGCACAGCAGACCGCCAACGAAATGGACGGACTCTTCGGCCAGGCCGCCGTGGCTACCCCGGTAGGCTATCAGCCAAAAACCGCCGTGAAGAAGCGCATTGTTACCGACAGCCCCGAAGGTATGCTCGCTGTAGTGTCTATGTGGTGGTCTAAAGAGGGTCGCTTCCTCTCAATGGAGGAACTCTGCAAGATTTTCAAGAAGCAAATTACCTTCTGCGAGAAACTTGCCAACGACAAGGACAGCCCCGAACTCATCAGTTCGCCGTTCGTACACTACGAAGAGGAAGTTAAAGCCAAGTAAGCATGAACAATCCCGATGCATATTATCAGCGCAGTGAGGTCAGCAACTCCGACCTCACTGCATTGAAAGAACTCCTGCACCCTCGCCCGATGTTCGGTGACCGCGAGGCGGCTTTCCGCTTCGGGTCTATCGTCGACGCTATCATCACCGAACCCTCGCGAGTGGATTTCCTGCACGCTACAATTGATGGCGAACCGGTCAATGAGGACGAATGGCTTCATGCACGCGAAATGCAACGCGCTCTCCGGGCTGAGGCTCGCCGAGACCAGTTCCTTGCCAAAGTACTTGAACTCGCCGACACACAGCGGTTCATGGTTAACAAGGCGCAGGAGTTTGAAAACGGCGGATTCCGTTTCACACTTCCCACTCGCTGTAAATGGGATTGGTGGCTGGAAGCTGCCCGATTCGGTGGAGACCTCAAGACTACAGCCTGCGCCACGCAAGCGGAGTTTGAGCAGGCGGTGGATTTCTTTGACTGGGACCGGTCCCGCGCTTGGTATATGGACATAGCACAAAGTAACAAAGACTTCATCTATGCCATTTCCAAAAAGAACTGCAAAATCTTCAAGTTATTCATCAACCGAGGCGATGCAATCTACACTCGTGGACGCGAGAAGTATGAGGAACTTGCCTTTCAATACTGGGCATTCACATTATGAGCAAAGTAAAAATTATAGTTCAGTTTTCCGGTGGCAAAGACTCACAAGCCTGCCTTATAAAAGCCTGCGAAACATACGGCGCAGATAAGGTTACAGCCATTTTTTGTGATACAGGTTGGGAACATGAATTAACATATAAACACATCCATAATATAGTTAATCTTCTTGGTGTTAAACTTGTAATACTCAAGAATAACAAAGTTGATGGCATGGCTGGGCTATGTCGTAGAATGAACTGGTTCCCCGATGCCAAAAATAGGATGTGTACAGTGCAATTGAAAGTATATCCTATGATAGACTGGATACTTGCGCAGGATGAACACATGATAATCTTACAGGGTATTCGGGCAAAAGAAAGTGCTGAAAGGGTCAAGTTTGATGTTGAATGCTCATATTTCAAAGATTACTTCGATACTTCAGTTAAGAAGCGGTTATATAGAAAACAAGACGTTAGGAAATGGTGTAATATGCACGATGCTTCAGTTCTTCGTCCAATTTTTTCATGGTCTGCGCAGCAAGTGATTGACTATATATTGTCTCATGGACAACGTCCTAACCCGTTGTATGAACGGGGAGCATCAAGAGTGGGATGTTTTCCATGTATATTTGCGAGGTTGAACGAAATCAAGATAGTGGCTCGTGATGAGAAATACAAACAACGAGTTATTGACCTTGAAAACACCATTAACTCAAAACGAGATAATGGAAATGAGGCAACATTCTTTTGCAAAGGTAAAATTCCTGCAAGATTTTGTAACCAAAATAGTAATGGATCACCAACCTTTGGGGAGGTTTCTGAATATGTGCTTAAAGATGAGAACCAGCCTACTCTTTGGGATGAGACTGAACCTATAATGTCTTGCGTATCCTTGTATCATGGACTTTGTGAATGAATTATTATGGACACGAGTACAAATATTGAACTGACCTCCAAACTTCAGCACAAGGCAATGATAAACCTAAAGGTTGAGCCTTACGAGTACCAAAAGGAAGGTATCGAGGCAGGCCTGCGGTGGAAGCGTTTCCTTATCGGCGATGAGCCGGGGTTGGGCAAGACACTCCAAAGCATAGGCGTAGTTGACACAGCAAACGCTTATCCCTGCTTGGTTATTTGTCCGTCCTCACTCAAAATCAACTGGCAACGCGAGTTTGAAAAATTTACGGATAAAAAAGCACTGGTGCTTGACAATTCCGTGCTTACCACATGGCCCTATCTCCTGCGAATGGGTATGCACCATGTAGCAGTTGTCAACTATGAAAGTCTGCGTAAATATTTCGTTTGGGATATTCACGCACGCAAAGGACAATCATTCCGGCTCAAAGATGTTGTGTTCTGCCCCGAAATCAATCTCTTCAAGTCGGTAATCATAGATGAGAGCCACCGCGTCAAAGACCCCACGGCACAGCAGACAATCTTTGCTCGTGGCATTGTTGAGGGCAAGCAATGGCGCATACTCCTTTCGGGTACGCCCGTTGTCAACCGACCTGCCGACCTCATTGCGCAGCTCTCAATCATGGGCAGACTTGCGGAGTTCGGCGGTCGATCCAAATTCCTTGCCGACTACGGCGGTGGCGAAATCTCAAAGGAACGCCGGGGCAAGGATGAAGATGATGAGCCTCGCAACCTTGAGCGCCTCTCGGAAGAACTCTACTCTCGCTGTATGATACGCCGTGAGAAAGCAAAGGTACTGACGCAGCTCCCCGACAAGACCCGGACAGACCTCTATGTTGACATCTCAAACCGCGATGAATATGAACTTGCGGCCGAGGATTTAGCTGAGTATCTTCGCAAGTACACCGAGTGCGATGATATTGACATACGCCGTAAAATGCGCATGGAAGCGTTGGTCAAGTTCATGACCCTGCGCTCCCTTTCCTCAAAGGGGAAGGTCAGGCAGGCGGTGGACTTCGTTAAGACATTCCTCGCTAACGGCAAGCCTCTCATTCTTTTCTGCTCCCTGCATGAGATTGTAGATGAGATTAAGAAGGCATTCCCGAAAGCGGTCAGCGTCACAGGGCGCGACTCCATGATGATGAAACAGGCGGCGGTTGACGCTTTCCAGTCGGGCAAGGCTCAACTTATCGTCTGCTCCATCAAGGCGGCAGGTGTCGGACTGACCCTCACGGCTTCCTCCAACGTGGCATTCGTGGAGTTTCCGTGGACGTATGCCGACTGTTGCCAGTGTGAGGACCGTGCGCACCGCATAGGACAAAAGGACAATGTAACCTGTTACTACCTCATCGGACGGCACACCATTGACCGAACTCTCTACGACATCATTCACAAGAAGAAATCAATCGCCAATCAGATTATGGGTACCGACGATGATATTCCGACCGATGAAATGTATTTCAACCAACTTGCAAACCTCTTCCTAAACTCCGACCCCGATGGCTGACATTTGCAAGACCGACCTGCAAAAGGTCATTTCCTACCTCGATGAGGCAGCGAAGCTATATGACGCGCTCCCCATGCAGAAATGCAAATGCCGGGCGCACATGATAAACCAGTTGACAACTAAATTAAAATCAAAACTAAATGACAAAAAATGATTTAGCCAAAGAGGTAGCAGTTTCAGAGAAACTATGCCTCTCAACGGCATTCAAGGCAGTAGACGGAGTTTTCCGTGTCATTAAGGAAGCACTCAGCAAGGGCGAGGAAGTAACCCTGCGAGGCTTCGGCACTCTCTCCGTTGTTCAGCGCGAAGAGCGCAATGCGGTTCACTTCAAGACCAAAGAACCGATAGTCGTTCCTGCCCGCCGCACCGTGAAATTCAGAATCAGTAAAGAACTTAAAGAACTACTCAACAATGGCACAGTGGATTGAAGTAAGAGCGCGTTACGACAAGATGATGGAGAACGGCTCGGTCAAGAAAGTAACCGAACCTTATCTCGCTGACGCGCTGTCCTGCACTGAAGCAGAAGCAAGAGTGACTGAGGAACTCCAGCCTTTCATCAGCGGAGACTTCCGCATATCATCGGTTGTCACAACCAAGATTGCCGAAATCTTTTGGGATGAGACTGGCGATAAGTTCTACAAGGTTAAGATCAACTTCATCACACTTGATGAAAAGACCGCGACCGAAAAGAAAACAGCCTCGTATATCCTTGTGCAGGCTTCCAGTTTCAAAGAAGCCTACGACAATTTCATTGACGGAATGCGCGGCACCATGGCCGATTACGAGATTGAGGCGATTACTGAGACCAAACTGGTTGAGGTGTATAAAGCTAAACTATCCACAGATAATGGCTAAATGTGCTAATCCATTTGCTAACGGAGGTCGGAGAAACCCTGCGTATGAGCCGAAGAAGCGCAACAAATATGGTGCGCAACGTGTCGGCGAACACGCCTCTCGCAAGGAGCATAATCGCGCTGTTCAACTCAAGTTGTGGCAACGCGCCGGGGTTATCTCCAATCTCCGTGAGCAAGTGCCCTTTGAACTTATCCCTGCCCAGTATAGTGTGGACACCGCGACTTCACGCATTGCAAAACCAAAACTGATCGAGCGCGCCTGCCGATACATTGCCGACTTTGTCTATACCGACAACGAGACTGGGCAGACAATCGTAGAGGACACCAAAGGCGTGAGAACAAAGGAATATATAATCAAGCGGAAACTTATGCTCTTTCGGCACGGTATCCGCATAAAAGAAGTCTGATTATGGACCGTGAGAGTTTCATATTCTACCGCAGCTTCTACGAGGCTATAAGGTGTATGCCGTCAGATGTGCAGGCTGAAATATATCCTGCCATCTGCGAGTATGCCCTGTTCGGCAAGATACCGAAGAGCCTCTCCGAAGTCGCAAAGGGTATGTTCACGCTGATAAAGCCTAACATTGACGTGAACACCGCTCGGTTTGAGAATGGCAAGAAAGGTGGGCGCAAGCGCACCAAGAAGCAGGTGGCTTCGGCTGAATCTGCATACGTCCTTACCTACGAACAGGAAGTTGAGCAGATGAGAAATGACGAGAAATGGCGCATAACTATCTGCGAGGATTTCAACATCACTGCGGAAGAGTATGATAAGCGGCTCTCTCGTTTCCTCGATCGCTGTAACGATGACAAGG
>Ga0209064_1004495_pt1 | contig 10321 bp, 8 predicted proteins | sample Inofromicrocosms_FD_187498 | JGI IMG/M metagenome (GOLD analysis project Ga0209064, IMG submission 187498) | Mouse cecum microbial communities from Vienna, Austria - Inoculum for glucosamine and mucus D2O microcosms (SPAdes) (version 2) | ecosystem: Host-associated > Mammals > Digestive system >... | reverse complement strand
TCGACGAGCTGTTGCATAAGGGGGAACTCAATCTCGCATATTTCGCTAAACGTTTCGACGTTTCCAACGGCGCGATCACCGCACACGTAAAGAAATTGCACGCGGCGGGGCTGATCGACATTTCCACCTCTTCGGGGGTGCGCGGTACGCAGAAGATCTGTTCGCTCGCGACCGATAAAATCATCGTCGACCTCGTCAGCCGTCCGCAGACGGAAGGCAGGGTGGAGTCGGCGCATATCGACATCGGGCACTACGCCGATTATTTCGTTCATCCAACCTGCGGGCTTGCGACCAAGGAACACGTTGTCGGACGGTTCGACGATCCCGCGTGCTTCTCCTATCCCGAACGCATCAAGGCGGGCATTTTGTGGCTGGGTTACGGTTACGTGGAATATCTCGTGCCCAACTATCTGCCGACGGACGGAAGCTTGGAGGAACTGCAATTTTCCTTGGAGATCGCTTCGGAAGCGCCCGGCTACGCGACTTTTTATCCGAGCGATATCCATTTCGCCGTAAACGGGCATGAGCTGGGCATTTATACGAGTAAAGGTGAATATAATGACCGCGCGGGGACTTGCAATCCCTCTTGGTGGTACGGCAATTTAGGGCAGTACGGGAAAAAGGTGATCGTCACCGTCAACCGCGAGGGCTCCTTCATCGGCGGGGTGAAGACCTCGGATACCACGGTGGACGAGCTGAATATCAAAACGGGAAGCAGGATCAGGCTGAGGATTTCCGTTCCCGACGACGCGGAAAACCGCGGAGGGTTTACTCTCTTCGGGCGGGGCTTCGGCGATTACGACGAGGGCATCGTATGCAATTTCATTTGCAAATAAGCAAAGCGGGTAATGTATGAGAGCGGGCGTTTCTACGGCTTCGCTCTTTTTACGTGTCAACACCGAGGACGCGCTTGCGCTCCTCTCGGAATGGGGCGTAAAGGAGGCGGAAGTCTTTTTAACTTCTTTTTGCGAATACGGCGGGAAATTCGCGCGCCTTGTAAAGAGCAAAGCGGGGGGCGTCCGCGTCAATTCTCTGCACGCGCTGGGCACGCAGTTCGAGCCGCAGCTCTTTTCCGAACATCCGCGCGTTTTAAACGACGCATACGAATGGCTGCGTCGGTTTCTCTCGTCCGCTAAAATTTTAGGCGCGGAATACTACTCCTTTCACGGTTTGGCGCGCATGAAGCGCAGTTTTAAAGAGGATCTTCCAAAACGTGCGGACGCGCTTGTAAAACTCTGCGCCGAATGCGGAAAGTACGGCGTAAAGCTGTGTCTTGAAAACGTGGAATGGGCTTATTATAACCGCCCCGGCGTGTTCCGCGCGCTCAAAGCGCGCTGTCCTTCTCTCTTGGGTGTGCTCGACGTCAAGCAGGCGCGTTTGAGCGGATATCCGTATCGGGATTATTTGGAGGAAATGGGGGAGTCTCTCGCCTACGTTCATGCAAGCGATCTCGGCGCGGACGGCAAAATGTGCCTTCCGGGGCGGGGCACGTTCGATTTCGACGAACTTTTTTCCCGTTTGCGGGATATCGGATTCAAAGGGGACGTCTTGATCGAAAATTACGGGGGCGATTACGGCGATTTGGGCGAGGTTAAAGCGGCGTATGAGTTTCTTGCGGAAAAAGCGGAAAAATTTTCATGATAAGGCAAAAAAACCTTGACAGGAAGAGGCGGTTTTGCTATAATATCCGAGTAATAAGTGCTTCGGCGAAGGAGGGTTGAGAATATGTCTACGATTCGTGTTGGAGAAAACGAGAATCTCGAAAGCGCACTGCGCCGTTTTAAGAGAAAGTGCTCGCGCGACGGTATCATCGGCGACCTTCGCAAAAAAGAATTTTACGAGAAGCCTTCCGTGAAGAAGAGAAAGAAAGCGGAAGCCGCAAGAAAGAAAAACAGAAACTGACAAAAATCCGTAACCAAGGCGTTACGGATTTTTTATATCCCCGTGCAAAAATTGTCGAATTTTGGATAAGGAGAATCGAGATGGAACGCTCGTTGAAAACGCTTGCAAAAGAAGCAAAATCACGTATGAAAAAAGGGTTTTGGAAGCAATGCGAAGAGGAGCTTTCCACTTCCCGTTCCCATGCCAAGAACCAAGGGATCAACGAGAGCAAAATGGAGCGGTATTTTGCCGAGAAGGTCACGACGAAGATCAAAGGGGAATCGCCCGACGAATTTTATCTGCGCGTCCGCGAGATGCTTCTCAGCGAAGGGGAGGTGTCGGATGCGATCGGAAGGCTTACCGACAGGGAGTACTACGAAACGCTCAGCTATTCCGAAAAACAGCGTTACAGTTTGGAACTTTCGGAAAAGTATTTGCAGGCTTTGGAACGCTTCAAACGGGAGTATGAATTTGAGTTGAAGGGCAAGGTGAATTGAGAAGTCCGACTCCTCAGTCATTCTGAATGGAGCGAAGAATGACAATTGCAACGCTCTTATGTAAAGGGCAATCGGGTTTGGGAAATTGCGCGTGAACGGTTGAGTTTTTTTTGCGGTTGTGGTATAATAAAATTCCATGATAGATTTCAAGCTCAACGAAGAACAGATGAAGCCCGTCCTCGATACCGAAGGGGCGGTTTTGGTGCTTGCGGGTGCGGGAAGCGGGAAAACGCGCGTTCTCACAGCCCGCATTTCCCGTTTGGTGGGAGAGTTGGGCGTTCCGCCCGAAAACGTGCTCGCCATCACCTTTACCAACAAGGCGGCAAATGAAATGCGCGAACGGCTCGAAGCTTTTACCGACGTTTCGAGAATGTGGGTATGCACCATTCACTCCATGTGCGTGCGTATTTTGAGAATGTTCGGCGATCGGCTGGGCTTTCACGCGAACTTTTCCATTTATTCCGAACAGGAACGTTCCGCAGTCGTAAAGCAAGCGTTCAGGGAATGCGGATACGAGGACGAGGAGGGGTTGCTGAAATCGGTCAAATACCACATTTCCGAAGCCAAAATGCAGGGGCTTACGCCCGACGCATACATGAAGGCGCATGCGCGAGAGCGCAATATCGAAACGGCGGTCGCCGTGTACCGCAAATACTGCGCGCATTTAAAGGCGTATAACGCGCTCGACTTCGACGACCTTCTCACCGAGGCGCGCAACCTGCTCGCAACCGACGCCGAGGCGCGCGAATATCTTGCAGGCAAATTCCGCTACATTCACGTAGACGAATTCCAGGACACCAACTCCGTGCAGTTCGACATTATCAAGATGCTCTCTTCCGTACACGGCAATTTGTTCGTAGTGGGCGACGACGATCAATCCATCTACGGTTGGCGGGGGGCGAAGCTCGAAAATATTCTGCATTTCGAACGCTATTATCCCAAAGCGAAAACGTACAAATTACAGCGAAATTACCGCTCCACCAAGGCGATTTTGGAGCTTGCCAACGCGTCGATCGCCAACAACGCGCTGAGAAAGGGCAAGGAGCTTTGGACGGACAGGGAGGAGGGCGAAAAGCCCGTATATTTCGAGGCGGACGAGGAAGCGGGCGAGGCGCTGTACAGCGCGCGTCTGATCAGCGAACTCAAACGGCAGGGCTACCGTCTTTCCGATTTTGCCGTGCTCATGCGCATCAACGCGCTTACCCGTTCTTACGAGCAGGAATTCACAAAATACGGCATTTCCTACAAGGTGTTCGGCGGATTTAAATTCTTCGAACGCAAGGAAATCAAAGATATTCTCGCCTATTTGCGGATCGCCGCCAACCCCAACGACGACGAGGCGGTTTTGCGCGTCATCAACGTGCCCCGCCGCGGGATCGGCGAAAAAACGGTGCAGACCCTTCTCTCCTACGCGCAGGCGGAGGATATGCCTCTGTATTATGCGATCCTCGACGGCGACGAGCTTCCCCTCAACGCGGGCGCAAAGGCGAAGCTGAAAGAGTTCGGGAACTACGTCAAAAATCTTGTCGTTATGGCGCAGGATACGCGGGTGGATCGGCTGACCTCTTATCTCGTTTCGAGCTCGGGTATGCAAGAGCAATACGCCGACAATTCGGACGAGAGCGTAACCAAGCGCGCCAATATCGACGAGTTCCAAAACTCCGTAGACGAGTTCGCCCGCATGAACGGTGAGGCGACGCTTTCCGATTATTTACAGCAAATCACCCTCTATTCGGATACCGACGAAATGGACGACGGCGACTACGTGACGATCGCCACCATTCACGCCGTAAAGGGGTTGGAGTTCCGTTGCGTATTTCTTGCGGGTTTGGAGGACAATATCATGCCCACCTCGCGCGCGATCGACGATCCCGAAGCGCTCGAAGAGGAACGAAGGCTCATGTACGTTGCCATCACGCGGGCAAGGGAACGGCTTTGGCTCACCCGCTCCAAGAGCAGGTATCTGTACGGCAAACGGGAGCCGAGTATGCGCTCGCGCTTTGTGGAGGAGCTTAAAAAGGAGCTGAATATTCCCGACGCGCCTGTATATCACCGTTATTCCGGCGATTACGACGGCTACCGCGAGGGTTACGGCGGAGGGCGAGGCTACGGCGGTTACGGCGGGGGATATAAGAACGGCGCGGTGAAGCGCGTGGGAAATTACAGCGAGGAACAGGATACCCATTTCCGCACCTTCGGTTCGGGCAGAACGCCCGTGTCCGCAAAGCCCGCCGTTTCCGCGTCTGCGCCAGCGTTCGGCGCGCCCAAGGAAAAGAAGGACGTTTCGGGATTTACGGTGGGGACGAAGGTGCGCCACACCCGCTTCGGCGACGGAGAGATCCTCTCCGCACGCGGGCAGGAGAGCAATCTCATCATCACCGTGCATTTCGAGAAAGCGGGGAATAAGGATCTGGCGGCGGCTCTTGCACCGCTTGAAATTATAGGTTGAAAAGCTTGCGTCGCGGGATACTTTGTCATGGCGTGTGCTTTCCAACGGTTATCAGTCATTTATCGGTTCATATTTTATCAGGAGCTACGACATGAACAGAATGCAGGAGCTTTGCGAAATTCTCAACCGCTGGGCGCGCGAATACTACGTGGAGGACGCGCCCTCCGTTTCCGATGCGGAATACGACAAACTGTACGACGAGCTCAGAGAGCTCGAACGGGAGAGCGGGGTCGTGCTTCCCGAATCTCCCACCAAGCGGGTGGGGGGCGAACCAGTAAAGGGCTTCGAACGGCATACCCATATCGCCCGCCTGTACAGTTTGGATAAGGCGGTCACGGAGGACGAGCTGACGGCGTTCGTGACCCGCGTACACAAGATCGATCCCCAAGCGGAGTTTACCGTGGAATACAAATTCGACGGGCTCACCGTTTGCTTGACTTACGAAAACGGCGCGTTTGTGCGCGCAGCCACGCGCGGAAACGGCGTGGAGGGAGAGGACGTTACGGCGCAGGCGCTCACCGTGCATAGCTTCCCCATGAAAATTTCTTATACGGGCACGCTCGAAGTGCGGGGCGAAGCGGTCATGAAGCTCTCCGCGCTTCAAGAATACAACGAAAAATACCCCGACGAGCCCCTGAAAAACGCCCGCAACGCGGCGGCGGGGGCGATCCGCAATCTCGATCCCAAAGTGACCGCCTCGCGCAAATTGGACATCTTCTTTTACGACGTCAACTATATGAGCGAGAACCCTGTTTCCTCCCAGGAGGAAGCAATGGCGTTTTTGCGCCGAGAGGGCTTTAAAACGTATCCGCTCTTTCAAAAGTGTTTCGATTTGGACAGTTTGATGGCGGCAGTGGACGAAATCGAGATCGAGCGCAAGAAGATAGACGTCTTAACGGACGGCGCGGTGATCAAGGTGAACTCCGAGCGGGTGCGCGGGGAAATGGGGTACACCGATAAATTCCCGCGCTGGGCGATCGCTTACAAGTTCGAGGCGGAGGAAGCGGAAACGACGGTAAACGAGGTCGTTTGGCAGGTGGGCAGAACGGGAAAGCTCACTCCGCTTGCTCTCGTAACGCCCGTGGAGCTCGGCGGCGCGACCGTGAAGCGCGCAACGCTCAACAACTTCGGCGATCTTACGCGCAAGGACGTGAAAATCGGTTCGCGCGTGCTGATCCGCCGTTCCAACGAGGTGATTCCCGAAATTCTGGGTGCGGTGGCGCATACGGAGGGGAGCGTTCCCGTGGCAAAACCCGCGCGCTGTCCCGCCTGCGGAAGCGAGGTAAAGGAGGTCGGCGCGAATTTGTTTTGCACCAACGCGGAGTGCAAGCCCCGCGTGATTCAAAAACTGACCCACTATTGCAGCAAAAACGCGGCGGACGTGGAGGGAATGTCTGAATCCACGCTGACCGTTTTGTACGAGGCGCGTTCCGTCCGCCGTTATTCCGATCTGTACAACTTGCAGGCAAGTGATTTCGAGGGATTGGAGGGCTTCCGCGATAAGAAGATTTCCAACCTGCTCGGCGCGATCGGCAAAAGCAAAAATTTACCTTTGGAGCGGTTTTTATACGCCATCGGCATCGACGGCGTGGGCAGGGTCGCCGCGCGGGATCTGGCGCAGTTCGGCAGTGTGGAAAACGTCGCTTCGCTCACCTACGAGGAGCTCCTCGCACTCGAAAACGTGGGCGAGATCACGGCGAACGCGATCGTCGGGTACTTTGCCGACGAAGAAAACGCCGAAGAGCTCAAACGGCTTGAAGAGGCGGGCGTGCGCCCCTTCGCGCGGGCGAGAAAGACGGAGGGCTCGTTTGCGGGCGAGAGCGTGGTGCTCACGGGAAGCCTCGCTTCCATGTCGCGCACGGAGGCGCAAAAGCTCATCGAAGAGTCCGGGGGAACGGCGCAGAGCTCGGTCACGGGAAAGACGACTCTCGTCGTTGCGGGAAGCAGTGCGGGCAGCAAGCTCGACAAGGCGAAAAAAGCGGGTATTCCCATTCTTAGCGAAGAGGAATTTTTAAAACGGTTGGGGCGCTAAATCTCTCAAAAAATGTTGTGAAACGGCTTGAAAATTATCAAGCGGTGTGATATAATGATAGAAAGTGCTAAGCAAGGAGCAAGGTTATGTACAGCATGACGGGATACGGCAAAGGCGAATACCGCGAAAACGGCGTGGAACTGACCGTAGAGGTTCGTTCGGTCAATAACCGCTATCTCGACATCGCCGTCAAATGCCCCCGTGCTTTTCTTTCGGAAGAGGAGAGTATTCGCTCGCTCGTGCGGGATTCCCTTTCCCGCGGACATATCGACGTGTTCGTCAATTTCACGGACGGACGGGAGCAGGAAAAATCCCTCTTTCTCGATAAAAATATCGCGCGTTCTTACTACGCGGTCAAGGAGGAGCTCGTAAAGGAGTTCCGCCTGACGGACGACGCGACCGCGTCCTTTTTTATGCGTCTTCCCGACGTCGTTCGTCCCATAGAGGCGGGCGGGGCGGACGAAACGCTGAAAACCGCGCTCAAAATTGCGCTCAAAAGCGCGCTCGAAGCACACGCTTCCATGCGTAGAGCGGAGGGCGAACGGCTCAAAACCGACCTTGTTTCCCATATGCGGGCGATCGAACGCTTGAAAAACGAGATCGCGCAACGCGCGCCCTTTGTTGCCGAAGAGTATCGCAAAAAGCTTTCCGAACGGATTTTGGAATACTTGGGCGGGAAGGTGGACGAAACGCGCATTCTCACGGAGGCGGCGTTGTTTGCCGATAAATGCAGTATCGACGAGGAACTCACCCGTCTTACCTCGCACATTGCGGAGTTTTACAACATTTGCAAAAGCGAACGGGTGGGCAGAAAGCTCGATTTTCTCATTCAGGAGTTCAACCGCGAATGCAACACGGTCTGCTCCAAATCCAACGACGGCAAGATCACCGCTTGCGCGCTCGAAATGAAGAACGAGATCGAAAAGGTACGCGAACAAGTTCAAAATTTGGAATAGTTTTTACGTAAGGAAATAGAGAATGAAAAACATTTTGTTCGCCATTTCCGGGCCTTCGGGGGTCGGAAAAGGAACGCTCGTAAAACAGCTTTTGCGGGACAACGACAGCCTTGCGCTCTCGGTTTCCTGTACCTCGCGCAAACCCCGCAGGGGGGAAACGCACGGGCGGGAATATTTTTTCCTCTCGCGCGAGGAATTTCGGGAACGCATTCAGGCAGGCGATTTCTTGGAGTATGACGAGCATTTCGGCAATTTCTACGGAACACCCAAATCTTTCGTGCTCGAACAGCTGAAAGAAAAGTCGGTTATTTTGGAGATCGACGTGGTGGGCGCGCTCCATGCCAAAGAACAGATGAAAGACGAGTGCCGAACCGTGCTCATCATGGTCGTCCCGCCCGACTTCAACACCCTGAAACAGCGTCTTAACGGGCGCAGTTCGGAAACGGAGGAAGAGCAGAGAACGCGTATGGAACGTGTGAAGTACGAACTTTCCATGCGGGATCAATACGATTATACCGTCGTCAACGACGACCTGAACGAGGCAAAAGACCGCCTCTTACATATTATAGAGCAAGAAATTTTTCGTGAAGGAGATAAAATATGATCAACGAACCCTCGGTAGACGCACTTGTGCGGAAGCTCGGTACGGAGGAGAACCCCGTAAGCCGTTATGAGCTTTGCGTGATCGTCGCAAAGCGCACCCGCCAAATTATCGAGCAGATGCAGGCGACGGGCGCGCAGGAGCTTCCCGGCAAACAAAAGGAAATCGTGCTGGCTTGCCAAGAAGTCCTCAACGGCAAAGTCGTAGGCGCGAAAGATTGAGAAACGCCCCTCTGCGGGGCTTTCTTGTTACGATCGGAAAATCTCAACGGATCGGTATTCGGTATATCGCTTGGGGTCGAGATCGTACGTGAAACGAGCGAGTATGGTATGTGAAGTGATCGTCGACATCGCGCACAGCGACGTAGACAAAATTTTCGATTACGCCTGCGATTTTCCCGTGGAAGCGGGGACCCGCGTTACCGTTCCGTTTGGCAAACAGACGGTAACGGGGTTTGTGGTGCGCGTAAAAGAACACAGCTCATATCCCGAGGAGAAGCTCAAAAAAATTTATCGGAAAGCGGAGGACTATCCCGCGCTCAACGCGGAGTGCCTGTCGCTTGCAAAGAAGCTCGCTTCGCGTTACCGCTGTCCGCTCGCGCTTACGCTCCGCCTGTTTTTGCCCGCGGAAATGCGCACGGGAAAGGTGGCGGAACGGTTTACGGGCGTTATCAGTTTGAGCGGAGAGGGCGAACCGCCCAATCCCCGCGCCAAAGCCCAGCTCGCTCTTGTTTCCTATTTGGAGGAAAAGGGGGAGGAGGAAGCTCCCGTTTTACGCGAAAAATTCGGCGGGGCTGTTACCGCTCTCATCAAAAAGGGCGTTTTGAAAGAGGAAAAGCGGAGGAAACTTCGCGATCCTTACCGCGGCGTGGAGGGCAAAAAAGAGGAGCGCAGGCTCACGTCCGCACAGCAGAATGCGGTGGATACCGTACAAAATACCGATAAAACCGTCGTGCTTTTGCACGGCGTGACGGGGAGCGGGAAGACGGAGGTTTATTTGACCCTCATCGCCCGCGCCTTGGAGGAGGGAAAAACGGCGCTCTTTTTGGTGCCCGAAATTTCCCTCACTCCGCAGATGCTCGCCCAGCTCCGTTCCCGCTTCGGGGAGTACGCGGCGATTTTGCACAGCGGACTCTCTGCGGGCGAGCGGTTCGACGAATGGCAGAGGCTGCGCGCGGGAAGCGCGCGCATTGCGATCGGCGCGCGTTCGGCGGTGTTCGCGCCTGTTGAGAATTTGGGGGTCATCGTCATCGACGAAGAACACGACGGAAGCTATTCCTCGGAAACGGCTCCCCGCTACAATACCTTCGAGATCGCGCGCCTCAGGGCAAAGCATAACGGATGTAAATTAGTGCTTGGCAGTGCAACGCCCGCCGTGGAAACGTATCGACGGGCAAAAAACGGCGAGTTCGAACTGATCGCCATGCCCGACCGCATCAATGCCCGCCCTATGCCGTCGGTACAGCTTGTCGATATGAGGCGGGAAGTGAGAAGGGGAAATCCTTCGCCCTTTTCCTCGGCGCTTCGGGAAAAGCTCGAAGCGTGCCTGAACAGCGGAAATCAGGCGATTTTGTTTTTGAATCGCAGGGGGTATTCCCAAACGGTCATCTGCCGCGATTGCGGCTACGTCGCAAAATGCGAGAGCTGCGACGTCGCGCTTACCTATCACAGCGAAGAGGACTGTTTGAAATGCCACTACTGCGGCGCGCGCTATAAAATGCCCCGCGCGTGCCCCGAGTGCGGAGGCGTTCATATCGGCTACGTTGGCACGGGGACGCAGAGGGTGGTCATGGAACTGCAAAAGCTCTATCCCGAGGCGCGCATTCTTCGTATGGACGCGGACAACGTGAGCGGGAAAGAGGGACACTACAAAATTCTGCACAGCTTTGCGGAGCGTGAGGCGGAT
>Ga0209064_1004490_pt1 | contig 10329 bp, 12 predicted proteins | sample Inofromicrocosms_FD_187498 | JGI IMG/M metagenome (GOLD analysis project Ga0209064, IMG submission 187498) | Mouse cecum microbial communities from Vienna, Austria - Inoculum for glucosamine and mucus D2O microcosms (SPAdes) (version 2) | ecosystem: Host-associated > Mammals > Digestive system >... | reverse complement strand
CTGGTTGGCGTCCTCCCGGAAGGTCACATCGAGATGCCAGTGCATACTTTCCACACTCCAGTGACCACGTACCGCCCTGGAAAATAATTCGATATCTGCCTTCAAACTGCTGATAAAAAATCGGTATCCGGAATTGAATCTTTTCGTGCAGATCAAAGAAGCTGTTGTGAGCTAGAATGATATTGGGTATATCCGTCCGGTAAGCCGTTGTGGCCAAGGTATTGATGTCAAGTAGCTGGTTTATTTTTTCTGTCCCATCAGCCCCCAGAGCGGTGTTGCAGTGGATAAAATTGATCTTGTCCCTCCAGATCCGGCTATGTATCCCGGCCGGATGCACTTCCGGATAATTGGGAATCAGCGTTTTGACAAAGTCCTCATACCTGTGGAAAGCAGCCAGCAGGGTTACCACCCATTGCGCCATATTGGAGAAGGGGTCGTACTTGGCCGCTTTGATATAGGTATCTTTTTCCTGAACATCATTTACGCCGTCATGGTTTCCCGGAACAATAAACTAGTTATGGTAAGCGCCGTAGTTTGTCAAATTTCACCACCTGATTTGTCAGGCGGCTTTTTTGCTGCATCGGGCCCGCCCTCATCGGAGCGGCCCAGCAGATAGTCGGTAGTTACGTCAAAATAGTCAGCCAGTTTTTCTAAAATAATAATGTGGACGTTGATTTCTCCGTTTTCTATTCGTTGGTATTTTCGCACAGGATAATTAAAAAACAAAGCCATATCAGTCTGCTTAATACCCTTTTTCATGCGTACTTCCTTTAATCTCGCAGAAAACTTTTCCAATCCTTCTTTCATATTTTCCTCCAAACACCCTTGACACGACAAAAGTCCACATGTATAATGTAATCGTGCATGACAATTTTTCACATGTATCAATTTTTAACAACACCGAGGTGTACCATGGAAACCATATATAACCAACTTTACCACACCTACGTCTGTCCGGCCATGTCGCAGACAGACAGAGAACATAGGGAGATCATAGAGGACTTTATCAACAGGCTTGCTTTGACCCAGGACAAGCAGATGATTGCCTATGACCTCATCACCTATATCCGCTACCAGTGGGGGCTGGCATCTTTCACATATGGCGTCCGGATGGGGATGGAACTGCTCTATGCGCCTGACAGAGCCCCGGAGGATTATCCAACCTTACTTGACTTCCTTACGAAGCTCGATGAGCCGGTCTCGTAAAATAGCGGCATACTCGAACTCCAGCATCTTCGCCGCCTCTTTCATCTGCTTCTCGATCTTGATAATTTCCTCCTCGACTTCCTTCTTCGTCAGCTTGCGGCCGGCCTTTTTCTGGGCGGTCTCTTCTCCCTTGGACATCTCCAGAATCTCCCGCACGGACTTGATGACCGTCTTTGGCACAATGCCGTGCTCCTGGTTGAACGCATCCTGAATCTTCCGCCGCCGGGCGGTCTCGTCCATCGCGGCGCGCATGCTGCGGGTGATGGTGTCGGCGTACAGGATCACCAGGCCCTCCGCGTTCCGGGCCGCCCGCCCGATGGTCTGGATCAGGCTGGTCTCGCTGCGGAGGAACCCCTCCTTGTCCGCGTCCAGGATGGCCACCAGGCTGACCTCCGGCATGTCCAGACCCTCCCGCAGCAGGTTGATCCCCACCAGCACGTCGAACTCGCCCAGCCGCAGGTCCCGGATCAGCTCCATGCGCTCAATGGTCTCCACGTCGTGGTGCATGTACCGCACCTTGATACCGGCCTTCTGGAGGTATTCCGTCAGATCCTCCGCCATTTTCTTCGTCAGTGTCGTCACCAGCACCCGCTCATTCCGGGCGGACCGGGCGTTGATCTCGCCGATCAGGTCGTCGATCTGCCCCGTCACAGGCCGGACCTCCACCTTCGGGTCCAGCAGGCCCGTGGGCCGGATGACCTGCTCCACAATCTGGTCCGCCTGCCCCCGCTCGTAGTCCGCCGGGGTGGCGGAGACGTACACCGCCTGGTGGAACCGGGTCTGGAACTCGTCGAATTTCAGAGGCCGGTTGTCAAAGGCGCAGGGCAGCCGGAAGCCGTATTGGATCAGGCTCTCCTTCCGGGCCCGGTCGCCGTTGAACATGGCCCGGACCTGGGGCAGGGTGACGTGGCTCTCGTCCACGAAGAGGACGAAGTCGTCGGGGAAATAGTCCATCAGCGTCAGGGGCGGGGAGCCCACCGGCCTGGCGGAGATGACTCGGCTGTAGTTCTCGATGCCGCTGCAGTAGCCCAGCTCCCGCATCATCTCCAGGTCATAGGCCGTGCGCTGGCCGATACGCTGGGCCTCGATGAGCTTGCCGTTGTCCACGAAATACTTCTCCCGCTCCTCCAGCTCCCGCTCGATCTCCACGATGGCCCGCTCCATCTTCTCCTTGCTGGTGACATAGTGGCTGGCCGGCCAGACGGGGATGTTGGTCAGCCGCCGGATCACCGTGCCGGTGACGCCGTTGATCTCGCTGACCCGCTCGATCTCGTCGCCGAAAAACTCCACCCGCAGGGCGGTGTCCCTCCAGTAGGCCGGCCACAGCTCCACCGTGTCCCCCCGGACCCGGAACATGTTCCGCTCAAAGGCGATGTCGTTGCGCTCATAGCGGATGTCCACCAGCCGCCGCAGCAGCTCGTCCCGCTCCATATTGGCCCCCACCCGGAGGGTGATCATCATTTTCTCAAAGTCCTCCGGCTCGCCCAGGCCGTAGATGCAGCTGACGGAGGAGACCACGATCACGTCCCGCCGCTCCAGCAGCGACGCGGTGGCGCTCAGGCGCAGGCGGTCGATCTCCTCGTTGATGGACGCATCCTTCTCAATAAAGGTATCCGTGTGGGCGATATAGGCCTCCGGCTGGTAGTAGTCGTAGTAGGACACGAAGTACTCCACCGCGTTGTTGGGAAAGAACTCCTTGAACTCCTCACACAGCTGGGCGGCCAGGGTCTTGTTGTGGGCCAGGATCAGCGCCGGGCGCTGGACGGCCTCAATGACCTTGGCCATCGTATAGGTCTTGCCGGAGCCGGTGACGCCCAGCAGCACCTGCTCCCGCAGGCCGTCGCTGAGGCCGCGGGCCAGCTTTTCAATGGCCTGGGGCTGGTCGCCGGAGGGCGTATACGCGGAAACAACTTGGAAATCAGGCATGGCGGTCCTCCCTTATAGCCGCAGTAAATGGGATTCGCGGAACGACACATAGTCGTTGTCCGCGACGATGATGTGGTCGGCCAGGACGATGTTGACCACGTCCAGGGCCTCCCGCACCGCCTCCGTTCCGGCGCAGTCCGCGCCGGAGGGCAGGGCAACGCCGCTGGGGTGGTTGTGGGCCAGGACGACCATGGAGGCGTTGCTGCTGAGGGCGTTGACCACGATCTTGCGCACGTCGAAGTCCACCCCGGCTGCGCTGCCCTCGTTGACCTTGAAGCGCTTGAGCAGCCGCCCCTTGGCGTCCAGACTGAGCTGGTACATGACCTCCCGGGACTCCGCCGCCAGCAGCGCCACAAAGTATTTCCCCAGCCGCTCGGTGGTATCCAGGATATCCCGGCTCTCCTCCATGCTCTCGACCATCGCGCGGCAGTACAGCCGCGCCACCAGCGAGATCAGCAGGGCGGAGCTCTCGCCCAGTCCCTCCACCCGGACCAGGTCCTCCACCGGGGCGGTCAGCACATTTTTCAGACTGCCGAACTGCCGGAGCAGCTCATGGGCGGTGGGGTTGGTATTGGCCCTGGGCACCGCGTAGAACAGCAGCAGCTCCAGCAGCTCGTGGGGTTCCAGGGAATCGGCGCCCAGCTGCAGGAATTTCTTCCGCAGCCGCTGCCGGTGCCCCGCGTGGATATTCTCCTTTTTCGCCTTCGGGGGACTTCCGGCGGCTTTGGCCGGTCTCTTCTCGTCCATACTGCCTCCATTGAACATCAGATTTGTTCATTGTACCACAGAAACATCTGTTTCACAAGAGGATTTTGTAAATTCTTCGTGAACGTGACCAAGAGGGCTTACCGCCAACAAAACAGACGGCGGTTTTGAGACAACTTCTCAAAACCGCCGTTATTGCGTCCATTATGCAGGTCAGGCCAGCATTTTTTCCAAATGGGCCGCCCGCAGCGCCTTCATAATAGCGATGCCCAGAATCGGCGCGCCGATGATGGCGACAACGCCGTTGAACAGGGTAGCGGGCAGCTTCGACACGACCAGCGCCCAGCACTGCACCGGCTCGGTAAAGCCTTGGATCACCATGCCATTATAGAAAAACACCTTGGCAGAATAGACCAACATATATCCCACTGCCGCGCAGGCCGCCGCGACCACCTGGGAACCATATCTCTCTTTGGCATTACGGAACACATAGTAGAGCACCAGTCCGGCCACCAGACCATACATGCCCTTGGTGCACAGGGTAATAGGCGCTTCGGACGCAAAGGCGGGGTTGGTCATGTCGTAGAACGCGGACCCGCAGCCCGCCGCCACAAACCCCCAGTAGGGCCCCAGCAGAATGCCGGACAGCGCGCAGAGAATGTTCGCCAGCGTAAAGCTGGTCACGCCCCCCAGGGAGATGGGGATCGTCACCCGCAGATAGTTCCCCACGAAGACAATGGCGGTCATAACGGACGCGGCGCAGAGCTTCAACAGCGCCTGATGATTTTTCGATTGCTCCATAGCATTTGCCCTCCTCCGAGCCGTCTGCTTGACAGCTCTGTTTGATAATGCTATTATACATGTATCTGGCACTATTGAAACGCTCAGAACATAAATTTTTTATGGTATCAGTTGGGAGGCTCGCCATGCTGGAGATGAACTTATACCTGGACCCCGCCAACAAGCGCCCCCTCTATCAGCAGCTCTACGACAGCCTGACCCGGCAGATCAGAAGCGGCCAGCTGCGGGCGGGGGACCGGCTCCCCGGCAAGCGGAGTCTGGCCGCCCAGCTGGCCGTGGCGGTGAACACCGTGGACACAGCCTACCAGATGCTGGTGGCGGAGGGCTATCTGGAGGCCCGCCCGAAAAGCGGCTTTTACGTCCTGGAGTACACGGACATGCTGCCCCAGCGGGAGGGGGAGACCCCGCCCTTTGTGCCGCCCGTGCCGGCCCCGCCGCCTGTGCGCTTCGACCTGTCCACCGGCTCGGTGGACACCGCCCTCTTCCCCTTCAGCACCTGGGGCCGCATCCAAAAGGAGCTGCTCTACGCCCGCCCGGAGCTGCTCAGCCACGGCCACCGGCAGGGGGAGGCGGAGCTGCGGGAGGAGCTGGCGGTCTATCTGCGGGCCTACCGGGGCGTCGTATGCTCGCCGGAGCAGATCGTGGTGGGGGCGGGGGTGGAGTACCTGCTGGGGCTGCTGGCCCAGCTGCTGCGGGAAGGCGGCGGCGCGGCGGCCATCGAGAACCCCGGCTATGACCGCCCCCGGACCATCCTGGTCAACAACGGCGTCCCCTGCCGGTGCGTGGACATCGACAGCAGCGGCCTGCCGGTGCCGGGCCTGGAGGAGAGCGGGGCCAACATCTGCTATGTCACCCCCAGCCACCACTTCCCCACCGGCGTGACCATGCCGGCGGGCCGGCGGGCCCAGCTGCTGCGGTGGGCGGCGGCAGCGCCGGGCCGGTACATCCTGGAGGACGACTACGACGCGGAGTTCCGGTTCGATATGCGGCCCATCCCCAGCCTCCAGGGCATGGCCGGGCCCGCCGGGCCGGTGGTGTACCTGTGTACGTTCTCCAAAAGCCTGGCCCCCAGCATCCGCATCGCCTGTATGGTGCTGCCGGAGGACCTGCTGGGGCGGTACCGGGCGGCCTTCGGCAGCTATTCCAACACCGTCAGCCGCTTTGAGCAGCACACCCTGTGCCGGTTTTTGCGGGAGGGATACTTTACCCGCCACCTGGCCCGGCTGCGCAGCGCCTACAAGAGCCGGATGACGGCCCTGGCTCTGGCCCTGGAGGAGCGCCTGCCGGGCGTCCGCCTGCAGGGCCGGCACACGGGGCTGCATCTGCTGCTGACCCTGCCGGACGGACCGGGGGAGGCGGAGATGGAGCGGTCGGCCCTGGCCGCCGGGGTGGGCCTGCGGGGGCTGAGCCGGTACTATATGGAGCGGCCGGAGCGGTGCCCGGCCAACACCGTGGTACTGGGCTACGCCTCCCTGCGGGACCAGGAGACAGCGGCCCTGGCGGAGGCCCTGGGGCGGGCCTGGGGAGAGCCGCCCGCTATTGGTCCGCCGCCTCCGCCATAGCTCTGTCGATGGCGTCGTTGATAAATTGATTCGTGCTCTTGCCCAGGGCGGCGGCAAAGCGCTTGATCTCATCCCGCCGGCCCTTTTTCACCACAAGATCGATCCTGTCATAGGCCTTTTTGTTGTACCGCGCCGTCGCCTCTCTCTGGGCCTCTGTATATGCCATGGTTCCACCTCATCCAGTATAGATGTGGTGATTATAGTATATACTCCTGGAAGTATTGTATAATTCTGGAAGTATATTTTTGTCGAATGTGCGGATTTTTCTACTTCCAGAAGTATGGTACAATAAAAATCCCGGACGGAGAGCAGCTCTCTCCGTCCGGGCCGGCTCGTGTCAGCCGGGGCGGTGCTGGCCGGTAACATACCGGGCCACAGCCTCGATAAAGTCTGTGGGCGCTGGCCGTCCGGCAGGCCGGCGTCCGGCCACCACGCCGAACCGCTCCCGTCCGGCCTCACATCCCCAGCAGCAGGTGATGGCGGCCCAGCAGCTCTGTGCTACCGCGCTCCAGGTCGTCCGAAACCTGCGGGCTGTTTCCCGGTACAGATCCTTTGTGATCCACGCTGCTCTCTCCGGGTCCATTGCCACCTGCTCCACCATATATGACAGGTAACGGTGCCCTCGAATGGTTGGCGGTACGCACAAGAGATCGATTTCGCGCCTGACTAAGCGCGCCAAATTTGCTGGATTTTCCAAGACGATGCCCTCCTTTACTCTGTATATTTTATTAAGACGCTGTTTCCTCCCCTGAGACGTCCATCAGCGCGTCCATGGGAACCCCCAACGCTAGGGCGAGCCGGCAAAGCAGGGATGCGGACGGGTTATTCTTCTGTCCGCTCTCCAGCGCCCGCAGGTATCGGGAAGAGATCCCCGCCTTCTCCGCGAGCTCCTCCTGGGTCATGTTTCTTTTTATGCGGGCATCATGGAATTTTTCTGCACAAAATTTTGCCAGCATGCACTGCTCACCTCCTTTCCCTTAGCATAAAAGAAGGAAGATTGTTCCGACAGGTCCTATGGTTCCATTTTTGTCGCATTTTGTCAAAACATGAGGATTTACAAGCCTTTGCCCCGATCCCGGCCCGGTCGGACGCCCCCCGCTGCAGGTAGAAAAAGACAGCTCCCCTCCGCACGGAGAAGGGCTGTTTTTTTATTCCCGCGGCGGCGCCGCTCTTTCTCCCTCTCTCCGGTCATAAACTGGGACGAGCCCACATAGAGTGTACCAGAAGAAAACGGGGGAGGGAATCACCAATGACTGAAGAATATGCGGCGGCCCGGTTCGAGGACGCCTGCGCCCTGCTGCCGGCACGGCTGCGCACGGCGGCCCTGCTGCTGGAGCGGAGCCGGAAGGCGGAGGCGGAGGAGCTGCGCCTGCGGATTGGCCGGCCCCTGTCCGTCACGCTGCCCGCCGCGGAGCTGCCCCTGCCGCAGACCCGCGTGATCCGGGGGGACCTGGAGCAGGTGCTGGACCGGGCCACGGAGTACTCCCGCTACGTGGCGGCGGAGACCCTGTGTCACGGCTACGTTACCGCCCAGGGCGGGTTCCGCATCGGCGTGTGCGGCACGGCGCTGCCCCAGGGGGGCCGCAACGAGGGCATCCGGGACGTCAGCTCCCTGGCCATCCGCATCCCCCGGGTGCGGGAGGGGGCGGCCCGTCCCATTCTCCCGGAGCTGCTGGAGGACGGGCGGCCACTGAGTACGCTGGTGCTCAGTCCGCCGGGCGGCGGCAAGACCACCCTGCTGCGGGACCTGGTGCGGCTGCTGAGCCAGGGCACGGAGCTGGCCCAGCCCCGGCGGGTAGCGCTGGTGGACGAGCGGGGGGAGCTGGCGGCGGTCCACCGGGGCCGGCCCCAGCTGGAGGTGGGCTGCCACACGGACGTGCTGGACGGCTGCCCCAAGGCCCTGGCGGTGCCCATGCTGCTGCGGGCCATGACGCCCCAGGTCATCGCCCTGGACGAGGTGGCCCTGCCTGGGGACGTGGAGGCGGTGTGCGCCGCCGCCAACTGCGGCGTCACCCTGCTGGCCACCGTACACGCCGCCTCCCTCCAGGACCTGCAGGGCCGGCCGGTGGGACGGGCTCTGCTGGCCTGCGGCGTCTTCCGGCGGGCGGTCGTCATCGAGGGGCTGGGGGCGGACCGGCGCAGCCGGGTGGAGCCGCTGCCATGAGGGCCCTGGGGGCGGCGCTGGTGCTGTGGGGGGCCGGCCTCCTCTGCGCCCTGCGGCGGCGGGAGAGCGCACTGCCGCTGCGGGTGGGACAGGCGGTGCTGGCAGACCTGGCGGTGCTGCGCTATGCGGTCTGCGTCTGCCGCCGGCCCCTGCCGGAGATCTGCGCAGGGTTTTCGCCGGACAGCCTGAGCGCCCGTTTCCTGTGGGAGCCGCTGGGCCGCTGCCTGCAGGACCCGGCGGACCGGACCCTGCCGGACTGCTGGGCCGGAGCGGCGGCCTGCCTGCCGCCGCCGCTGGACGGGTACCTGGCGCCCCTGGGCCCCCTGCTGGCCGCCGGCGGGGAGCGGCTGGCGGCGGCCATTGAGGAAACAAGGGAGGAGATGACCGGATATCTGCGGGCGGAGAAGGCCCGGCAGGCGGAGCAGGGGCGGGTCACGGCGGCCCTGTGCCTGTCCGGGGCGTGCCTGCTGATTCTGGTGCTGATGTGATATGAATATTGACCTGATATTTCGAATAGCCGCCATAGGCATCGTGGTGGCGGTGCTCAACCAGCTGCTGGTCCGCTCAGGGCGGGAGGAGCAGGCGCTGATGACCACCCTGGCCGGGCTGGTGGTGGTGATGATGATGCTGGTGCGGGAGATCAGCGACCTGTTCCAGCTCATCAAGACCCTCTTCGGGTTCTGAGCCATGGAGCTGATGCGATTGGCGGCGCTGTGCGCGGTGTGCATGCTGCCGGTGGCGCTGCTGCGGAGGACCGCCCCGGAGCAGGCCCTGCTGCTGACCACGGCCATTCTGGCGGCGGCGCTGGCCCGGTGCCTGTGTCTGGCCGCGCCGGTGCTGGAGGAGGTCCGCGCCCTCTTTGGGCGGGCGGGCATCGAGACCGCGTATATCTCTGTCCTCCTGCGGACCACGGCGGCGGCGCTGGTGACCCGGCTGTGCGCGGACCTGTGCCGGGACGGCGGGAGCCAGTCCCTGGCCACGGCGGCGGAGACGGCGGGCTCGCTGGCAGTGCTGCTCATCGCCCTGCCGCTGCTGCGGGCGGTGACCGATCTGCTGCTGGGATATTTTACATAGGAGGTGGCCCATGAAGCAATGGCTGACAGCCTGTTTGTTCGTTGCCGCGCTGCTGTTTCTGTGCGGACAGGCCCTGGCCGCACAGCTGCCGCCGGAGCTGGAGCGGCTGGCGCCGGAGGCGGCGGCGCTGGCGGACGGGGGAGAGGGCCTGCTGCCCGGCGTCCGCCGGCTGTGGCGGGAGGGCTGGGAGCAGGCCGGGGAGTACCTGCTGGCCGGCGTCCGGTCCACCGCGGCCATTATGGCGGGGGTGGTCCTGCTGGGGGTGGCGGAGAGCGCGGCCCCGGCGGGAAAGGACACCCTGGGGCAGTATGTGTCCATCACCGGCGCCCTGTGGATCACGGCGGTATCCGCCGGGAACCTGAACGCGCTGATCGGCCTGGGACAGCAGACCATCGTGGACCTGTCCCAGCTGAGCAAGGCGCTGCTGCCGGTGCTGGCGGCGGCGGAGGCGGCCTCCGGCGGTGTCACAGCCGCGTCGGCCCGGCAGGTGGCGGCGGTGTTTTTTTCGGATATCCTGCTGACCGCCATTGAGCGGGTGCTGCTGCCCGCCGTCTATCTGTACATCGGCACGGCGGCGGCGGGGGCGGTGCTGGAGGGGGAGCTGATGGAGCGGGTGGGGAGCCTGCTGAAAAAACTGATCGGATGGGCGCTGGGGGGATTGCTGACCCTCTTCACCGCCTTTCTCACCATCAGCGGGGCCGTGGCCGGCACCGCCGACGCCCAGGCGGTGAAGGTGGCCAAGGCCGCCGTCTCGGCGGCGGTGCCGGTGGTGGGCGGCATCCTCTCGGAGGCGGCGGAGAGCATGCTGGCCTGGGCGGGGCTGCTGCGGGGGCTGCTGGGGGCCTTCGGGGCGCTGGCGGTGCTGAGCTTCTGCCTGGTCCCCTTCCTGCG
>Ga0209064_1004485_pt1 | contig 10333 bp, 9 predicted proteins | sample Inofromicrocosms_FD_187498 | JGI IMG/M metagenome (GOLD analysis project Ga0209064, IMG submission 187498) | Mouse cecum microbial communities from Vienna, Austria - Inoculum for glucosamine and mucus D2O microcosms (SPAdes) (version 2) | ecosystem: Host-associated > Mammals > Digestive system >... | reverse complement strand
GCCCCCCCCCCTTCGCGGGCTCGCACCCCCCCGGAAGTTTCCCGAACACGAAAAAGACCCCCGATATCGGAGGTCTTTGAGTTTCGTGGTGGAGATGAAGGGATTCGAACCCTCGGCCCCCACGTTGCGAACGTGATGCTCTCCCAGCTGAGCTACATCCCCACGAAGGTAAGCGCTTTCGCGCAAGGCAGTAGTTTGCCCCATTTGAAGGCGATTGTCAACTCTCCTTTAGGAGACGACGCGCTCCTCCATAACGTAGTCGATCAGCTCCATGGATTCGTCCACGAAAGGTGCGAACAGAGGCTCACCGTTCTGGGACAGCTCCACCATGCCAGTGAGCACGTCCACGTACTGGTAGGACTGACGGGCGGTGCGGCCGCGCTTGCGATCGACTTCCATGATGAACAGCTGCGGGTGAACCTGGGTGAGCACGCCTTCGCTCTCGACGATCTTCGAGCGGCCCATGTTGGCGCGCACCTTCAGTCGTTGACCGACGAAATCATTCAAGGTATCATGAATGCCGTCGACGATCTTTGCCTGCTTGGCCAAATCCATTGACTAACTTCCTCACGTGTGCTGACGGTACAAGTACAGCCCCATATCATACCACGATTGTCAAGCCCCGCAACTTTTTTCGGTCGCGGGAATATCCGCAACCCCTAACGGGGCCCGTTTTTGAAGGCGACTCCAAGAGTCCTTCCCACCCCGCGACGCGTCTCACCCCGCGCCCCTTCTCGTAAAGCTCGACGGCACGCCGTCTTAGCTCGACGTCATAAAGCGTCTTTCCTGACATAAAGAAGCCTCCCATTTTCTCTTGTCCAAGAAATGAGAGGCAGTTCATGTGGCCGGGCGCCCTACAGCAGTTCGGCGATTCCGACGGCTCGCGAATGCTGCCGCACTGCCGTACCGCCGCTCTGTCGCGAGCGACTTAGGAATGCTTGTGGATGCCGCCGTCCACCATGTAGGACTGGCCGGTGAAGTAGCCGCCCTCGTCGCTGACGAGCAGCACGATGAGCGGAGCGCAGTCCGCTTCGGTGGTGCCGATGTAGCCGAGCGGTGTCTTCGCCTCCAGGCTCTTCAGGGCCGCCGGCTGGGTCTCGCGGAAGAAGTCGGTGGCGATGATGGGCAAAAACACGTTCACCGTGATGCCGTATTTGCCCCACTCGTTGGCCGCCGTGCGGGTGATGGCGCGGATGGCCTCCTTGGCCATGCCGTAGGCGCCGAAGCCGGCGTTGCCGTCGTAGCCGGCCGCCGAGGCGGTGTTGATGACGCGACCGTGGCCGCTCTCCTTCAGGTAGGGGAAACAGGCCTTCATGAACATCATGGAAGCGAGCGGGCCGCTCTCGAAAGCCTCCAGGGCATAGGCCTCGTCAACATCGTTGATCTCGCGGTACTCCATGGCGCCCTGGGCGCAGTTGATGAGGATGTCTATGCCGCCGAAGCGCTCGACGCACTGGGCCACCACGTTGTTGATCTGATCGACGTCGGTCACGTCGCAGGCCACGGGCAGCACCTCCCCGCCGAAGGCCTCCACTTCCGCCTTCAGCTCCTCGAGCTTCTCCACACGGCGGGCACAGGCGCAGATCTTCGCGCCGTTCTCGGCGAGCACCTTGGCCAGGCCCCGGCCCACCCCCGAGCTGGCCCCGGTCACAATGGCCACGCGCCCCTCAAGTTTCTTCATTATGGAACTCCCATCTGATCGATCTACCGATAGGTGCACCCCGGCCCGCACGCTCGGACGGGAAAAGCCGCCGAGCCGTTGGGCGACAGGGCTTGTCAGTATAAGGGTTGCCGCGCCCAGTGCGTCGGCAGGACGGCCCGCGGAGGCTACAATGGCGTTCTCAACGGAACTGCGAACCTGCGGAAGGGAGGGGCCATGGCAACCATTGCGATGGTGGACTTCGATTTCGACGACTGTGACTTTGAGCGGGCCATGGTGGAGACGGCGGGCATTGAGTTCACGAGCTTCAGCCACGGCCGCCACTGCACCGCCGACGAGATCATCGCCCATGCGGCCGGTGCCGACGGGATCATCACCTCCTACGGCCGCTTCACGGCCGAGGTGATCGCCGCCCTGCCGGCCGCCCGGGTCATCAGCAAGACCGGCACCGGCGTGGACAACATCGATGTGGCGGCGGCCACGGCCGGCGGCATCGCCGTGTGCAACGTACCGGCCTACGGCACCGAAGTGGTGAGCGACCACGCCATCGCGCTCGCGCTGGCATGCCTGCGGCGCATCAACGAGATCGACGCCGACATGCGCGCCGGCGTGTGGGACTTCGCGCGCCGCCGGCCCTTGGGCCAGGTGCGCGGCCGCACCTTCGCCGTGGTGGGCTACGGCAACATCGGCCGGGCCACAGCCGTCAAGGCGGCCGCCCTCGGCTTCTCCGTCGTGGTGTGGGACCGCCACGGCCAGCCGGGCACCCTCACGGCCGAGGGCTTTCCTCACCTCGCCTTCGACGAGGCCCTACGCACTGCCGACGTGGTCAGTTTCCACACGGCGCTCACCCCCGAGACCCGCCACCTGCTGAACGCCGACAACATCGCCCTGCTGGGCCCAGGCGCCATCGTGGTGAACACCTCCCGCGGCGCCGTCATCGACACCGACGCCGTGGCGGCAGCCTTGGAGGCGGGAAGGCTCTGGGGCGCGGGCATCGACGTGTTCGAGACCGAGCCCGTGCCCGCCGACGCGGCCATCATGCGCGCGCCGCACACGGTGCTCACCGCGCACGCGGCCTACTGGTCGGAGGAATCGGCCGTGGAGCTGCGGCAGCGCTGCACGCAGAACGCCATCGACGTGGTGCTCGGCCGCACCCCCGAGGCCTGCGTGAACCCCGCGGTGCTTCCCCGGGCGCTCGCGAAGTAGCGGGCGCGACGGGGCACGACCAGGGGCGTTTCGCGTAGTCGGGCGTTGGAAAATATGCTTTTCTGTACACTACCCTGACCTACTGATTTATGAGTTTCCGCAGTTCATAGTGGTGATTTCTCAAACCCAGAAAAGCATATTTTCCAACTGATTTGTCCCAAAAAAGCAGGATTTCCAAACAAGAGGAGCAAGGGCCCAGCAGCATGGGCCCTTGTGCGCTAAGCGGCCAGGCGCTTGGCGATGGCCTTGATGAAATCGCCCGTGGAAAGGGTGGTGGGATTCTCAAGCGTGGTGATGCGGGCCAAGTCGCCGGTCATCTCGCCGGCCTCGATGGTATCCAGGGTAGCCGCTTCCAGACGGTCGGCGAACGCAACCAGCTCGTCCAACCCGTCCAGCTCGCCGCGCTTGCGCAGGGCGCCGGACCAGGCGAAGATGGTGGCCACGGAGTTCGTGGACGTCTCCTTGCCCTCCAGGTGCTTGTAGTAGTGGCGCTGCACGGTGCCGTGAGCCGCCTCGTACTCGTAGACGCCGGCTGGGCTCACGAGCACCGAGGTCATCATGGCCAGCGACCCGAAGGCCGAGGACACCATGTCGCTCATCACGTCGCCGTCGTAGTTCTTGCAGGCCCAGATGAAGCCGCCGTCGGCCTTCATGACGCGGGCCACGGCATCGTCGATGAGGGTGTAGAAGTACTCGATGCCGGCCGCCTCGAAGCGATCGGCGTACTGGTCGTCGTAGATCTCCTGGAAGATGTCCTTGAAGCGGTGGTCGTACTTCTTGGAGATGGTGTCCTTCGTGGCGAACCACAGGTCCTGCTTGGTGTCCAGGGCGAACTCGAAGCAGCTCGTGGCGAAGCTGGCGATGGAAGCGTCCAGGTTGTGCATGCCCTGGGCCACACCGGCCCCGTCGTACTCGTGCACGAGCTCGCGAATCTCGGTGCCGTCCTCACCGGTGTACACCAGCTCCACCTTGCCGGGGCCGGGCACGCGGATCTCGACGTTCTTGTACACGTCGCCGTAGGCGTGACGGGCAATGGTGATGGGCTTGACCCAGTTACGCACGCAGGGCTCGATGCCCTTCACGATAATGGGAGTGCGGAACACCGTGCCGTCCAGCATGGCGCGGATGGTGCCGTTGGGGCTCTTCCACATCTGCTTCAGGTCGTACTCGTCCATGCGGGCGGCGTTCGGCGTGATAGTGGCGCACTTCACGGCCACGCCGAGCCGCTGGGTGGCCTCGGCCGACTCGATGGTGACCATATCGTCGGTGGCGTTGCGGTGCTCCAGGCCCAGGTCGTAGTACTCGGTCTTGAGATCCACGAAGGGGCAGATCAGCTCGTCTTTGATCATCTGCCAGATGATGCGGGTCATCTCGTCGCCGTCCATCTCCACCAGCGGCGTGGTCATTGCGATTTTCGTCACAGGGCCTCCTCGGGTATCGGAATTGCTCGGTGCCTATGCTACCGCGAAACCGAACCGCCGCGCCCCGCAATTCGCCCAGAAACAAGGATGTAACGCAGAAGGGACGCGCCGAAGAGCGACGAAACACAGGGGCGCTGCCCCCTATCCCTTCTCCTGGAAGGCGGCGATCTCGGCGAGGAAGGGCCCACCGTAGGTCGCGAGCTTCTTCTCGCCCACACCGGGAACGGCCAGGAGCTCGGCAGCCGTGGCGGGACGGGCGGAGGCCATGGCGGCGAGCGTGGTGTTGGGGAACACCACATAGGGCGGCACCTCGGCCGCGTCGGCTAGGCGCTTGCGCAGGGCGCGCAGGCGCTCGAACAGGGCCTCGTCGGACGCGGCCAGCACCGCACCGGCGCCACCGGTCGCGCGCGCCGCCGCACCCCGCTTCGCCTTGGAAGCCGTGCGCTTCATGCTCAGGGAGAAATCGTCCCGCGCCGCCTCGCGGTAGCGACCGCCGGCGCACACCACCGGGTAGGTGCCCTCGGTGATGGTGAGGTAGCCCCCGGCCGCCAGCAGCTCCACCACTTCCATGAGCAGGGGGCGTTTGGCGTCGCAGCTGCCGTAGGAGGCCGCTCGGTTCAGGCCCCGGGAGCGGATGGCCTGGGTGTCGGCCCCGCGCAGCACGTCCACCACCATGGTCTTGCCGAAGCGACCGCGCAACTCGTGGACGCAGCGCATGACCGCCCGGGCCTCGGCCGTCACGTCCACGGCCTCCATCTCGCCGGCGCAGTTGGAGCAGCAACGGGGGTCGGGCGCTGCGAGCGCAGGGCTATCCCCAGCCACAGAACCGCCCGCAGCAGCCGCAGCCGCACCGGCCCCGCCGCGGGCAGGGCCACCGAGCGCGAGCCCTTCCCCGCCTTCCCCGTCTTCACCGAAGTAGCGAAGCAGATAGCGGCGCAGGCAGTCGGTGGTGTAGCAGTAGCCCACCATGGCCTCCAGCATGCGGCGGCGCCCGGCCCGCACTACCTCGGACTCCTCGGGCGTAAGAGCCTCGTTGGCCGACTCCTGCTCGATGAAGAAGCGGCCCGTGGCAATATCGCCGTCGCACCAGAGCAGCAGGCACTCGGCCGGCGCCCCGTCGCGACCGGCGCGGCCGGCCTCCTGGTAGTAGGCCTCCACCGACCCGGGCATGTTGTAGTGCACCACGTAGCTCACGTTGGACTTGTCGATGCCCATGCCGAAGGCGTTGGTGGCCACCATGACCGGCGCATCGTCGGCCACGAAGGCCCGCTGGTTGCGCTCGCGCTCCTCGGGCGAGAGGCCCGCATGGTAGCGCGTGGCGGCAATGCCCCGCTCCCGCAAATGAGCGCACACCTCTTCCACGCAGGCGCGCTTGGAGCAGTACACGATGCCGCTTTCCGCCCGGCGCTCGTCGATGAAGGCGTCGAGCCGGGCGTCCTTGCGCTTCGGCTCGCAGCGCTCCACGGCAAAGCGCAGGTTGGGGCGGTCGAATCCGGTCACCGTGAGGGCCGGATCGCGCAGATCGAGCAGCCGCACGATGTCGGCCCGCACCCGCTCGGTGGCCGTGGCCGTGAGCGCCGCTACGACGGGGCGCGTAGGCAGGGCCGCGATGAACTCGCCGATGGCCAGATACGACGGCCGGAAATCCTGGCCCCACTGGGACACGCAGTGAGCCTCGTCCACGGCCACGAAGGGAATGGAAGCGCTCGCGGCAAAGGCGGTAAAGCGCGGGTCGGCCAGGCGCTCGGGAGCCACATACATGAGGTCGTAGGCACCAGCCTGCGCCCGAGCAAGCACCTCGGCCTGCTGGGCCGGCGTAAGCGACGAGTTCAGAAACGCCCCGCGGATGCCGGCCTCTTTCAAGGACCGCACCTGATCGGCCATGAGCGACACGAGCGGGCTTACCACCACGGTCATGCCCGGCAGCACCACGGCCGGCACCTGATAGCACACCGACTTGCCCGCACCCGTGGGCATAACGGCCAGCGCATCGCGGCCGGAAAGCACCGCAGCCACCACGGCCTCCTGACCGGGGCGGAAGTCCCGGTAGCCGAAGTGCTCCGCCAGCATGCTGCGCGCCTGCGCCATGGCATCTTCCCGCGCCCCCATCATACAACTCCCCTCCCCGCGCCCGCGTCCTCTACGTTCATAGCCGCCTCGGCCGCGTCGAGCACCTCGCGCACCGCCACCGCGTCGAGGCTGCCCAGGGGAACCCGCGCACCGGGCGTGCCCTCGAACGATCCAACCACCTTGCGCAGCCACGCCACATCGTGCCAGGCGCCGAGCTTGTAGCCGGCGCAGCGCTGAATGCCCATCAGCTCGAATCCGAGCTTGCGATGCAGGTTGCGGCTCGCCTCATTGGGAACGGTCACCAAGCTGTAGGCGTTTCGCACCCCCTGCTGGGCCAGCAGATCGATCAGCGCCCAGAACAGAACGCTCCCCCATCCGCGTCCGGTGTGCGTCGGCGCAAAGTATACCGAAAGCTCCACGTTCCACTCATAGGCGTCGCGTTCTCCCAGACGGCGCGCATAGGCAAATCCCACGATGCGGCCGGCGTCTTCCACGACCAGATACGGGTAGTCGCCGATGACAGCCCTCATGCGCGCGGCAAAGGCCTCCTCGCTTGGCACCGAAGTCTCGAAAGTGATGGGGGTCTCCTCGACATAGGGGGCATACACGCCGAGCACCCCCGCGGCATCGGCAACCGTAGCCAAGCGCACGCGCACCATCAGATGCCCCTACAGATCGACGACAGCGAGCTTTTTCGTGCCACTCACGATAAAGCCCACATCGCTTACTGTGTCTCCGGCGCCCACTTTGCCGTTGGAGGCCGCATTGCTCACCGTCAGCTCGTTGCCACTGACTGCCACCTCGCAGTTCCAGCTGTCCTCCACCTGGATGTTCTCGTTGAAGGGAATGGTCACCGACCACTTCTCGGTGGCGGCGCTGTAATTGCTGCCAGCCATCTCGTAGCGGAAGAAGACGCGGTCGTCTTCCTTCCATTTGTCGGCCACATTCAGCTGCCACTGGATCGTGTCGCTGGAGAACGCCATCATGGCCGACCCCGTCTTGTTCGACTTCTTGTCCGCGCGGGCGAGCATCACCTCTTTGGCATCGAAGCCGGCGCCTCCCAGTGTGTCCACGAGCCATAGCCCCGCATCGGACAGATCATCCAGCGTGAAGCCCGCTGTCTTCTTGCACGATGGCTTGAACAGCGCCGCTGTCTCCTTCTTGTTGGAAAGGTTCCAGCAGATGTAGCTGACGTTGAGCTCGTCCATCAGCTCCACCCAGGCATCGGCCGAGTCGTAGTCGATCTTCCCGTCACCCGAGGCCTCGCAGATGCCGAACTCGGTCACGAACACCGGCAGACCGCCCTCCACCGCCGTGCGCAAGCGCTCGCGCAGATCGGCCTGATGGGTAGCTGCGTAAAAGTGCAGCGTGTACATGATGTTGCTCTCGGCAAGAGGGTCGGCGGCGGCATCCTGAATATCCTGGGACCAGGTGGGCGTGCCCACCACGATAACGGCATCGGGGTCGTTGGCGCGAATGATCGGGATGACATCGGCAGCGTAGGCCTTCACATCGGCCCAGGTGGTCTCGCCATTGGGCTCGTTGCAGATCTCGTAGATAACGTTATTGTGATCGGCCAGGTCGTGAGATACGACACGGAAGAACTCGGCAGCGGCCCATTGATTGGTCAACGGGTTGGCGTCGGTGAGGGTATGCCAGTCGACGACCACGTACATATCGGCTGCGGTGGCATACTCCACCCCCCTCAGCACCAGCTCGTTCAGCTTCGAGCGCAACGCATCGGTGGCATAGCCGCCCTCCTCAGCCGAATAGAGCGCCAGACGCACCACATTGGCGCCCCAATCCCGCTTCAGCTCATCGAAGAACTCTTGGTTCACGTACTCGGGATACCAGGCCAGGCCGTGGGTGGAAACGCCCCGCAGCTGCACCGGCTCGCCCGCGGCGTCCACGAGCCGAGAACCCTCCACATGCAAAGCGCCGGAAGTAGAAGGCGAGGCGAGAGATCGTGCCGATTCGGCCGCCGGATCGGCGTCCGCAGGGACTGGAGACTCGGCCGCGGCAGCGTCGGCCCTGTCGTCTTCGCCTTGCACCTTGGGCGGCTGGGGCATCGTGGGCGCCGTTTCCACGGCGAGGCCGGAATAGTCCGGCTCACCCGGATCGTTGCCGGCCGCAACGGCGAGCCCCACCCCGACGGCCACAAGCGCCGCGAGCGCGAGCGCCGCCACGACAATGCGCTTCGCACGGCCCTTCTTCTGGTGATTGGCTGCAGCCATAGTCCCCGTCCCTTTCTCGCTCTACACAGAACACGGTATTGTACACCGCACGGGTCACAAGGCGCCACGCCTCCCCGAAACGCCTACGGACGCGCTTGCTCCGCCGCGTTCGCGAGAAGCGCCTGGCCGAGGGCGAGGAACTCCTGCTGATCGAGGGTCTCGCCGCGGCGGCGCGGGTCGACGGAGGCTGCGGCGAACAACGTCGGCAGCAAGCCGACCACCGGGGCGCCCTCGAGCAGGCGGCCGTCGGGCAGGGCGAATGTGCCGCGCCCCGCGAAGTAGGTCTTGCAGGAGTTCGCCAGGGTTTTGCGCCGATTGGCGAAGGCGGCATCGGCCATGAGGCAGGCGGCCGCTATGGCCTCGGGGGCAGCCGGGGCGCCGTCGGCCATGCGGGGCACCCGGCGGTTCAGGCGGATAACGGCGGAATCGACGCGCGGCGGCGGGAAGAAATTGCCCGGACCCACGGCGAAGCGACCCGCCACCTCGGCGTACAGGCCGAGCTTCACCGTGTAGGCCCCGTAGTTCTTGGTCCCCCGCTCGGCAGCCATGCGATCGGCCACCTCTTTCTGCACCATGACCGTGGCCGATTCCAGGAAGGGGAACTGCTGGAAGTAGTCGAGCACCACCGTGGCCGCCACGGCATAGGGCAGGTTGGAAACGAGCTTGTTGGGGAGGTGCTGCTGCGGGCCTGCCGGGGGCGCAGACACGGGGTACCCTGATTCGCTCAGACAGTCCTCGCTTTGGGGAAGTGCCCCCTGGGCACTTCCCCTCGCTGCGGAACTCGCTCGGTCAGGGTACCCCGTGTCTGCGCCGAGCTCTTCCATAGCTGAGACAATATCGCCCTCGGTGACGTCGAGGGCGTCCTTCTCGATAAGGAGGAACCGCTCGCGCCAGGGGTACAGGGTGTCGGCCAGCACGGCGGGCAGGTCGGGGTCGCGCTCGACGGCCACCACACTTGCAGCGTGCTTCAGAAGCGCGATGGTGAGAGTGCCGATGCCGGGGCCCACCTCCAGGATGCGGTCGCGCTTCCCTACCTCGGCTAGGGCGATGATCTTTCGCAGCACGTCGTCGTTCACGAGGAAGTTCTGGCCCAGGGTGTACTTGGTGTCGATGTCATGGGCCTCGAGCACCGCCCGGGTGGCGCTGGGAGTGGACAGGGGCGACAGGCGCCCGTCGTCAGCGTAGCTAGCGGCGCCCGCCACGACCGTTGCCCTTCTTCTTGGTGTTCTTCTTGCCATAGGCCGGACCGCCCTTGCCCGCGCCCTTGCGGCCGTGGGAGGCGCCTGCGCCCTTCCCGGCCGAACCGCCCTTGGCGGTGCGGCCGCCGCTGCGGGGCGAGGCCTCCTTCGGCTTCGGGGCCGAGGCGGCAACCGACAGCCGGGGACGCTTGCGGGGGCCGGACTCCACGGGCGCACCGAGCCCATCGGGCCCACCCGGCTCGTCGAGGCCGCCCGGGCCATCATCCTCCCCGAAAGCGGCGAAGTCCTCTTCCGCAAAGCCCACGAAGGCTACGGGGTCGCCCTCCGACTCCCATTCGCCTGCAACCCCATCGAAGGAGGCCGCGCCATCGTCCGTGCCGACACCGCCGTCCGCATCAGCTTCTTCGTCCGCAAACCCGCCGTCCTCCCAGCCGAGCGCGCCGAAGCCGCCTATCGGGGGCAGCGGGTACTCCTCGGCCTCGGCGGTGATCTCGCCGTCGGCGCGAATCTTGCCCACCCAGTCGAGCACCAGCTCCAGAGTGA
>Ga0209064_1004479_pt1 | contig 10345 bp, 7 predicted proteins | sample Inofromicrocosms_FD_187498 | JGI IMG/M metagenome (GOLD analysis project Ga0209064, IMG submission 187498) | Mouse cecum microbial communities from Vienna, Austria - Inoculum for glucosamine and mucus D2O microcosms (SPAdes) (version 2) | ecosystem: Host-associated > Mammals > Digestive system >... | reverse complement strand
ACAGGAGCGCTCTGCTCCGGGTCCTCCGGCGCGGACGGCACAGGCGGCGGATCGCCGGAGCTGTCGGGGACAACGGGCTTCATCGGGTCGGAGATCTCCGGCTCCTCCGCCTGGGGGACCTCCGGCGCGGGTTCCGGGTCGGATTCCGGGGCGGCGGATTGGATGCGCTCCCCGGCGAACAGACCGTCCAGCACGCCGGCTCCGCGCTCCGCCAGCGCGTCGATGCTGCACCCGGTCAGCAGCAGGAGGATCAGCAGCAGGAGAATGCTAAAGGTTCTGATGGGTTTCATATGCGATGCGTCCTTTCTGTCTATGTGCATTCGTCAATATATCGGCCTGGCCGCGGCAGGATATAAGCCGGGCCGGACAAGAATTTTCAGCAGGGCGGAGCATAACGGCCAGCAGTCTGTTTTAGTCATCGACAGCAGCGACGGCGTCCTGGTCCTCCACACCTCCCGCCAGCGGTATCTGACCAGGGATGACAACCTGCGTCATCAGTCCAATTTCACCGCCAAGATCAGCACGCCGGAAATGCGGGTGCTCTGGCAGAGCGGGGAGTTCCCCGGCAACCATGTCAGCCACTCCTTCGCGCAGTATGTGGTGTTTGACAATGGCACGCCGGTCTGCGCCGACCACGGCGACGCCTACCCCCGGGGCTTTACGCTGAATGTGGAGACCGGTCAGGACCGGGCCAGGGAGCAGAACTTTTTCCCCTTCTCCGGCGCTATTGGGGATAATACCACCAACGCCGTGCCCGGCGGCCTGGGCGTCTCCGCCAGCAGCTACCTTTTCCTGGGCGCCTCCTCCCCCCAGAAGGGCGGCGACAGTCTGAAAAAGGCCAACGCCTTCCTGGCAGTAATCCCCAAGAGCGGCGGACAGGCCCAGATCCAGTGGCTGACCAGCCTCCCCGCCGGCGGCCAGGACTTTGTCAACGACGTCAGGCTGGTGCAGGTCAACAACAACACCTTTGTGGCCATGTGGCAGGTGACCCATCCCGGCAAAAACTTCTACCGGTTCGACGAGCTCCAGTACGCCGTTTTCAACGGCCAGGGACAGCAGGTGGGCGTGGCCGGGGACAACGACAATGTCTGGATCACCTTCCACAGCGGCGTATCCCTCAAGGCCCAGCTGGACAGCAGCGGAAATCCCGCCATGCAGGTGCAGCTGCCGTTCTGGCTGAGATAAGCGAACCGCCTGCGGCGGCGCGGAAAACACAGCGCGGCATGGGGTATACCGCCTCTGAGAAATGGGCGATATACCCCATGTCCGCGCTTACGGCTCTATCGGAGAGACCACCGGCCTCTTACCAGTTCCGCTTGTCGGTGACGCCCTCTCTGGGCTGCTTGATGGCGGCCTGAGCGGCGGCCAGCCGGGCGATGGGCACCCGGAAGGGGGAGCAGGACACATAGGACAGTCCCACATTGTGGCAGAACTCCACGGTGGACGGGTCGCCGCCCTGCTCGCCGCAGATGCCCAGCTTGATGTCGGGGCGGGTCTCGCGGCCCAGCTCGCAGGCCATCTTCACCAGCCGGCCCACGCCCACCTGGTCCAGACGGGAGAAGGGATCGGACTCGTAGATTTTCCGGTCATAGTAGCTGGCCAGGAACTTGCCCGCGTCGTCCCGGCTGAAGCCGAAGGTCATCTGGGTCAGGTCGTTGGTGCCGAAGGAGAAGAACTCCGCCTCCTTGGCGATGTCGTCGGCAGTCAGGGCCGCACGGGGGATCTCGATCATGGTGCCGACCTTGTACGTCATGTCGCTGCCCGCCTCCTTGATCAGGCGCTGGGCCACATGGTCGATGGTGTTCTTGACAAAGGCCAGCTCCTTGGCCTCGCCGACCAGCGGGACCATGATCTCCGGCGTGATCTTCCAGGCCGGACGGCGGGCGCGGACCGCCAGAGCGGCTTTGATGATGGCCCGTGTCTGCATCTTGGCGATCTCCGGGAAGGTGATGTCCAGACGGCATCCACGGTGGCCCATCATGGGGTTGAACTCGTGGAGGTTGGTGATGATCTCATGGATGCGCTCCTCGGAGACATTCATCTCCTTGGACAGGGCCTTGATGTCCGCCTCCTCGGTGGGCAGGAACTCGTGGAGGGGCGGGTCCAGCAGGCGGATGGTGACGGGACGGCCCTTCATGGCCTCATAGATGTCCTCGAAGTCCTTCTGCTGCATGGGTTCGATCTTGTTCAGGGCCCGCTCCCGCTGCTCGGCGGTCTCGGACACGATCATCTCGCGGATGGCGGCAATGCGCTCCGGGTCAAAGAACATGTGCTCCGTGCGGCACAGGCCGATGCCCTCCGCGCCGAAGTTCCGGGCCTGACGGGCGTCCTTGGGGGTGTCGGCGTTGGTGCGGACCTGGAGGTCGCGGAACTTGTCCGCCCAGTTCATGATCCGCTCGAACTCGCCGCCGATCTTGGCCTCGGCGGTGTGCAGGCGCTCGCCGTAGATATTGCCGGTGGAGCCGTCCAGGCTGATCCAGTCGCCCTCCTTGAAGGTCTTGCCCCCCAGGGTGAAGGTCTTGGCGGCCTCGTCAATGACGATCTCGCCGCAGCCGGACACGCAGCAGGTGCCCATGCCCCGGGCCACCACGGCGGCGTGGCTGGTCATGCCGCCCCGGACGGTGAGGATGCCGCGGGCGAAGTGCATGCCCTCGATGTCCTCCGGGCTGGTCTCCAGGCGGACCAGGATCACCTTGTGGCCCTTGTCCCGCCACTCCACCACGTCGTCGGCGGTAAACACCACCTGGCCGGCGGCAGCGCCGGGGGAGGCGGCCAGGCCCTGGCCGATGGGCGGCACCCGCTCCAGCTCCTCCTTGGGGAAGGTGGGGTGCAGCAGGGCGTCCAGGCTCTTCGGGTCGATCATCGCCACCGCTTCCCGCTCGGTGATCATGCCCTCGTCCACCAGGTCGCAGGCGATCTTCAGGGCGGCGGCGGCGGTGCGCTTGCCGTTGCGGGTCTGGAGCATGTAGAGCTTCTTGTTCTCAATGGTGAACTCCATGTCCTGCATGTCCCGGTAGTGGTACTCCAGCTTCTGGCTGATGTCCACGAACTGGTTGTACGCCTCCGGCATGACCTCGGCCAGCTGGTCGATGGTCTGGGGGGTGCGCACGCCGGCCACCACGTCCTCGCCCTGGGCGTTCATCAGGAACTCGCCGAAGAGCTTCTTTTCACCGGTGGCGGGGTTGCGGGTGAAGGCCACGCCGGTGCCGGAGGTGTCGCCCATGTTGCCGAAGACCATCATCTGCACGTTGACGGCGGTGCCCCAGGAGGAGGGGATGTCGTTCATCCGGCGGTAGTAGATGGCCCGGGGGTTGTCCCAGGAGCGGAACACGGCCCGGACCGCGCCCATCAGCTGCTCCCTGGCGTCCTGGGGGAACTCCTCGCCGATCTTGTCCCGGTACTCGGCCTTGAACAGCTCGGCCAGCTCCTTCAGGTCCTTGGCGGTCAGCTCGGTGTCCTGGGTGACGCCCCGCTTGGCCTTCATGTCGTCGATGAGCTCCTCGAAATACTTCTTGCCCACCTCCATGACCACGTCGGAGTACATCTGGATAAAGCGGCGGTAGGAGTCGTAGGCGAAGCGGGGGTTGCGGGTCTTCTTGGCAAAGGCCTCCACCACCTGGTCGTTGAGGCCCAGGTTGAGGATGGTGTCCATCATGCCGGGCATGGAGGCCCGTGCGCCGGAGCGGACGGAGACCAGCAGGGGGTTGTTCAGGTCGCCGAACTTCTTCCCGCTCATCTCCTCCAGCTTGCGCATGTAGACCATGATCTCGTCCTGGATCTCCTCATTGATGGTGCGGCCGTCCTCGTAATACTGTGTGCAGGCCTCGGTGGTGATGGTAAAGCCCTGGGGGACGGGCATACCCAGATTTGTCATTTCGGCCAGGTTCGCGCCCTTGCCGCCCAACAGCTCGCGCATGGAGCCGTTGCCCTCGGAAAAAAGGTACACAAATTTTTTCTTCACTTGGACAGTTTCCTCCTGTAATTTCGTTTGGGTCTTCGGATTTCCCTCTTTACACGTCTTTATTATAGAAGGGAAAATCCCCATTTGCAAGAGAATTTTCCCAATTCACAGAGTTTTTTTCCGGCGCCTGGGCAGGAAAATGTTTTTACCGGCTTTTTTGGCCTCCCTGTTGATTTTCTGTCCGCGGTTGTGCTACAATAACGGTCAGGACATCTCCTCTGTCCGGCGGACGGTCTCCGGCGGCGGAGGATGCGAGGGGAGGAAGAGCCTGTGGCGCTGCAATTGGCGGGAGAGCCCCGCCTGGCCCAGCAAATCCGCGAGGCGGCTGCCAGGGGCTCGCTGAGCCACGCGGTCATCCTCAGCGGCCGGGGGGACCTGGCGGCGGCGGCCCGGTTTGCTGCCGCCGCGATGGAGTGCGAGGGCGCGGGAGAGCGCCCCTGCGGGGTCTGCGGCCCCTGCCGGAAGGTGCTGAAGGGAACGCACCCGGACGTGATCGCCGTGGAGGATACGGAGCATAAGAATATCGCCGTGGAGATCCTGCGGCAGAAGGTGGCGGACGCATATATCCTGCCCAACGAGGGCAGGCGGAAGGTCTACTGCTTCCCCGACTGCAGCCGCCTGGACCCCAAGGCGCAGAACGTGCTGCTGAAGGTGCTGGAGGAGGGGCCGCCCCACGCGGCGTTCCTGTTCTGCGCGGAAAACAGCGCGGTGCTGCTGCCGACCATCCGTTCACGGGCGGAGGAATGGAAGCTGGCCCCCGGACCGGAGGACGTTTACAGCGAGGACGCGCGAAGGCTGTGCGCCCTGCTGTGCGGGGGAGAGACCCCGGCGATCGTGCATTTCTGCGTGGGGCTTGAAAACAGCAAAATGAGCCGGGAGGAGCTGCGGGAGCTGCTGTCCAGCGCCCGCAGCCTGCTGGCGGCGGCCCTGGCGGCCTGCTACACGGGCGGCGGCGAGAAGCAGGCCCGGCAGATGGCCCGGCAGATCGGGAAGCGGCGTCTGGCGGCCTATATTGAAATTTTGGAAGGGCTTGCCCGGCAGTGCGCTTATAACATCAGCGTGGGGCATCTGGCCGGCGCGCTGGCGGCGGCCCTGACGGCCTGAGCCGCAGGCCTAGAGAAGAAAGGAATCCAATCAGAATGGCAGAAGTGATCAGCGTCCGCTTTCGCAGCGGAGCGAAGAACTATTATTTTGACCCCAGGGGCCTGACGGTGCAGCCGGGCCAGTATGTGGTGGTGGAGACCGCCCAGGGGATTGAGTACGCCAAGTGTACCGAGGGCAGCCACGAGGTGCCGGACGAGGCGGTGATCCAGCCCCTGCGGGGCGTGGTCCGCATCGCCACGGAGAACGACCACAAGGCCGCGGCCTACAACCGCAGGCGGGAGAAGGAGGCCGTCGGCATCTGCGAGCAGAAGATCGCCGCCCACGGCCTGGAGATGAAGCTGGTGAACGTGGAGTGCAGCTTTGAGGGCAACAAGATCATCTTTTTCTTTACCGCCGACGGACGGGTGGACTTCCGGGAGCTGGTGCGGGATCTGGCGGGGGTCTTCCGGGCCCGGATCGAGCTGAGGCAGATCGGCGTGCGGGACGAGGCGAAGATGCTGGGCGGCATCGGCATCTGCGGCCGCCCCCTGTGCTGCAGCCAGTTTTTGGATGAATTTATCCCTGTGTCCATCAAGATGGCCAAAACCCAGAATCTGAGCCTGAACCCCGCCAAGATCTCCGGCGCCTGCGGTCGCCTGATGTGCTGCCTGAAATATGAGCAGGCCGCCTATGAGGACGCGGCCAAGCGCATGCCCAAGGCGGAGAGCTTTGTGGATACGCCCGACGGCATCGGCAATGTCAGCGGCGTGGACCTGCTGCGGGAGCAGGTGCAGGTGCGTCTGGACAGCGCGCCGGAGTCCCCCAAGCGGTATAAGAACACGGAGATCCGGGTCCTGCGCAACGGCAAGGGCAGCCGGGAGGGGATTGAGATCCCCAAGGAGCACCCCCAGCGGCAGACCCTGGACACGGAGGTGCGCTTTAAGCGGACCCTCCGGGAGTCCATCCAGGTCCCCGCTCTGCTGGCGGAGGACCGGGAGCCCCTGCCGGGCGGGGAGCGCCCCAACAACCGCCGCCGGAACAATAACAGCCCCCGGCGCAGCGGCGGCAAGGGCCGGCAGAACGACGGCAAACGTCCGGACAGGCGGCAGGACAGCCGGGCGAAGATGGTGGAGCGGGTGGACCGGATCGAGCGGGTGGAAAAGCTGCCCGTGCGCATCACCAGCGACGTGACCGCCGAGAAAAAGGCGGCGGCGGACCGGGCGGCCCGGCAGCAGGGCGACGGCCGCCCGCCGGACACCAAGGCGACAAACCACCGCCGTCCCTACCGCAAGCCCAGGCAGCGCTCCTGACAGCGCTTTATGCGATTGAAAGCCCTCCCAGCCAGCCGCAGGCTGACTGGGAGGGCTTTCGGAAATTACCGCCGCTGGAACCGGGAGGCGGCGGCCAGGCCAAGCAGAAGCACCGCGCCTGACGCCAGCAGCAGAATTCCGGCCCTGTCCGTCCCGGTATTTTCCGGACCGGGCGGCTGTCCGCCTGAATCGCTTATCCGCTCCGGCTGTTGACCGGCGTCCGGCTGTTGACCGGCGTCCGGCTGCAGAGCATTTGTCTGGTCCGGCCTTGCGGGCCGCTGGCCCTGATCGCGCTCAAATCCGCCGCCCATACCGCCGGGACCGCCGCCAAAGCCGCCGCCGGCGTCCATGCCGCCCATGTCCTGGATGTTGATGTCCGAGGCGTCCACCAGGGCGCTGCCGTCCTCCTGCTGGCCCTGGCTGGTGGAGGGGATGGTCCCCTCCAGCTGCCCGCGTACGCTCTCGGCCCGGCGCAGGCAGAAGGCCCTCAGGGCCGCCGCGCCTGCGGTAAACTCCTCCAGGGTGCAGAATTTTGTGGGGTCCTTCTCCACGTAGGGCGTGATCATTGCGGTGACGCTGTCGATGGTCTGCGCGAATTCCCCGCTGTCGAAATAGCTGGAGAGAAATTCCGCGTACAGCTGATGATACCGCTGCGTGTACGCCTCGCTGCCGAAGATCCACGCCGCCATAGGCCGGTCCTCCAGACTCCCGCCGGTTACCGGGGAGCCGATGGGCGCGTTCACAAGGCTGTCCGCGCCGGAGGCGGCGTCAAACCCGCCGAAGGCCAGGTTGTAATCCCAGGGCAGCATGGACAGAACGCCGTCCTTCTCGTAGAGGTAGTAGTTGTGGACCATGCTGCCGGTGTAGCTGTCGCCGTTGCAGACAAAGGTGTGGGCCACAAAGTACCGGATGACCGCGTCCACGTCCACCACCCGCGCGGCGTCCTCCCCGCTGCTCAGCGTCTTCAGCGACGCGATCAGGCGAATCCTGTCAGCGTCCGAAATATCGGTCTTCGCGCTGTCGAAAATGTTGGCGTAGCTGTCGGGGTCATCGTCGATATACTGCAGCTTTACATCGCTGCTGCCCATACCGCCGAACCCGCCGCCCATACCGCCCATTTCCGCAGGCGGCTCCCCATTTTCCGGCGGCGCGAACCCCGCCGCAGGCGCACCGCCGCCCTGGGGCGGCGCGGGGAGACTGCCGGCGTCTCCGCCTGGCTGCGGTCCGCTCCAGAGGTCCTCCCCGCCGCTGTCCTCCAGGTCCTCTATCGCAAAGCCCCTGCCGTTCCCGCGCCCGCCGCCGAAGCGCATACTGTCGGGCTTGTAGAGGTTCCCGGCGTCCCTGCCGTAATTGCGCTGCAAAAAGCCGTCCTCAACGCCCTCCACCGCCAGATACAGGCCCCAGTCCTCCCCGTTTACCGTGATATAGACAAAGCTGCACAGAGGCGCGGCGGCCCCGGCGGCGGCCATCATCTGGTAGGAGAGGAAATCCTTCATATAGGTGTTGTCCTGGATGATGTTGTTCAGGTTCAGCTTATCCAGGCCGTAATAGGACGTCTGGCTGTCATAGTGGTCGAATTCGATTTTGAAGCTGTACCGGTCGTTTCCATATCTGGCCACGGAGCTGAGGGACGTGTTCCCCTTGGCCCGGATGCCCACGTTCCGGCGGGATTCCCCGTCGATGACCACCGCGCAGGCCGCATACTCCTCGTTCTCGCAGGTGTCGATAAAGCTGTCCCAATCGTCCATCACGATGTCCACCGTATGGACCCGGCCGGCAGCAAAGAGCCGGTCTTCATAGCCCATGGTCCGGGATGCCGCCTGGAGCCCCAGGGCCTCGCCGTTGACAAACAGCAGCGTGACCGCCAGCGTCAGCGCCAGGACCAGACAGCAGAGCCGGTCGATGTGTCTGTGCGTCGACATAGCCTCACCCCATGTAGTCGCCGTTGTAGCTGACCAGGACCGCGCTGTATACGCCGTCGATGTCCGCCAGGGTGTTGACAAAGTCCGTATTGCCGCCCTTCATGCGGATCTCCAGGTTCATCTCCACCTCGCCCCGCTGGGCGGTCTTGCTCTTGACCACGCACCGCTGCACCTGGCTGTCCAGAAACGCCCTGGCCCGCTGCTCGCTGTCGTGGCCGTCGCAGCGCAGCACCACGATATAGGGGTCAAGATACGATTTTTTGTTGACAAACACCAGCAGCACCACGCCTATGGCCACACTGCCGGTGACCGCCAGCGGGATCAGCCCCGCCGCCAGCACGATGCCCACGGCGATGGACCAGAACAGAAACGCAATATCCAGCGGCTCCTTGATGGCGGTGCGGAAGCGCACGATGGACAGCGCGCCCACCATGCCCAGGCTCAGCACCACGTTGCTGGTCACGGCCAGAATCACCACAGTGGTGATCATGGTCAGCGCCACCAGCGTCACGCCGAAGCTGGAGGAGTACATGACGCCGGAAAAGGTCCGCTTATAGACCAGAAAGATGAACATGCCCAGGCCAAAGGCCAGGACCAGCGCCAGCGCCATGTCAAAAATACTGACGCTGGCGATGTTTTCCAGAAAGCTGGATTTGAAGATGTCACCGAATGTAATCATGTCTGTTTTCTCCTTTTTACTGTTGCTGCTCTACCCGTACATGCGGCAGGCCGCGTACTTGGAAAAGGCGGACGCCCGCCGGCTTTCCAGCTGCACGGCGTCCCGGATCACCGACGGCAGGAATGCGTCCCACTTGACCTCCAGAATGGCGGGTGCGTTCCCCGCCGGGATGGTCACGCAGTCCGCGCTGAGAAAGCCTGCGCACCCCAGGCCGGTGCGCAGGCCGTAGTCCAGCGTCACCCGCACGTTCCCCGGCCCGCAGACAAAGGCCTCCCGGGTGTACTCCACAATGACCTTGGGCCGCAGCAGGGAGCAGGTCATCTTGTGGTACAGCTCCTGCACCAGGGGCCGCCCGCTCTCCGGCATCCACGCCAGCGCCCCGTCCGCCGCAGCCTGGGCCTCCTCCCGCGTCAGCGCCGCGCTCTCCTTGCTGCACAGGCCGCCGGCCTTGCTCTTCTTCTCCAGGCGGATGAGGGACGTGTCCCCATTGTAGAGCCGGAGGCGGAACTTTTCCCGCCGGTCCACCCCATCCAGCTTTTCCCGGAGAGCCGTGTCCGACGGCGTGTCGAAATACAGGCTGCGGATGAAGTACTTGCCGTCCGCCGCGTGGCTGTCCGGTCTGGCCACGGCCCGCAGCCGCTGGCGGAGGACCAGCAGGTCCCCAGGGGCGATCTGGTGCTTCCACTCGTGCCGGAAGTTCATGCTGTCACATCCTTTCCTTCAACACCCCGATTGTACCGCGCCGGGCTGAAACAATTCTGAAAAAATCGTGAACGCTCTGTGACTTTTTTCCTGTTTTCAGCGCTGTTTCAGCGTGGCGCGGTATGGTTGAGCTATCAGTAACAACGGAGGTTTCCCGCCTATGAAAATCCTGATCATCGAGGACGAGGTCCTGCTGGCCGACTCCCTGAAAACACTGCTGGAGGCAAAGGGCTTTGAGGCCGAGGCGGTCTACGGCGGCGAGAGCGGCGCGGAGTACGCCCAGCTGGGCGTCTATGACCTGCTGATCCTGGACGTCATGATGCCCGGACTCAACGGCTTCCAGGTGGCCCGGCAGGTCCGCTCCAGCCGCTGCGGCACCCCCATCCTGATGCTGACCGCTCGTTCGGACGTGCTGGACCGGGTGGAGGGCCTCAACTCCGGCGCGGACTACTACCTCACCAAGCCCTTTGACACGCGGGAGCTGCTGGCCTGCGTCAACGCCCTGCTGCGCCGCCAGGGGGAGCAGGTCAACGCCCTCTCCTTTGGCAATACCCAGCTGGAGCTGGACTCCAACATGCTCATCTGCGGGGAGAACCGGGTGCGGTTGTCGGCGCGGGAGTTCGACGTCATGCGCCAGCTGATGCAGTCGCCGGAGCGGAACGTCTCCAAGGAGACGCTGCTGGCAAAG
>Ga0209064_1004477_pt1 | contig 10354 bp, 5 predicted proteins | sample Inofromicrocosms_FD_187498 | JGI IMG/M metagenome (GOLD analysis project Ga0209064, IMG submission 187498) | Mouse cecum microbial communities from Vienna, Austria - Inoculum for glucosamine and mucus D2O microcosms (SPAdes) (version 2) | ecosystem: Host-associated > Mammals > Digestive system >... | reverse complement strand
CCCCATCGGAGGAGAGCCCAGATACGACTACTTCCTGAAGGGAAAGAACTCCACAGCGGAGTACAAAAACGAGAACAGCTTTACCCAAAATTTTGACCCCCGCTTTAACGACCCGGTCCTCTCCCAGGAGGACTATCCCCTCCCGGATATGAGCAAAAAGCCGGAGGTTGCCGAGGATGCCGGGGAAGAGGCGGCCGCCGAGGCAAACGGCCCCTGCCGCGTCTCCTTCAGCCGGGCGAAAAACGGAACCCTGTCGGTGGAGTACACCTATGCCAGCGGATCGCTGGACAACGGCCAGACGGTACCCAATGGCATTGTGCTGCGGGTAGTGGCCTTCCCCCAGGCCGGGTATGAGCTGGATGCCGTCACGGTGGACATGGGTGGAAGCGTCAAAACCGTCGATAAGGAGGTCTTCTATCTGACCGTTACCGCGGACTGCCAGGTATCCGCCGCATTCACCAAAAAGGCGGGGTGACCGGTTATGACATCTTCCATTTCATCATATTGAGGAGGTATCCCTAGTGGCGTTGAAAATTCTGGCCCTGGAGGGGCTAAACAATGCAAAGCTGTGCTCAATGGTGGAGCCGGTCCTGTGCAGCGTGGAGGGGGTAAACTCGGCGCAGATCGACTATCTGTCCCAGCGGCTTACAATGGATATCAGCGGACGACCCACCGAGGATGCGGTAAACGACGTGATGGAGCTGCTGAAAAAAACCTTTCCCGATGTTCGGATACGTTTTAGCGACGCGGCGGTCTTCAAGCAGCCCAAGCTCAACACCACCCCCTACCACTCCGCCGAACCGTCCGAGGACGACTACTACATAGAGGACGACTACGACGAAGAACCCGCCCCCACCCCGGAGCCGTCAATCCCCTGGACACAGCGCCTGCGGGAAAGGGCGGCCACCCTTGGTACCCAGGAGATACTCCAGGTGATTTTCTGGACGAGCGTCGGCCTCTCCCTGCTGTTCCTGCTGATGAGCGGGAGCTGGCGGGATAGTGGGACAGCACACCCATACCTCTCCGCCATGAGCTTCTTCTTCGCCATCTTCTCCAGCCTGTTCATGGGAGAAAACGCCCGCTGCGATAGCTGGCTGATACGGGCGGCAGCGGTGGTATCCACACTGGCCATCTTTATTGTGGGCTTCCACGCCCAGGCTGTGCTGGCTTTCCTGGTGTACACCACCGGCATGATGTTTGTCGATGCCTTTTATAACCGCTTTGACGAAAAAACGGCGAAGGAGCTGGTTTTCTTCCCCCAGAGCATCACCTGCATCCGCAGTGACCAGACCTTGAAGGTCGCGCCGGAGGAGGTCCGGGAAGGAGATCTGCTGGTCTTTGAGGAGGGAGAGGTCCTGCCCTTCCGGGGCGTCCTGGAGCGGAACGCCGCCTCCATTCTCTCCTTTGGGGAGACCCAGCCCCACATGGCGGACGTTGGAGATATCCTGCAAAGGGGCGACAAGAGCGCCGAGGGGTCCATTACCGTCTCCATTGTGGAGCCCACCCCCGGTCTGCTGATTCCCTCCGCCCGCGCCTTGGTGACGGATGCGTCGCTGGAAAACACAGACCTGGTTTCCCGGTCCAAAATATGGATTGTGGTGATGACCGGCGTAGGTGCGGCGGCGGCGATGATCTACTATTTGGTCAACTATGGCCTGCGGATTGATTCCGCCGGCATTCGCTCCCTAGCGCTGCTGCTGGCGGCGCTGTTCCCCTGCGGGCTTTCGGTTGCCTGTCAGCTCGCCCAGCGGGGCTGCCTGTGCTTTTTGAGCAACCGGGGCATCCTTTTGGGCTCGGTACACCTTCTGGAACGGATACCAAAACTGAAAAAAGCGGTTATGAATCACTTAGGGTTTGTCACCGAAGGGAATATGCATGTGGAGGAATTCGTCGCAGTGGAAGGGGTCAAGCCGGAAGAGGTCATTGAGGCGGCTGCGGCAGTGGAATTACTGGTAGAGGGAGGCAACCTCATCTCCGAAGCCATTATCCGCTATGCTATGGAGCACCTCGGTCTGGAACAGGCCCCCAGCACAGAGGACATTGAAGGCTTTGAGGTCCTGGAAGGCTACGGCATCCGGGGAATGCGCCAGGACGTTCTTGTGATGGTGGGCAGCGAACGGATGATGACCGAAATCGGCCTGGAGGTGCCTGTGCTGGAGGACGGCCGCATGGCCATATATGTGGCCATCCGCGGGGAATATGTAGGCGCTTTCGTGCTCAACGACAATATCCGTGAGGACTCCGTCGCCCTGATTCGGGACCTGCACCAAAGCGGCGTGGAGGAGGTGGGACTGCTCACTGGCTACGATGGAGTGGCGGTGCGCGCCGCGACGCTGATGACCGGTGCGGATTCCTCCTATATCGAATCTACCCACCGGGAGCGCCGGAGCCTTTTGGAACGCCTGCGGGGTGGGGACGAACACGGCAAGGGGGGCTGTGAGGTAGCGCTGATCGGCCCAGCGGGAAAGGTTCGGGAGTTCTTTGATGTAGGTATCTGTCTGGAAACCGGGTGCCTTTACTATCCAGATGATTCCGTCCTCCCCAGGGAGCAGGAGGTCCAGCTGGCCAGAATAGGCCCCAAGGACATATCTGAGCTGATCAAAGCCTGCCACGTCTTAAGTCGTATTCTTCCCATGGATGCGCTGGTTCTGATTGTGCCCAAGGCGTTTCTGATTGTGGCGGTGATGCTCTGGCGTATTCCGCTTCCGGTGGTATACGCCGTAAATGTAGGCATTTCCCTGCTGCTGTATCTGCTGGCCTCCAGTCTCTTCTCTGAGGATAAGGGTGGAGAGAAGCCCAAAGACCAGACCGCAGCGGAACAGCAGAGCCAGGCGGAGGAACAGTCGGATTACGGATACGTGCAGTAAAATCACGATGCTTACCCATGCTGCATATATGCGCAATATTCACAGACAGGCGTGAAAGGTTGTTTAAATTCCAGTTTAGTTCAAAAATATTTTACAGCTTATCGTACTCTAAAACCAATTGGGAAAGAAAACATAAAAAATTTCCTGTTAAGGGTTGATTTTTTCCGGATTTTATCCGATAATGTAATTGCATTTAATTTACGTTGGGGGTAGTGAACGCTATGGAAATGTTCAAGCAGACAGAGATTCTCCTGGAATCCGGTACCAATGAACTGCAAATCATGGAATTTACAATAGACGGTGAGCTTTTTGGCATCAATGTGGCTAAAATCGTCGAAATTATGCGCGCGGAAAAGGTAAAGCCCATGCAGAAGTCTCATCCTGATATTGAAGGCGTTTTTAAACCCAGGGAAGATGTCACAACCATCATCGATCTGGCGAAATATCTGGGGCTCCCTCCCTCCAAGGACCCGGAGCACGACATCTTCATTATCACCAATTTCAACAATAAGGATTTCGCCTTCCACGTCCATTCGGTGGTGGGCATTGACCGTATCTCCTGGACCAAGATGAAAAAGCCGGACAAGCTGATTTACGGCGGCCAGGAGGGAGTTGCAACCGGTATCGCCGAATATGAAAACCGCCTGATCACCGTCCTGGACTTTGAGAAAATCGTGGCGGAGATCAACCCGGAGGTGGGCATCCAGATCAGTGACCTGGATAAGCTGGGCAAGCGGGAGCGGAGCGAAAAGACCATACTGGTGGCGGAGGACTCTATGCTTCTGTCCAAGCTCATTGTCGAATCCCTGCACCGGGCCGGCTACAACAACACCGTCAAATGCGACAACGGCCAGGAGGCCTGGGATTACCTCACTGAGGCCAAGAGCACCGGAGACGATATCAAAAAACATGTCGCCTGTCTGGTTTCCGATATTGAAATGCCGATGATGGACGGCCACCGGCTGACCAAGCTGGTGAAGGAGGACCCGAAGCTGAAGACCATCCCCATCATCCTGTTCTCCTCCCTTATCAACGACGCCATGCGCCAGAAGGGAAAATCCCTGGGAGCTGACGAACAGATTTCCAAGCCGGAAATCGCCCGGCTGGTGGAGATTATCGACCGGCTGACAAAAGATACTCCGGACAAATAGGGCTTTGCTACATAGAGGATATCTCCCTTTCCAAAGCCGCGCTGTAAGCTCAAAACCGGGCCAGAGGTATTTGGCTCGGTTTTTTTGCGCCCCTTGCGGCGGCCCTCCTAAAGGCCCGCCGCAACTTTTTCCGGTAAAACTATTGACTGTCCCCTATGATAATGGTATAATAATTTACGCATGATTCGCTGGAATAGCACAGCCGGTAGTGCAGCTGATTCGTAATCAGCAGGTCGCGTGTTCGAGTCACGTTTCCAGCTCCAAAATGCCGCATGAAACTTTTGTTTAAGGGGTCATGCGGCTTTTTTCATATGAAACTCTGCTTTTGGCAGTGCAAGGGAAATCTGAATTTTTAAAAGGAGGAGATTGAAGGATGAGAAACCGAGAAGAAGCGAGAAAACGGGCGGAAGAACTGGTTGGACGCATGACGCTGGAGGAAAAGGCCTCCCAGCTGAGATACAACGCTCCGGCAATCCCCCGGCTGAACGTCCCCACCTACAACTGGTGGAATGAAGCGCTCCACGGCGTGGCAAGGGCTGGCGTGGCAACTAGCTTTCCCCAGGCCATCGGTATGGCAGCCGCCTTTGATCCAGAGCTGATGGAGGAGGTCGGCGAGGTTATCGCAGTAGAGGGCCGGGCCAAGTACAACTCCAGCAAGGCGGAAAACGATCGGGACATCTACAAGGGCCTGACCTTCTGGTCCCCCAATGTGAACATCTTCCGGGACCCCCGGTGGGGCCGCGGCCACGAAACCTATGGAGAGGACCCTTATCTCACCGGCGAGCTTGGAAAAGCCTTTGTAGAGGGGTTACAGGGCGACGGGGAATATCTGAAGGCCGCTGCCTGCGCCAAGCACTTCGCGGTCCACTCCGGACCGGAAAAACTGCGCCACGAGTTCAACGCGGAGGTCTCCGACAAGGACTTATATGAAACCTATCTCCCCGCCTTTGAAAAGCTTGTGAAAGAGGCAGAGGTGGAGGCGGTTATGGGCGCTTACAACCGCACCAACGGCGAGCCCTGCTGCGGCAGCAAGCTGCTGATGCGGGATATCCTGCGGGGCAAATGGGGCTTCCAGGGCCACTATGTGTCCGACTGCTGGGCCATCCGGGATTTCCACACCAAACATATGGTGACGGCCACCGCGCCGGAATCGGCGGCGCTGGCCCTGGAAAACGGCTGCGACGTCAACTGCGGCAATACCTATCTGCATATGCTCCAGGCCTGCACCGATGGCCTGGTGACAGAGGAGCAGATCACCGAGGCCGCCGTGCGGCTGTTCACCACCAGGTTCCTGCTGGGGCTGTTCGACGAGACTCCCTATGACCAGATTGGCTTTGAAAAGCTGGAATGCCGGGAACACCTGGCGGCGGCGGACAAGGCGACAGCAGAGAGCGTTGTCCTGCTGAAAAACAACGGAATCCTCCCCCTAGACAAAAGCAAGCTGAAGGCCATCGGGGTCATAGGGCCCAACGCCAACAGCCGTTCGGCGCTGATAGGAAATTATCACGGCACCTCCTCCCGGTATATCACCGTGCTGGAGGGCATTCAGGACGCGGTACCGGAGGGTGTCAGGGTTTACTACTCCGAGGGCTGCCACCTGTGGAAAAACAAGGTGGAGGGCCTTGCCTGGGACGACGACAGAATCAGCGAGGCGGTCAATGTGGCCAAGCACAGCGACGTTGTCATCCTCTGCGTGGGTCTGGACGAGACGCTGGAGGGCGAGGAACACGACACCGGCAATCAATATGCCTCCGGCGATAAGATAGACCTGCTGCTGCCAGAGCCCCAGCGGAAGCTGGTAAAAGCAGTGATGGATGTGGGCACACCGGTGGTGCTGCTGAACATGACCGGCAGCGCCATGGACCTGCGGTACGCCCAGGAGCACGCCGCCGCGGTGGTGCAGGCGTGGTACCCCGGCGCAAGGGGCGGCCGCGTGGTGGCAAACCTGCTGTTCGGCGAGCTCTCCCCCTCCGGCAAGCTCCCTGTCACCTTCTACAACTGCACTGAGGACCTTCCGGACTTTGAGGATTACTCCATGAAGGGCCGGACCTACCGGTACTTTGAAGGGGATGTGCTGTATCCCTTCGGCTATGGGCTGACCTACGGCGACGTGGCGCTCAAGGAGGTAGAGTGTCCCCAGGGGAAGAGCGACCTTTCCCAGGGGCTGGACATCCGGGTCAAGGTGGAGAACCGGAAGGACATGGCGGTCAGCGAAGTGATACAGGTTTACTGCAAGGTGCTGGACTCCAAGCTGTCCCCGCCCAACGGCAGTCTGCGGGGCTTCCGGCGGGTGGAATTCCAGGGCGCAGGTGAGAAGGAAGTGACCATCCACATCGACCCGCCGGCCTTTATGGTGGTCAACGAGGACGGCGAACTGGTCAAGGACGGAAACAAGGTTCAGGTATCGGTGGGCTTCGGCCAGCCGGACGCCCGGACCAAGGAGCTGACCGGCAAGGAATGCCGGAGCTTTGTTGTGGAGTGGTGATTCCTCTGTAACCGGCGTTAAACACAAAGAGAATAAGGCGGTATGGCCCCGGTTTTAAGGGCTGTACCGCCTTTTTTGATCTATTGCTTATCAGGTATTTGCGTCAACACGCGCCGGTGTTGGGGTTTTCACCTTCATCCTCAACGCCGCTTTCCAGGATGGCAAAGGGAGAAAGGCTGTCCACTGTTACCGTGACCATTCCCTTGGAGGCGGTGACGTCAAAGGAATCCAGCTTGTCCCCCAGGCAGTGGACAATGGTCAGCTTCTTTCCGTTATATTTGCTGGGAACAGGGAAGGTAAGGGTCACTGTTCCCCGGAAGCCGTGGTCCAAAGCTACATCATAGACTGCAATCACGCGGTCATGCTTCTGCCACTGGCGAATTTGGTCACAGTAGGCGCAATCCCCGCTGCGGTGCAGACGGTCCTTAGTAACGCTCAGGCGGGCGGACCGGTGGACACGGTCTCCGGAGAGGGTCAGGCCGCTGTCTGTGAGCTTTTTTCTGCCATAGACCGTGGTGGTAGAGGAACTGCTGCCTCTGCTGGAGGTACTGCTGTCATCGGAGGAATCATCGTTGTCATCGTCATCATAGAAATAACCGCTGCCACTGGAATTACCGCCTCCGGAGGAACTGCCGGAGCTGTCCCCGCTGCCGCTGGACGAGCCGCCGTTGTTCTCTTCAAAAACCGCTTTAACGATCACATTTTCGGCAGACATGGTAAAGCTGTTATTGGCGATTCTCACGCCGCCGGATATCACCTGCCACTCTTTGAAGCGATAACCGCTGTTCGGTGCGGCAGTCAGGGTAATTTCAGTCCCCTCCGCTGCGGAATCGGGAGAAGCAGAAGCAGTACCATTTCCATCATTTTCCACGGTTACGGAGTATACAGAGGAATCGAACACATCTCCTTCAAGAGTGATTTTGCCGCCGCCTTCACCGATAGTCCGGTGCGTACCATCCGCGTTTACGATTTCGGTCCCGGCGGGCAGGCGCAGCGCTTCATCGTCTTCAACGGTAATCCCATCTACTTCGCCGAGAATCTTGGTACCTTCTTCCCCAATGGAAAGAGAGGCGTTTTGCGGTATGCTAATTACATCAGTTTTTTTGATTAATGCGCCGTCGGGAACCTTGGCATCACCCACAATCCCCCAGACACCCGATTGAATGGTAACGCTGTTCATAGACATGTAATTGTCTGGATTACCATTCCCCGTTTCGATATTGTTTTCAGCTCGAATCCATGAACCGGAAACATTGCCGCTGTTTCCAATGCGAATTCCTAGAGGGCTTCCATCTGCGTATACTTCACTGTCTTTGACCGTTAGGTCCCCTGGGGTATAAATTCCATAATCATTACTGGAAGTAGCTGTAACATCGCTGTTATTTGTAATCGAAATGCCGCCCTGCCCATTTAACCCTGGGTAAAAGCCTTGAGCTGTAATACCACTGTGCTCAATTTCCAGCACATATCTTGTAAAGATTCCGGCTGCCTTTTGGCTTGAGGCCGTAACGACACTGCCACTTATTTCAACCGTTTCAGGTGAATAGATTCCACAGTCGTTGACGGAGGCAGCTTCAACCCTTTGGCAGTTTGTGATAGCAACTCCTCCATTTCCCTGTAGCCCTGGATAAACGGAGGCGCTGGCAGTTACATTGCTTTGCTCGACTATAATTTGACCAGATGTAGCTAAAATGCCGCACCCATGGTCGGAACCATCGGAAGTAGCTATAACATTGCTGTTTTTATTAATTATAATATCACCATGCAGGGAATTGATTCCATTACTCTCCGTGGAGGTGGCTTTAATTGTACTGTTTTCGATGACAACATCCTGATATCCCTGCAGGGCGTCATTTACGCTTTCAACTGTCACCGTGCTTCCGCTGATTTTTAATTCACCCTCCGCGACAATTCCGAAAGAGTATGGATGGGTGGAAATGGCCGTAACATCCGCCCCAATAAAAAGATTGTTTGATGCGGATATATTGTACCCATTATCATCACGCTCCACCTTCAGGCTGCCTTCTCCAGTGATGTTTAGGCAATCACACTCAGCTCCAATCGTCTTTAAGAAATTTTCACCAACCAGCTCAATCCCCAGTGTACGGCCCTCACCATAATTATAAATGATTTGCATATCAGGTGAATTACAGCTCTTCAGGGTAATAATATTCTTATCTGCATCATATTCGATGCAACCATCTCCCAATACGTCTTCATCGGTTTCTGTTACTATTTCTTGAGCCCCTCCATTTATTAGGAGGATATACGCCTCAGGTAATGCGTCAATCTTAGCCTGAGCAATGCCGGCTTGTCCGCCATTGGCCGGAACAGGCGGTTGTGCATCGCCGATGTCCTGTGGATTGCAGATTTCACACACGAAGGTGCAGGGAGTTTCCGGCACTTCCTCAGTATACCCGCAGTCGCTGTCATGCTCATGCAGGCAGGTTAATTTTGTTGTAATACAGCCGTTTTCCTCGCTGCATACATGGGTGCAGCTTTCCGGTTCCTGTTCCTGTGCATCGGAAACGATGTCCTCCGCTTCCGGATAACATTCTGCCACATGCTCATGGACGCATTCGTTCACTTCAGTATAACAGTCCGGTATATGTTCATGGGTACAGGGCGTTTCCGGCGCTCCCTCGGTGTAGCCGCAATCCGGCGTGTGTCCGGTGTGGTGTTCACACAGGCCGCTCATATCTGTAATACCCACATCCGCCACACTATCTGCATAGACGGATGGAATGCAGGGAAAAACCAGCAGAATGCCGGAAAGCGCCAGGCTCATTAATCTTTTTTTGGTTTGCATCTTTACTTCTCCACTCTCTATTGGTTCACTTATTTTTTACCATGCATACGGCCTATCCAACGGCCATGTCCGACCGATATTAGGTATCTCCAGGGGCTTTTCTCCCTCCATGTAGTAGTAAATGTCCAACGCGTCCGGATTGCCACCATTGCCGGTAAAGCCCATTTGCAGCGTCTTCTGGGTGCTGTCCAGAATGGTCTGGGCAAGCTGGTCGGCGGCGAACATAAAGAATTCCTCCTTCTGCGGCTCAGGGGGCCCCATAAAGAGGGCAGAGCTGTCCGCAAAGCAGACGCTCATCCCGCCCTTGCCGGTGGTAACCTCCTCGGCCAGGGTCATGTCCCAGCCGGTCAGTTCGCCAATTCCCGCGATTAAAATCTCCGGCGTCAGGTCCCCCTCATATGTCATGGGGTACTCTTTAAAGCCGCTTTCCCTTGTGCCGATGTAGAGAATCACCTCATTTGCGGCAGTCTCCGGGCTTTCGGGCTGCGCCGCCTCTGAGGAACTATTTTCTAGGGAATCATTCTCCTGGGAGATTCTTGCCGGGGTGCTGCTTTGCAGAGAATTGCTTGGCAGAGAGCTGATTTCAACCTGTCTGGCGCAGGCAGAGAGGAAAACCAGCAGGACACCGGAGAGCAGAAGACCCAATAATCCTTTTTTGGTGTGCATCATAGCCTCCTTTACAAGGCGTGGAAATAGAAAGTATCAGCCATTTCAAAAGTTTTGGACTTTCAGGTCTAAAACTTTCTTTTTTCAAAAGTTTCGGACTTGGAAGTCGGAAACTTCCTTTTTTCAAAAGCATGGCTATCATCTGTGAAGCTATATCAACTCCTACGACGGAATCAAATCCCTGTACCTGATCGATTGGCTACTGTCCTAATCCGCTTCTATCCCGAACAATCTCCGCCCGTTTTCGTTGGTGATATCCAGTATCTCCTGAACAGATACCCCCTTGAGCTCCGCCATTTTTTGGGCGTGGAGGGGTATCATTGAGGAATCGCACCTCTGCCCCCGGAAGGGAGCAGGGGCCATAAAGGGGCAGTCG
>Ga0209064_1004466_pt1 | contig 10382 bp, 7 predicted proteins | sample Inofromicrocosms_FD_187498 | JGI IMG/M metagenome (GOLD analysis project Ga0209064, IMG submission 187498) | Mouse cecum microbial communities from Vienna, Austria - Inoculum for glucosamine and mucus D2O microcosms (SPAdes) (version 2) | ecosystem: Host-associated > Mammals > Digestive system >... | reverse complement strand
GTACGGCTCAAACGCCAGCTTGAAGAAAAGGAGATGGCAGTCGAACTGTTAAAAAAAGCAAAAGAATTCGAAAGGATGTGAGGTTTGGAAAACAACGCTTTGAATCGAAATACATGGCAATTCAATATTTTACCGAAAAAAAAAACAATGGAACATCAACTGGATGTGCAGGCAGATGGAAATTTCACGTGCAGCTTATTACAAATGGCTGAACCGCTCAGTTCCCAAACAGGAACAGGAAAATTCAAAGCTGGCAGAACTGATAAAAGAGTACGATGAACGGTTTTGTCACATTTTAGGCTACCGGCGAATGACAAGTTGGATAAATCATTTTAACCACACAAACTACAGCAGGAATCGGATTCATAGGATTATGAAGAAATTGGGAATACATTCTGTTATCCGGAAAAAGAAGAAAACGTACCGTTCTTCCCAACCGGAAGCTGTTGCTGAGAATAAGCTCAAAAGAGATTTCAATGCAGGAAAACCTAATGAAAAATGGGTTACTGATGTAACAGAATTTAAAATTCCCGAAACTGGAAAGAAGTTATATCTGAGCGCTATATTTGACCTTTACGACCGTTATCCAGTAGCTTATGTTATAAGCCGGAGAAATGACAACAAGCTTGTATTTGATACGTATGACAAGGCAGTTGAACAGAATCCAGAGGCTAGACCACTCTTTCACAGCGACAGGGGTTATCAGTATACGAGCAAGGTATTCCAGACAAAGCTTCAAAATCAGGGAATGGAGCAGTCCATGTCACGTGTCGGACACTGTATTGATAATGGCCCTACAGAAGGATTGTGGGGAATTATCAAGTCTGAAATGTACTGCATGTATAAGATAACGGATGAAGACTCCCTGCGTTGTGCCATTCATGGATATATGAAATTTTATGCGGAGGAAAGACCACAGGACAGATTTCATTGCAAAACACCATCTGAAGTGAGGCGGGAGGCACTGGCATCAGAAACCGCTATTTTGTACCCGATTGCTGAAAACAAGCGGCTAGAAGCCTATAAAGCCAAATGGTGTGCATAACATAAATATCCGCCATATCAGAAGGCAGATATGGCGGATGCCTATAGTCTTATTTTAGATATTTCATTTGTCTACTTGACAAGGGGCTGATCAGGACGGCCTGCTCTCCCCAGGGCGCAGGCCAAAAATGGATGTGGCGCAGGTCAGGGCAATCAACCCGAATCAAGAGTGACAAAAGAGGGTTTCTGCTAGATAATCATGAAAGAAATGGCGGATCCCAAAGTACAAAATTGGGACCCGCCATCTGTTTATTTGGACATTACCGGAACTGCGTAGGCGTATATCCATAGACTTCCCTGAATTTTTTGATAAACCCGGCAGCTTTTCGATAGCCGCAGGCAGAGCTGATATCGTTTATACTCATGTCCGTGGAGTTTCTCAAAAGAAATTCCGCCTTTTCAAGCCGAAGAGATGTCAGATACTCTTTAAAGGGCTTTCCTGTTGCGTTTTTTATCAGCGAGCTGATATAATCAGTAGAGAGATTATACTTTTCAGAGAGGATTGCCAGAGAAAAATCACACTCGCCAACATTTTCATGGATATCGGCCAAGATGGAAGGGGTCAGATATGTATTTTTTGAAACCTTATTTTCTTTTTCCTTGCCAAAGGTTTTTATGAGCATACTTCTCAGCTCCTCCACCTGGAGCAGGAAATCCTGAATCAGTAAAATTTCACTGGCCTGTTTTTTGTCCAGCACCGTTCCACATAATTCACACTGCTTTATCGTTTCGCTGACCAATTCATAGCCTAACTGCTTCATAAGCAGCGCGGATTGATAAGAGCTTTCCGCTGTGCTGCACAAATTCTGCGATATGTTATAGAGCCTAATATCATCCTTCTGCCGTGCCGCCTCTACCATCTGTGCGGCGGCAATGTGAATATCCAAGCTCTTTTTATTGACCGCTTGCCTGCTTTCGTGCATAAAGGTCAGCGCCTGTATATAAGATAGCGATATTTTATGAATGCCCTCACAGGTATTACCAGCGTACACCGTTACACCGTGGGGCGCCAAAGCACGGTTCACACTTTCCAGGACAGACTCGGTCTGCTCGTATTCCAGATAATTTGCGATAATGGCCACTATTTGGTCATCCGGCAATGCAGCAGCACAGACATTGACCTGCTCCAGGGCACACCCCTCTGCGCTGTCAGCCATCTTTTCCATGCGCTCTTCTGTCATATTCTTTGCATCTATTACAAACACACAGCTCAGGGGCTTATCCAGTGTAACATTGAATGCATCACACTTCTGTTGTACAGAATTTGGATAGTACCCTCGGAGAATATCAATAATCAGTTGTCTGCGTATCTGGCGGACGCTGATATCATGGCTTTTTTCCATAGACCCTAATATATTTTCCAGCATTAAAAACTCATTCTTTTTATTGTAGGAATCCCCCTCGTATTTTTCAAGAATCTTTTTTACAGGGGAAATGCTTGTACGCGCCAATAAAACTGCCATAACGACACAGAGTGCAACCCCAAAAAGAAGAATCGGATAGAATCCATTTCCTATAATTTCCAAAATATCCGACCACAAATTCCCCTGGGGAAAAGCGGTTATACTAAAGAGTCTGCTATTCCCCTCCACCTGTATAGCTTGAGCGGATCTACCCAAGCCTTCTGGCACGCTGCCCGCAACCAACTCTCCATTAAGCAGCAGCTGGTATTGGTGGGGAAACTCTTCGGAGATCTGCCAGCAGCGGTTTACCAGCTGCCGCCCTTCTACAATAAAAACCATTGTGGCCTTATCCGGCTTTAAAAGACTGTTGCGGAACCGAACCGGGAATGCCAGCAAGCATTTATTCCCAAAAACAAACTGCTTTTCATATGCCATACCATTTAAAGCCTCATATAGTGAAACAATCTCCTGGGAGGATAACCCCAACTCAGCCATATAGAACGGAAAATAGGATACGTTTTCACTGTTGGTGTACAGTTTTTCACTATCCTCATAAAATAAAAAATAACTGCTGCATATGGGAGAGTAGTTGGCAAATAAAGAAAATTTTTCCAGCAGCACAATGTCCTGATATGGATTGGACTGAAGCATAAAAGGCCGATAATCAATGCTGACTGCAACCTCTGTACTGATAGACCGCAGGACATCGTATTGATTTTCCAAGTCGTTCACAGCTGTCTGTAGTGAACGTTCCATATTTCCTATTTTGACATTGCGGTACTGCTTGGCGCTGGAGTAAATAGAAGTACCGGCAAAGGCAAAGGCAATGAAAATCATCGCCATAAGAAAAATTGAGGTGAATTTGTATATCACACTGCTGTTTTTCTGTCTTTTGATGCTATATATCATTTTAAAACCTCTCCTACTAAACGGTCCCTCATAACATGGTTATTTTATGTACTATATCAAAAATATTATACCACTTTCACAAAAAATATCAAGTATATATAGATGAAAAAGGTATATTTGACATGTTTTTTGGTATTCATTTCCCCAAATTTAATACGGAAAAGACTGAAAATCTGGATTTTATATATCTTTATCGCCTTTTGAATATTGAAATAGGCACATGCTGTTTTGTATGATACAGATAGAAATGGGGCGATATTCCCCGGATATTCCGGTTATCATGCCAAATTGCTCCTAACATAAAGGACTGGAGGTCATAAACAATGAGCGCTGCGGTGGACTTGCAAAAAAGGCAGATGCAAAAATCGAGACTGCGAAAACTGAAAAAGAGCTGGCAATGGTATTTGATGTTGCTGCCTGCTCTTATCTATGTGGCAATCTTTTCCTATGGCCCTATGTATGGACTGCAAATTGCGTTTAAGAATTACAGGCCGCAGAGAGGGATTATAGGCAGCGAGTTTGTGGGATTAGAGCATTTTATACGTTTTATCACTTATCCTGATTTCTGGCGTCTGATTAAAAACACCCTTACCATTTCCCTTTACTCCCTATGCACCTTTCCCTGTGCCATTATTTTTGCGCTGCTTCTCAACGAGGTTTCGCAGCTAAAGGTGAAAAAGACGGTACAAATGGTTACATATGCTCCCCACTTTATGTCTGAGGTTGTGGTGTGCGCTTTGGTGTTCATGCTTCTGGACCGTTCCAGCGGACCTATCAACAACATAGTTGCCATGTTGGGCGGAGAACGAGTGGCGTTTATGTCCAATCCGGATTATTTTGCCTCCGTTTATGTCTGGTCAGGCGTATGGCAGGGATTAGGCTGGAACTCTATCTTATACATATCCGCTCTCTCGGCGATCTCCCCCGAACTGGTGGAGGCCGCAAAGATAGACGGTGCAACCCGAATGCAGATCATCCGCCATGTAAATCTTCCGGGAATTCTTCCAACCATTTCCATCACCTTTATTATGCGGGTTGGGGGTCTTTTATCAGTAGGATATACAAAGATATTTCTGCTCCAGAATGACCTCAATATTGCAAACTCTCAGGTAATTTCCACCTATGTGTATAATATTGGCCTGATAGGCGGGCAGTACAGCTATGCAACGGCAATTAACCTGTTTAACAGTATCGTCAATATTATTCTGCTTTTAGCGGCAAATGCAGTGATTAAAAAGGCGACCGATACAGGCATGTTCTAAGGAAGGGGAGAATGATATGAGCTTGGTAAAGAAAAAAAGACTCACTTTTTTTGATGTAATCAATACGGCTTTCCTCGTGATCCTTACATTGATAATCGCTTACCCACTCTATTATACAGTGATCGCCTCCTTTTCCGACTATCAGGCGGTTGCAACCGGAAAGGTGAGTATTCTGCCTGTGGGCTTCCAGACCACCGCCTATAAGGCTGTCCTGGAAAACGATTCTGTCTGGATTGGATATAGAAACACGATCATATATACCGTTTTCGGTACTATGTTCAATCTTCTGCTTACCATCCCCACCGCCTATGTACTCAGCAAAAAGCAGCTCTATGGCCGGGGGGTTATTACATGGTTTTTCCTGATAACCATGTATTTCAGCGGAGGTATGGTTCCTACCTACCTTCTGTATAAGTTCGTCGGCCTTGTCAATAACCCGTTGATTATGATAATCGCAGGGGGCCTGAGTGTCCACAATCTGATTGTAACACGCACCTATTACACGACGAGTATCCCGGAAAGCCTGTATGAGGCAGGGGAAATCGACGGCTGTTCGGAATTTGGGCTGTTTATTCGTATGGCAATCCCGTTGTCTATGCCCATCATTGCGGTCATGGCTCTGTATTACGCTGTGGGCCATTGGAACAGCTATTTCAACGCCCTCATGTATTTGACCAAGACAAAATATCAGCCCCTTGCCCTGGTGCTGCGCCGAATCCTTATTATGAATGAAACCGCACTGGATGCGGCGATGGCCTCTGATCTGGATCCGAATTTGGTTGCCGACGCGGCTGCACGTTCCAACCTGGTGGTGACGATGAAATACTCCCTTGTCATTGTTGCCAGCCTCCCGATGCTGGTAGTATATCCATTTATCCAGCGCTACTTTGTAAAAGGGGTTATGATCGGTTCTGTAAAGGAATGAACTGCCTGGACAATGCTCCATGCGTTCAAATATAAAAGAAAAGAGGAAATGATATGAAGAAAAGATTTCTGGCTGCAATACTCGCCGCGGCTTTTGTGCTGAGCGCCAGCTTGAGCGGCTGTTCCTCCCAGAATGATTCCAGCAGCTCCACCGCTAGTGGTTCGAGTGCCCCTTCCGGGACCGCGTCAGGTAGTGGCTCCGACACATCCTCGAAGCCCTCGCCCGCAGATCTGCCAAAGGTTAAACTGAGCCTGCTCACCACGCGGCAGACCACAGCGACCAACGACATAGAGGATGTCTGGGTTTTCAAATACCTGAGCAAGGTATTTAATGTGGACTTTGAACTGGAGCAGACATTGGAAGCCAACCAGCGCATCAGCCTGATGTTTGCATCTGACTCAGTGCCGGATATTGTGTGGGGTATTGGCTTGAGCAATGGCGATGCCATGCTGTATGGCTCTGAGGAAGGCATGCTGCTGGACTGGACAGATTATATGAATCCGGATTTGATGCCCAATCTCTGCAAAACTCGTGAAGATTATCCTGATGCTTTCATCGCCTCAACCCTGCCGGATGGAAAAACCTATTCCCTGCCCTGCATCACCGGTTCCAGTTATTACGCCAATACCGGAAGCTTCTCCGCTTCCGTGCGTATGTATATCAATCAGGCCTGGCTGAATGCCTGCGGCCTGCAAAAGCCTTCCACCCTTGATGAGTATCTGAATGTCCTGCGGACCTTTAAGCAGAAGGATCCCATGAATCTGGGAGAAAACAATATTCCCCTGATGGGCAACCAAAACAAAGATAAGGATTTTGTCTGGAATGCCCTTGGATTTTTGGGTACTGCAACGCAAACCTATGGCGTTGCCTTTGCGATTAAAAATAAAGAAGTTGTTCTCCCCTGTTATACCGAGGAGGCACGCAAGTTTATTGAGTTCTATCACACCCTTTATACAGAGGGACTAATATCCCCCGATTATTTTACCTTTGACCAGACAACAGCCCGCGGCCTGATGGCATCTGGATACTGCGGCGTGATTGGGGATTCTACTCTGACAGCTCTGGGAGATGCCTTCAAAGATTGGGAGTCTATGTCTCCTCTGACAAGTGATGTAAACGATATGTCTATTGCCAGCATCCGTCCCGGTTATTCTACCGGCCTTCTGTACTGTTCGTCAAAAACCAAGCACGCTGAACGTATTGCCAGCATAGTAGACTACCTTTATTCGGATGAAGGAGCACTGACCTACTTCTTTGGCCCCATGAAGGGCAGCGAGTATACCGATGACGTTGTCACCGGCTGGTATCTGGATGCCAACAATGAGATGACCATGGACCGGGTGGAAAACGGCGAGTTCAACAGCCCCAGCGAATATGCTTACCAGTTTATCAAATCTACACTGGATGTGGCTGGCCGCTTTGACCACTATGGCTCCCAGATTAAAATCACTGCCGGGGTTCCCGATGATACACAGTACATTACCATTACCGATAAGCTCACTGGGAATACGCTTCAGTCCCTGGCCATGGTAAAATATACCGATGATAACAACGATGGCCATTGGAGACTGACTCAATCCGCTGCCATGGTAAACAATCTGACCGAAGTCCGGCTGCCCGCCGTTTATCTGTCCACAGAGGACCGTGAAAGAGTCGGAGACCTGAGCACAGTCATAAACGACTATGTGACAGCCGAGGTTCCTAAATTTATTGTAGGGACACGCCCCTTGAGCGAAATGGATGCTTACTTTAATGAATTGAAGGGCCTGGGCATTGAAGAGTATATAGAAATTCACCGCAATGCCTACGCTGACTATATCAGCACCTTGAATTATTGATTTCTGCACCGTATCCTTTCGGCAGTATGCCGGAAGATGCCGGGCAGTGAATGAGCCACTTAGTTAAAAAGAAGGTATAGTGCGGGATAGGGGGACTATCCCGCACTGTTTGGAGGAAACCGACTGTGGATATCTTATTGATTTTTTCAGATCAACAGCATAAATACGCCCTGGGAAAAGTGGACCCACAGTACCTGACGCCGAATTTGGACAGACTTGCAGAGGAAGGCGTTCTGTTCACAAGCGCTTATTCCAACAATCCGGTCTGCGGACCATTTCGAGGCTGCCTGATGACCGGGCAGTATACCACCCATTGCAAGGTATATAAAAATAACGAACCACTGCCGGAGGGGGTGCCGACAATCGCCTCCACACTGCGGAGAATGGGATGGCAGACAGCCTTTACGGGAAAATGGCACCTGGGCGGAAAGGGAAACAATCCCATACCGGAGGCTTTGCGCGGCGGCTTTGAGCGTTTTTCAGGGTACCAGTGCTACAATGGCTTTGAACCGTCTCCCCCCTTCTCCAATGAGGTGGTATTCTACGATGAGGAGAATCGGGCGCATCCGTATCAAATACACCGCACAGAAGCTACCACACAAAACGCCCTGGTTCAGCTGCGCTCCATGTGCAGGGATCACAGGCCCTTTTTTTGTATGGTGGGCTATCAGGCGCCTCACTATCCGGAGCAGCCCTCTCCAAAATTTGCGGAGCTCTACCGGGATGTGGAATTTTCCAAACCCCCCGATTATCAGGATACAGAACCATATACGCCGACATTTAATCCCCCTTCTCCCAAGGACAGGAGCCAGGACCCGGACTATCGCAGCTATGGCGGAAATATGGCCGAGTACCGCAAACTGTATGCCGCCATGGTTTCTCAGGTGGATGACGGAGTTGGACGGATCATTGATGAATTAAAACAACAGAGCCGTTATGAAAATACCATGATCATCTATATGTCTGATCATGGCGACATGCAGGGAAGTCACGGACTGACCAATAAATGCGTTCCATATGAAAAGTCAGCAGGCATTCCGCTTATCATCCGAATGCCGAAGGGATTGAAGGGGCAGAGGTGCAGCGCCCTCGTGTCGGGGGTGGACGTATCCGCCAGTATACTGGACGCAGCCGGGGTCGAGCTGCCTAAGGGCTGCGATGGCATAAGCCTTCTTCCGCTTGTGACGGGGGAGGGACCGCTTCTGCGCGATTTTGTAATTACCGAATCGACCCAGGGAGCAAAAAAGTGGAGAATGATCCGGCAGGGGCCGTATAAGCTGGTAACTTCTTTTGAAGGGTATGTACCGGAGTTGCTTTTCGATATGGAAAAGGACCCATATGAAATGGAGAATATATTAAATCAAGCGGAACATGGCCTGGTACAAGGGCTTCTGCATACTTTAAAGCAACAGACGATGTAATTCAGATGCGAGGAGATGATATTGTATGAAACAGCCGAATATTTTGTTGATTACCTGCCATGATTTGGGTGACTATCTTGGATGCTATGGCACGCCGGTCGGAACGCCCAATATTGACTCCCTTTCCAGAAACGGGGTGCAGCTGTGCAATCACTTTTCCACAGCTCCTATCTGTTCACCCGCCAGAGGGAGTATCCTGACAGGGTGCTATCCACACACAAACGGCTTGATGGGATTGGTACACCGGGGATGGGAGCTGAATGTCGGCCAATGTCCAACCATTCCCGCTGTTTTGCGGAACAACGGCTGGAATACCGCCCTGTTCGGGTTTCAGCATGAGAGCATTGAGCCGAAAACACTGGGCTATGACGAGGTCTTTGCCGGAAAGGACACCCACTGCGAAAATGTTGTCCCGCTTTTTGAGAAATGGGTTCGGGAACGAAAAACAACAACTCCCTTTTATGCGTCTATGGGCTTCAAGGAAGTACACCGTATGGGCATGAACCCCTCCCATTTCCGGATGGATGGCTATCCTTATGCCGATCCCTCCGAGGTGGCAGTTCCCCCATGTATGCCTGATATTCCGGCAACCCGCCAGGATTTGGCGGAATTCTACGGCGCAATCCGTTATATGGATCACTGGGTCGGGCGTGCTTTAGATGCGCTGAACAGTGCCGGGCTGCGGGAAAATACAGCCGTCATCTTTACCACTGACCATGGTGCCTCGTTTATGCACTCCAAGGCGACACTGTATGACGGAGGAACACGAGTGGCTTTCATCGCGTCGCTGCCTGGGGCACTTCCGGAGGGACTGCGCGTTCAGAAAATCACCAGCCACGTCGATATTTTGCCGACAATGCTTTCCCTACTTGGCATCGACGCTCCGGCAGGGATACAGGGGAGAAATGTTTCCGGTGTTCTCAGCGGCAGCGCTTCAGGCAGGGAATATGCTTTTTCCGAGGAGAATTACAACAACCATTTCGTACCTGGTCGGGCGGTTCGTTCTCAGCGGTACCGGTATATCAGAAACGGACTGCGGATCAATATTTTTGATTTCCTAATTCCTGAAATTGAGCTTTCCAACTCTGATTTCCGCAAAAACCGGGCAGTATTTGACTTTTATTCCACCAAACGTGTGCTGGAGGAGCTTTATGACCATGAAAGCGATCCGGGAGAGCTTCACAACCTTGTGGAAGACCCAGAATATCTGGAGGTATTGGAAGAACATCGGGAAGCACTCCGTCAGCATATGGAAAAAACCGCCGATCCCTTTGTACGATTCCATAATGAGCTATTGATGCCGGAAAATACCTATACCCGCCTACATGACCGGCGTCGTTGAGGATTACCGGTTGAATATCATAAAATAAACCATCAGTGCCGCCGTAATTCTTCGCGGCGGCACTGTAAGATTTACGAGAAAGGAAGGCTTATAAAATGAAAAGCGAGACCCTTCAGACAATCCCCCGCCCCGAACACCCCCGTCCGGACTTTGTCCGGGAAACCTTCTATAATCTCAACGGAACCTGGCAGTTTGCGTATGACGACAGGGACGAGGGACTAACAGCCGGGTGGATGAA
>Ga0209064_1004465_pt1 | contig 10383 bp, 7 predicted proteins | sample Inofromicrocosms_FD_187498 | JGI IMG/M metagenome (GOLD analysis project Ga0209064, IMG submission 187498) | Mouse cecum microbial communities from Vienna, Austria - Inoculum for glucosamine and mucus D2O microcosms (SPAdes) (version 2) | ecosystem: Host-associated > Mammals > Digestive system >... | reverse complement strand
TTCCGGTTGGTCTATGCCAATGTTAAAATAATCATAAGAACCGTACAGGAGGATTTTCAGATATCCGGTTACTGCATCCGCTATATAGCAGAAGGTACGGGTTGGACTGCCGCCGGAAAGAATCCGAATATCTTGATTCTCTGTGATGTTCTTTGCGAAATCAGCCGGAACCCTCTTATCATTGATCTTCATGCCCGGCCCATAATTATTAAAGGGACGTACGACGCCGATCGGCATGTTATATTTTTGAGCAAACAGCATACACATGGTTTCGCCGAAGCGTTTTGCTTCGTCATAGCACGCCCGCGGTCCGGTGGCGCAGACGTACCCGTAATATTCCTCGTCCGTAGGAACCGCCTCAGGCGCCGGATCTCCGTATAATTCACTGGACGAGAAGAAGAGAAATCCTTTGATCTGCTTTTGACAGTAATAATCCAATAGTCTTCGCAGGCCAAATACATTTGCATCAATTGTTTCAATCGGATGCTGCCGGTAAAATACCGGTGAAGCAATGGAGGCCATATGGACAATATAATCAGCGTCTCCTGCTTCCGGTATGGAAGCAATATCGTCGGTGATGATGTCAAATTTCTTTATGATAAAGCGGTCATCTGCTTTCATTTCCTGAATCCATCCTGGATAACCTAACATGAAGTTATCCAGGCAATATACCTGTTTTAATTTTAATTCTTCACGGTAACGATAGAGAAAATGCAGGATATAAAATCCCAGGAAACCCGCACAGCCTGTAATCAATGTTGTGCTGCCGGATAACTTTTCTTTTTCTTTTGGAGAAAGCTTGTGATATGTATAATTTAAATCCTCTTCCAATTGTTGCGTAAACATGAGCGGAACCCTCCAATTTTATTTTTCCACTTTCCAAAATAACCAGTGTCCATCCCCGGTATCAGAGTCAGTTTCTACAACTTTGTTATAGTTTGTTTTAATCCAATGAATATTTTTCTTGCCGGCAAACTTCACGATCATGTATCCGTCTTGATTCATGTATCCTGTTAAATTACGCAAAATATTCTGATAATCTTTTTCATTCTCCAGCCCGGACTCAATCAGGATGTAATCAAATCCATTTGCGTGCCTGTAAGGATCAAGGTCTTTCCAGGCGGCAAATTGATGTACTTCATTGGAAACCCCACCCAGATCCTTGATAAATTCAGGCTCAGAGGTAAAACTATATATTTTGCAGTTCAGGTTGTGTACATTTTCTTTCAAAGATTCTTTGATCTTCAACGGATTACTTCCTAAACCGCTGTTGACCCCAAGTATTTTTACGGGTGTTGTTTTGTCACAGGGAAGTTTGCCAAACAGAAATCTGTCATAGCACATACCTTTTCCCCACGGGTCCACATGAAATTCATTACAAAAACATTTTCTTCCCTCCAGATATGCTTTATTTTCTCCATATGTACGAAATTCTTCTGCTAATGTTACAGAACCAAAATGGTGGCAGTAGGCATCCTTAGCCAACATCATCTTATAATGGTCTCTTCTTAATAACAGAGAAACCTTATCGTCATTAAAAGCAAACGGAGTCTTGCTGCCGTAACCATAATACTCAGGTTTCGTTTTTTCAAAAATGTAATTTTTTCTTAATTCAATTGGATTACATAGTCTGGAGCGCTGTTCCCACCGAAAAGGATTGGATACATTGTTTTTCTCTGCTGCTTCCCACAAATCATCAATCGTATTGTACTGAAGAGGAAGTGTCTGGTAATTACATATATTAGCAGTAGCGGGCACAACCCATGCAATGGATTCGTCCGACTCTATACAGCGCAGCATATTTTCAATTGCATGAGGAGTAACGACTACATCATTGCTTACAAATAACGTATATTTTCCTTCATGAATTCGTTCAACCGCGCTGAATCCACCTCCATTTATTGAAATATCTATTTGTTTGTCAGGGTGAATACTTTCAAAATATTCTTTTGTTCCATCCGAAGAGCCATGATTCATCAGGATCAATTCATATTTCAAATCCTTTGGTATAAAACGAAGCAGGCTCTCCACGCACATTTTGGTATACTTTAATTTATTGTACGCTATAATAACAATGGACAAATCATAGAGATATTCTCCGGTTTCCTGCGCATGCGCAAGATAAACATTCTGACACAATTTATAACGTTCGTTCTTGTTATAACAGTCTGTTTTTTCTCTGTCTGGATATACACATCCCCAATAGTAAATGGCGTTAAACATTGTTTCAGCTAATGGGATTAATTCGTATTCAATCTTATGCACTGTTTTTTCTGGATCATGCTGTTCGCAGTACGTTATCCTTACCAGCGAATCCCTTATTGATGCAGAAGAAGCCAAAAGATGAATCCCGTCTTCTTCCTCATCTAAAGGAGGCGCCGCTTCTATGATAGCTGTGAGCATATTGTACATATCAGCGGATAGAGTACGGAAACCGTCATGATTTTGCTCTGCAGTATATTGACATAACAATTCTGCTGCTTCGATCAAAGTCTCTGTCATTGTTAATAATTGATGGGTTAACTCCTGATTTTTTATCATAGCTAGAGGTCTCCTAAGTTTATGTAATGGTTGATTCCTATCGTGCTAATTTACCATCTTTTTCAGAAGCCGCTGCTTAATACGCAGCAGTTCCAAATCTTCCGGGAGAAGTGAGACAAGCTGCGGAAGAATAGACATAGCTTCTGCATATTTACCTTGTTCTGTCAGAGCGGATAAAACTTCTTTTAATTGCGCGGCTATCTTCTGATATTCTTTTCCCGCATTTTGAGCTGGATTATCCAGATGCTTGCCCATCTGACGGATGAGTTCGTTGATGACTCCTGTCATTGCAGGATATTGCCGCAGCGCCAACCGGAACAAACGGACAGCCGATGGGTATTCCATATTTTTTATATCTTCGAATGCCTCAATCGCCAAAAACGCAAACTGGCACTCTTCCGGCAGCTGTTCTCGTTTTTTTTCATCCATCATATTCTTCTGATATAAAAGTTGATAAAACCGAATGATATATCTGCAGTATTCATCAAAAATTTCCGTTAACTGGTCTTGCATAAACTGACCGCATGTAAGCTGTTTCTCTAAGCTTGCCTTTTTCATCCAGCAGTAATGCAGCGGATATTCCGCCTGTATCCTCTTTGCCGCATGCTCCGCTTTCAGCAGCTCTGAACTGCCGAACTGCCGAATGGTCTCTGCAATGCATTGCTTCCATTGCTCCAGAGTCAGTCCTTTTATGATATAGGACAGATCTATCTGCATCCGGATCGCCTGTTTTAGAATTTTCTGTTTTAGATAAACGGAACACGTGATATCTATGCACTGCTTTAACAGATCCAGCCGTTTCTTTTCCTTTGCTTCTCTTTTCATTCTTTGATAAATAAGATACGGTGAATCGTAAGCAATTTTATGTAAAAGTTTTTGAAAAGCAGACGTATAAGCTTCATCCCATCTGTCAAAATCAAAATAGTAATACTGGAGCAGTTTTTCTTCTTCCCATGGAAGGAGCCTGAAAAAGTATTCCGCGTTATCAATATCTTCCTGCTCCAGAGCAGCTTCTGTGCAGTAGATTCGGCTCTGTGCAAGCTTCTTCGGATTACGGACGCTTTGTTCGTCTATCGTTCCATATTGCTGCTTTGTCCACAGCTCCGGCCTTTTCTCCATGTAACACAGAAGCTTTTCAAATTGCAGGCCATATCGGACAACTTCTGAAAAATGATTCTCTCCGGCATACAGTGTAATCAATAGATTGAAAAGAATTAGCCGGACCAATTCACAGGGATTTTCATTCTCTAACATGGAGGAGATTTCCTGTACTGCGTATTTGCCGCCGCCCTTTTCATATAAAATGGTTGCCAGATTCGCCTGAAGCCAGCCCTGATAAACCGGATTGCCGCTGCAGGCAGCCCTTCCTTTCCGGCAGTATTCTTCGGCCTTGTCCCAGTTTTTTATGGAAGCATATTCTTGTACAAGCTGCAGATAATTTTTTGTATTATCAGGATGTTCTTCGATATCCTTCAGGAGCATCGGTATATTTCGGGAAGTTTTCCCAGGATGTATTTTATCTGCCGTCGACACATAACCGTAGTGATGGACATAGGCATTAAAGTATTTGCATGGTTTCGGCATTGGTTCAAGCTGCTCATGGATAGGACTCTGGAAAGAGGTTCCCTGAAGAATCCGGCTCATGCGGAAAGCATGATAGTCCGTGCAGCTTGTTCCGGACCAATCTGTATAATTTCTCTGAATATAGCAGGCAGACCCGAATTTCTGATATTCCCCCTGCTGAAAGAAATTGAGGATTTCTGTGACATCTTCAAACCACTCGTCATCGTCAATATAGAGAAACCACTCGCCGCTTGCCGCCTTTAATCCGGCATTGCGTGCTGCCGAAAAATCGCTGCACCACTCAAATGGAATGATCTGATCGGTATAACGCCCGGCAATTTCCAGAACTTGTTTATTTTCCCCTGTATATACGATAATCAATTCACTTGGGAGCTGTAAAAGCAAGGGTTTTAATGAATCTAGGCACCGTTCTAAAGAAGCGGCTCTGTCAGAAGCTAATAATGAAATCGTAAGCAACATCTTCATGGGCTGGGATCTCCTTCAAACTGTAAAGCTGGTTGTATTCCATAGAGTCCTAATATGGATGCTTTCTTTTGTAAACCGGAGAACCTGTATACAAAAGAAAGCGCCCATCCAATGGACCGGCGCTTTTGCAATTGTAACTGTAATTTACTGTAATAACTGAAGAACACCCTGCGGAACCTGATTTGCCTGAGCCAGCATAGCCTGAGAAGCCTGAACCAGGATGTTGTTCTTGGTGTAAGACATCATTTCCTTAGCCATATCTACGTCACGGATACGGGATTCAGCAGCGGTGATATTCTCAGCCTGAACACCTAAGTTGTTAATCGTATGTTCAAGACGGTTCTGTAACGCACCAAAATCAGAACGCAGTGAGGAAATATTGTCGATAGCTTCTTTCACTTTGTCAATAGCCGCCTTAGCGCCAGTGTCTGTAGAGATATCCAAAGTGCTAATATCAGTACCATTCATAGAGGTCGGGTTCATATTTTTCAAAGTAACTGTAATGGAACCGCCATTGGACTGTTCTGTAACATGAAGAACAATAGAACCTGATTTAAACAATGTCTGACCATTAAAGTTAGATGTATCGCTGATTCTCTGAATCTCCTCTCTCAAACGTACTACTTCTTTTTGCATCTCACTACGGTTTCCAGTAGAGTATGTGCCGTTTGCAGACTGTGTAGATAACTCAACCATACGGTTCAGCATGGAGTGAACTTCGGTCAAAGCGCCTTCTGCTGTCTGTACAAGAGATACACCGTCTTCCGCATTCTTCTGAGCTGTATTAAGACCTGTGATCTGAGCACGCATCTTTTCGGAAATAGCCAATCCAGCAGCGTCATCGCCTGCACGGTTGATTCTGTAACCAGATGACAGTTTCTCCAGGTTCTTTCCTACGGAAGAGTTGTTGTTAAACAAATTTCTGTGTGCATTTAATGCTGTTACGTTATGTTGGATTCTCATGATTTTTCCTCCTTGAATTAGTTCCAGGGAAATCCTTTTCCCTGCATAATTATTTGCATTACTTGAATATTTTTGTTGTCAAGAGGAGAGTTCGGAAGTCGAATGCATGTTCCTGGTTAGACCTGCCGGCGAACTGTCCAAGAAGGTACACCTTACTGGATTTTTCTCACCCAAAAGTTGTATTCCAAAAAGAATAATGGTAATATAACATTAATAGGCAGAACGCTGGCTCAGGAAGGAGCATTAAAGAATATGGCAAGAACAATTGGTATCGGGAAGCAGGATTTTGAGAAAGTAATTTCCAGGAATAATTTTTATATTGACAAAACGATGTTCATTAAAGAGTGGTGGGAAAATGATGATGAGGTCACCTTGATTACCCGCCCGAGACGTTTTGGCAAGACCTTGAATATGAGTATGACAGAACAGTTCTTTTCTGTGGAATATGCGGACAAGGGGAATTTGTTCGAAAATCTATCTATATGGAAGGAAGAAAAATACCGTAGGCTTCAGGGAACCTATCCTGTTATTTTTCTGAGTTTTGCAGATGTAAAGGAGACGAGCTTCGTAAATGCGAGAAGACAAATATGCCAAACGATCAAGAAATTATATAACAAGTATGATTTTTTATTGGAGAGCGGTCATTTAAACGAAGATGAGAAAAAGACATACCTGGAAATATCTGTTGATATGGAGAATAATCTTGCGTCAGACTCTTTGCGCTCCTTGTCAGATTATCTAATGCGCTATTATGGCAGAAAAGCTATTATTTTATTAGATGAATATGACACGCCTATGCAGGAAGCCTATATAAACGGATATTGGGATGAGCTGGCTGTCTTTGTCAGGAGCCTGTTTAATTCTACCTTTAAGACAAACCCTTATTTGGAAAGGGCATTGATGACCGGCATCACCCGTGTGAGCAAGGAATCTATTTTTTCGGATTTAAATAATCTAACCGTAATTACGACGACATCTGATTTATATTCCGATTGCTTTGGATTTACACAACAGGAGGTCTGGAGTGCTTTAGACGAGTATGGCCTGTCATCCAAAAAAAATGAAGTAAAAGACTGGTATGACGGATTTACTTTTGGGCAGACAGCAGATATCTACAATCCCTGGTCCATTTTAAATTATCTGAAATTCAAAAAATTTTCTACCTATTGGGCAAATACGAGCAGCAACAGCCTTGTCGGAAAGCTGATCCGGGAGGGAAGTCCAAATGTTAAGATTATCATGGAAGATTTATTAAACAGAAAAGGTCTTTGCACACAGATTGATGAACAGGTTGTATACAGCCAGCTGGATCATGATGAAATTGCCATCTGGAGCCTGCTTCTTGCGACTGGATACCTGAGAGTAGAAAAGCTTACGTTTTATGAAGAGCAAGGTATAGATGAGTACACCCTCGTATTAACAAATAAAGAAGTCCGCATTATGTTTAAAAAGATGATTGAAGGGTGGTTTTCCAAGTTCATGCCATCAGCTTATAATGATTTTATCAGGGCAATGCTGCTGGGAGACCTGGAGGCTATGAACACTTATATGAACCGGATCGCACTGGCTACATTCAGTTATTTTGATACGGGAAAGAATTTATCCGAAGAAGCAGAGCCGGAACGCTTTTACCATGGATTTGTCCTTGGTTTAGTGGTAGATCTGGGCGGCCGATATAAAATTACTTCAAACCGTGAAAGCGGATTTGGAAGATATGACGTGGTGCTTGAACCTCTACAGGAACAAGACGACGCGGTCATCCTGGAATTTAAAGTCCGTAATCCCAAAAGGGAGGGCAGCCTGGAGGATACGGTACAAAAAGCATTGGAACAGATTGAAGAGAAAAAATACAGCGCATCCCTGATCGCTGCGGGGGTCGCGCCGGAACGGATCCGGAAATATGGGTTTGCGTTTGAAGGGAAGAAGGTTTTGATTGGGTGATAATCTGGGAAGGACGTCAGAGCCGCTAAATGATTGCGCAAATGTGACTCATAAGTCGGGATATTCTAGAGATGAAAGACATATACGTGCTGATACTTTCCGTCATTCTGCCTGAGTGCTTCTTTGACTGCTCCGCAATTACCGGACGCAATCAGAGAACAGCACTGTGAAAGCAGATGAACCGTACAGAGGTACTCCGCTCCCAGGCGGAATCCTTCCCCTTCCTTTTTTTCCTCGTGCAGATCTACCAGGAGTTTTCCTGGCTCAATGGTATATCGCTCCTGATCCGTATAAGAGACACGGTCACCGTAATATGCTTTGATCTTTGTGCATATTTCTTCATCTTCCGTAGATAGAAAAATAGAGTCAAACTCCCAGAGGCTTTCTATTTCCCCTATCTTTTCAATTATCATTTCTGGAGAAAGCGCCTATTATGTCCGGCCAGAGCGGTTATGGTATAATCCGTGCCCCGGATCAAAACAGGCAATGGTCTGTTTTGCGAACATATTAAAATATTCCTGTGCTTTTTGAAGAGATACGCTCAATTTTCTCTGCATATACGGTGACATGAATGCCCGATCGTTCGATATCCTTCGATTTCTACATTGTCTTTTCATGAAAATAATGCTAAAATTATCTAAATACCTAGATCATCTGGAAGGAGTGTCCTGATATGGGAAAACTTTTGAACAGCAAAAAAGCCTCCATGCTTTTTAAAGAAGATACAGAGTCCACATATTTTGTAGATAAAACAGCTCTTCTGGATGAATTGCTCCCGGTCATTGATCCGAATGTACAGGCAAATGATTCTATACCTGATGGCGGAGAAAACCGTTCCGGCAGGAGCGGCAAATACATCTGCATCACCCGCCCGCGTCGTTTTGGAAAGTCGGTGGCGGCGAATATGATCGCGGCATATTTTGGAAAGGGCCGGGATACACGCCCTGTTTTCGATCGGCTTGCTGTCAGCTCAAGGAACTGGTATCAGGCACACATAAACCAGCATAATGTAATCCACATTGCCTTTAATGCACTGCCTGCGGACTGCGTCTCTTACCGGCAGTATATCCGGCGTATCAGCAGACGCCTCATGACCGACCTGATGCAGGCATATCCGGATGCTGGGATCCAGGAAGACGATGCCCTGTGGGACGCGCTGAATGATATTCTGGAATACGAGACCGAAGATGTAAAATTTATCTTTGTCTTAGACGAATGGGATTTTATTTTTCACAGGGATTTTGTAACGGATAAAGACCGGGCGGAATACATCGATTTTCTGAGCAGTCTGCTGAAAGATCAGCCCTACGTAGAGCTGGCCTACATGACCGGAATCCTGCCAATCGCAAAATATTCCAGCGGATCGGAACTGAATATGTTTTTAGAATATACCATGGCTTCCGAAGAACGGTTCAGTGAGTTTTTTGGTTTCAGCGAATCCGAGGTAGATATACTTTTTGACAGATACCGATCGCTGACGGAGCATCCAAAGGTCACACGGGAAGGCCTGCGCACATGGTACAACGGCTATCATACGAAAGGAGGAGGTCATGTTTACAATCCCCGCTCGATCGTGGCGTCCCTGACAAACAACAACCTGGGAAATTACTGGACAAGCGCAGGCCCGTACGATGAGATTTTTTATTATATCCGGCATAATACCGCAGAAGTGAGAAATGACCTGGCACGGATGGTTTCCGGCATACCGGTTCGGGCAAATGTACGGGAATATGCTGCCGTATCCATGGATCTGAGTACCCGCGACGAAATATTTTCCGCAATGGTCGTATACGGTTTTCTCAGTTATGAAAACGGCCATGTGAGCATCCCCAACAGGGAGCTGATGGACAAATTCGATCACATGCTGCAAAAAGAGCCCTCCCTTGGGTATATTCATCAGCTGGCTCAAAAGTCCGAACAGATGCTGAAGGCTACTTTAGAACAGGATACCGCGTCCATGCTTGAAATCCTTGAATTCGCCCATAATACGGAAGTTCCTTTGCTGTCGTATAATCAGGAATCGGATCTGACCGCTGTGGTGAATCTTGTATACCTTTCCGCAAGAGACTTTTACAGGATGGAACGCGAGGATAAGGCCGGGATCGGCTATGTGGACTTTATCTTTTATCCTGAGACTGACCGGCACGCCGACGGGATCATTCTGGAATTGAAGGTAGACGATACACCGGAAGAAGCGCTCCGGCAGATCCGGGATAAAAAATATGCGTTAAAATTCGAAGGGAAGCTGGGAGAGGAGAGGAGGTATACCGGAAGGATCCTTGGAGTCGGCATTGCTTATGATAAAGTGAAAAAGGTGCATGCGTGTAAGATTGAGGTGCTGAGGGAAGCGATAGGATAAACCGTTTGCATTTTGCGGCGGCATCGGCTATGCCAAAAGTAAGTGCCTCAAAAGATGGCGTAGTGTATTTCCCTGCAATTCCTGTTATACTGATGAAAATCATATAACGAAAGGAGTGAAACCCGAATGGGAAATGGAAAACAGGAACCAGCCATTGCATTCGCAGAGGTATCCCGTCCTGTGAGGCCATCCTGTCCACAGCATTCCTCTCCTGCATTTGATGGAAGGTTCATGATCTACTGTCAGGGGATGAAGCTATTCATACCGGAAGACTTCCAGACAGATACACTGTTGAAGTTACTTCGGGTGATGAAGCAGCTATGATGAGGCGTTTGGCGGAAGATGCCAGCCACATATTTCTGGCATGCGGCGCCACCGATTTTCGCAAGCAGATCTCAGGACTTGTCTCCATAGTCAGCATGCAGTTCAAGCTGGACCCTTTCCAGGGAACCTGTGTCTTTATATTCTGTAATAAGAAAAGGGATTCGATCAAGGTCCTGAGATATGACAAAAACGGTTTTCTTCTTGCT
>Ga0209064_1004463_pt1 | contig 10385 bp, 5 predicted proteins | sample Inofromicrocosms_FD_187498 | JGI IMG/M metagenome (GOLD analysis project Ga0209064, IMG submission 187498) | Mouse cecum microbial communities from Vienna, Austria - Inoculum for glucosamine and mucus D2O microcosms (SPAdes) (version 2) | ecosystem: Host-associated > Mammals > Digestive system >... | reverse complement strand
CCGTTCCGGCGCGGTCTTGATCCAGATGCCGATGAAATTTTGCAGGAATTCGCAGCTGTCCACATAGATGTTGCGGACGCCGCTGCTCATTTCCGAGCCGATGGTGATGCCGCCGTGGCTTCGGTTGGCCACGATGTTGCGCAGTACAATATCCTCGCAGGGCCGGTTCTGCTGACGTCCGTCTTCGTCGCGGCCCGCCTTCAGGCACACGGCGTCATCTCCGGTGTCAGCCCATATGCCGTCCACCAGGCCGCGTTTGCAGCCCTCCAGGTTGCAGCCGTCGGTGTTGGGGGCGTGGTCGTAGGGGTTGCAGACCCGGATATTGCGCACAATGATGTTCTCGCACCAGGTGGGATGCACCGTCCAGAAGGGGCTGAACTTGAAGGTGCAGCCCTCGATGAGCACGTTCTGGCAGTCAACGAAGTGCAGAAGCCCCGGGCGAAGGCCCTGCGCCTCGGTATCATAGACCCGCTGCTCCACCGGGCGACGGCTTTCCCCGGCGTCGTGGAGATCCTGTACGCCCTCCCGGTACATGGCGGCCATATACCACCATACAAAGCCCTGGCCGTTGAACGTACCCTCGCCGGTGACGGCGATGTCATGGCACTGGTGGGCGTACAGCTGCGCGGCGTAGGTGTAGCAGCGCATCCCCTCGTATAGGGTGAAGACGGCGGGCAGGTAATCTTCCTTGTCCGTGCTGAACAGCACTTCGCAGCCTCTTTCGAGGTGCAGCTCGATGCCGCTGCGGAAGCGAATGGGCCCGGTCAGCCATCGCCCGGCGGGAATCACCACCCGGCCGCCGCCCTGCTCCGCCAGCGTGTCGATGGCGGCCCTAATGACGGCGGTGTTCTTCACTTGCCCGCCTTCCACCGCGCCCAGGGTGCGGATGTCGATCTCCCTGTCCGGGATGACGGCGCCCGTCGGCATATCAAACGGTTTGAAAAAACCCATGCGTTTGTTCCTCCCCGTACTGTTTCTACATCGAATATAGCATAGGTCGGCAGAAAAAGCATCCGAAAATATTGAGGGAGTTTTGTGGGGGAGGGGGAGGGACGGGCGCAAAAAATCCCTTCCGGCTCAGACCGGAAGGGACGAGAAAACGCTATGCCGGCGAATCAGACCGCCGCGTCATTACTTCAGCTCCGCGAAGTACTTGATGGTGCGAACCATCTGGGAGGTGTAGGAGTTCTCGTTGTCGTACCAGGACACGACCTGCACCTGATAGGTGTCGTCGTCGATCTTGGCGACCATGGTCTGGGTGGCGTCGAACAGAGAGCCATACTTCATGCCGATGACGTCGGAGGAGACGATGGGCTCCACATTGTAGCCGAAGGACTCGGAAGCCTGGGCCTTCATGGCGGCATTCACGGAATCCACGGTCACGTCCGTGCCCTTGACCACAGCCACCAGGATGGTGGTGGAGCCGGTGCATACGGGTACGCGCTGGGCGGAGCCGATCAGCTTCTTGTTCAGCTCGGGGATGACCAGGCCGATGGCCTTGGCGGCGCCGGTGGAGTTGGGCACGATGTTCTGGGCGCCGGCACGGGCACGACGCAGGTCACCCTTGCGGTGGGGGCCGTCCAGGATCATCTGGTCGCCGGTGTAGGCGTGGACGGTGGTCATGATGCCGCTCTGGACAGGATAGACATCATTCAGGGCCTTGGCCATGGGGGCCAGGCAGTTGGTGGTGCAGGAAGCGGCGGAGATGATCTGATCGTCAGCGGTCAGGGTCTCGTTATTGACATTGTAGACGATGGTCTTCAGGTCGCTGCCAGCGGGCGCGGAAATAACAACCTTCTTGGCGCCGGCGGTGATGTGCGCCATGGACTTCTCCTTGGAGCAGTAGAAGCCGGTGCACTCCAGCACCACGTCAACGCCCAGCTCGCCCCAGGGAGCGTCAGCGGCGTTCTTCTCGGCGTAAATCTTGATCTCCTTGCCGTCCACGATGATGGAATCCTCGGTGGCTTCCACGGTGTGCAGGTTCTGACCGATGGTGCCGCAGTAGGAACCCTGAGCGGTGTCGTACTTCAGCAGGTGCGCCAGCATGGCGGGAGAGGTCAGGTCGTTGATGGCCACCACGTCGTAGCCCTCAGCGCCGAACATCTGACGGAAAGCCAGACGGCCGATACGGCCGAAACCATTGATCGCTACTTTAACGGACATTGGATGATACCTCCTTCAAACTCTTCACGGGTTGTCCCATTCCATATTGTAGCCAATTTTCGTAGCTTTTGCAAGGGGTAAAGCGGCTTTTCCTGCGGTTTTGTGAAATATTTCACCAGAAAGATTGTCGAACCATGCCTTTATAATAAGGAAGCGTTTTGCCCGGCCAGGGCGGAGGGCAGAAGCGCGGCTGATAAGTTAAGAAAAAAAGTATAAAAATCTTTGAAAAAGGGTATTGACACTTCGAACGAAAGGTGATAAGATAGACAAGCTGACCGGTGAGCGAGAGCGAGGCGGAGAGCACTTGAACCTTGAAAACGATACAGAACGAACGCGAAAAAGAGACAGTAATTCCGAATGAGAGAATACTGCTTGAAAGGCTGAGAGGCCAAGTAGAGGGGTAGGAAATAAGGGATTAAACGAAAGAGTTTGATCCTGGCTCAGGACGAACGCTGGCGGCGTGCCTAACACATGCAAGTCGAGCGGAGACATTGATTGGAAGGGTTTCGGCCTGGAAGAGCGATGTTTTAGCGGCGGACGGGTGAGTAACGCGTGAGCAACCTTTCCTTGACAGGGGGATAAGATCTCGAAAGGGGTTCTAATACCGCATAGGACCACAGCGCCACATGGCGCAGGGGTGAAAGGAGGAATCCGGTCAAGGGTGGGCTCGCGTCTGATTAGATAGTTGGTGAGGTAACGGCTCACCAAGTCAACGATCAGTAGCCGACCTGAGAGGGTGATCGGCCACATTGGGACTGAGACACGGCCCAAACTCCTACGGGAGGCAGCAGTGGGGAATATTGGGCAATGGGGGAAACCCTGACCCAGCAACGCCGCGTGAGGGAAGAAGGTTTTCGGATCGTAAACCTCTGTCCTTGGTGAAGAGAAGAAGACGGTAGCCAAGGAGGAAGCCCCGGCTAACTACGTGCCAGCAGCCGCGGTAATACGTAGGGGGCAAGCGTTGTCCGGAATGATTGGGCGTAAAGGGCGCGTAGGCGGCCTGGTAAGTCTGGAGTGAAAGTCCTTCTTTTAAGGAGGGAATTGCTTTGGATACTGCTGGGCTTGAGTGCAGGAGAGGTAAGTGGAATTCCCAGTGTAGCGGTGAAATGCGTAGAGATTGGGAGGAACACCAGTGGCGAAGGCGACTTACTGGACTGTAACTGACGCTGAGGCGCGAAAGTGTGGGGAGCAAACAGGATTAGATACCCTGGTAGTCCACACTGTAAACGATGAATGCTAGGTGTAGGGGGTATCGACCCCTTCTGTGCCGGAGTTAACACAATAAGCATTCCGCCTGGGGAGTACGGCCGCAAGGTTGAAACTCAAAGGAATTGACGGGGGCCCGCACAAGCAGCGGAGCATGTGGTTTAATTCGACGCAACGCGAAGAACCTTACCAGGTCTTGACATCCAGGTAAAGCCTAAGAGATTAGGTGTGCCTTCGGGCAATCTGAGACAGGTGGTGCATGGTTGTCGTCAGCTCGTGTCGTGAGATGTTGGGTTAAGTCCCGCAACGAGCGCAACCCTTACCTTCAGTTACTAACACGTTATGGTGAGGACTCTGGAGGGACTGCCGGGGACAACTCGGAGGAAGGTGGGGACGACGTCAAATCATCATGCCCCTTATGACCTGGGCTACACACGTGCTACAATGGCCACCACAGAGAGATGCGAATTCGCAAGGAAGAGCGGATCTCAAAAAAGTGGTCCCAGTTCGGATTGTGGGCTGCAACCCGCCCACATGAAGTCGGAGTTGCTAGTAATCGCGGATCAGCATGCCGCGGTGAATACGTTCCCGGGCCTTGTACACACCGCCCGTCACACCATGGGAGTTGGGAGTGCCCAAAGCCGGTGAGGCAACCGCAAGGAGCCAGCCGTCTAAGGCAAGACCAATGACTGGGGTGAAGTCGTAACAAGGTAGCCGTATCGGAAGGTGCGGCTGGATCACCTCCTTTCTAAGGAGCAAGCGAAGCGGAAACGCGGAGCTTCATCCTAAGGTCGATCAGTGAAGGAAGAGAAGAGAGCGGAGAAGAGATTTGAAGCGAACTTCGAGGTCCACATCGTGAGGAGCTGTCAGAGACAGCAAAGCATGGAAGCGAAGGCAGCCATGCGGGTCAAACACCGAAGAGGTGGGTTGACAAAGAGACGCACAGCGTCAAGGAAACTGTTGAAGGATCGCGTTTGGACTGTATCGTTTTCAGGGTTCGGGCATCGAGAGATGAACGGAAACCTGAACGCACCTTGACAACTGCACAAAGAATGATGAAAGATCAGGCCAGTTGCGAAACGGCGTAATAGGCGAGGGACTGGAAGGAACCGAAAGGGAGCAGCCCGAGAGGGAGGCAAAGGGTCGGGGAGAGCCGGACTCAAAGCATACTACAATGAATCGAGAAAACAATTGGTCTCAGGATCAAGCGACGAAGAAAATCAAGCTACTAAGAGCACAGGGTGGATGCCCAGGCACCATACGCCGAAGAAAGACGTGGCAAGCTGCGAAAAGCTACGGGGAGCCGCAAGCAGGCACAGATCCGTAGATATCTGAATGGGGAAACCCGGCAGGTGAAGAACCTGTCACCCATGACTGAATCCATAGGTCATGAGGAGGGGACGCGGGGAACTGAAACATCTAAGTACCCGTAGGAAGAGAAAATAAAGAATGATTTCCTAAGTAGCGGCGAGCGAACGGGAAAGAGGCCAAACCAGAGGGCTTGCCTTCTGGGGTTGTGGGCCAGTAGAACGCACGCGAGACCTTAGCGGAAGAGCGATGGAAAGCGCGGCCAAAGGGGGTAACAGCCCCGTACGCGAAAAGGTCAGACGGCAAACTGGTACCAGAGTACCGCAGGACACGAGAAATCCGGCGGGAAGCAGGGAGGACCACCTTCCAAGCCTAAATACGATATGGTGACCGATAGCGCATAGTACCGTGAGGGAAAGGTGAAAAGAACCCCGGGAGGGGAGTGAAAGAGAACCTGAAACCCTGTGTTTACAAGCAGTGAAAGCACGATAGAGGTGCGATCATGTACTTTTTGTAGAACGGACCGGCGAGTTACGTTATGCAGCGAGGTTAAGAACTGGAGGTTCGGAGCCGAAGCGAAAGCGAGTCTGAAGAGGGCGATAGTTGCATGACGTAGACCCGAAACCGGGTGACCTATCCATGAGCAGGTTGAAGTGGAGGTAAAGCTCCATGGAGGACCGAACCAGACGTCTGTTGAAAAAGGCGGGGATGACTTGTGGATAGGGGAGAAATTCCAATCGAACCCGGAGATAGCTGGTTCTCCTCGAAATAGCTTTAGGGCTAGCCTCATGGGTCATTGATGGGGGTAGAGCACTGAATGTGCGCGGGGGCCACAAAGCCTACCAAACACTATCAAACTGCGAATACCATACAATGTAGACCATGGGAGTCAGTCCGCGAGAGATAAGTTCCGCGGGCAAAAGGGGAACACCCCAGATCAACCGCTAAGGTCCCCAAGTACACGTTAAGTGGAGAAGGATGTGGAATTGCACAGACAACCAGGATGTTGGCTCAGAAGCAGCCACACATTTAAAGAGTGCGTAATAGCTCACTGGTCGAGTGATTGTGCGCCGAAGATGTCCGGGGCTAAACGTGACACCGAAGCGATGGATGCGCGAAAGCGCGTGGTAGAGGAGCAATGTATGCGGGGCTGAAGCCAGACCGAGAGGACTGGTGGACTGCATACAAGAGAGAATGCCGGTATGAGTAGCGAGAGGCATGCGAGAAACATGCCCGTCGAAAGCCCAAGGTTTCCTGGGGAAGGTTCATCCACCCAGGGTAAGTCGGGGCCTAAGCCGAGGACGGAAGTCGTAGGCGATGGACAGCAGGTGTAGATTCCTGCACCGCCGAAGGAATGAAGCAGTGACACAGAAGGATAGCTCGAGCCGGGTGATGGTCAACCCGGTCTAAGCGTTGAGGTTGGGATGTAGTGAAGTACGCATTCCTATAAGCTGAGGCGTGATGGGGACCGAAAAGAAGTAGGGAAGCGAGTGAGTTCACGCTGGCGAGAAAAGCTGCTGGTAAATCCGAAGGCGCCCGTACCGGAAACCGACGCAGGTGGGCGAGGAGAGAATCCTGAGACGAACGGGAGAACCCTTGTTAAGGAACTCGGCAAAATGACCCCGTAACTTCGGGAGAAGGGGTGCCTTCGAGAGAAGGCCGCAGAGAATAGTCACAAGCGACTGTTTAGCAAAAACACAGGTATCTGCGAAAGCGAGAGCTGACGTATAGGTGCTGACACCTGCCCGGTGCTGGAAGGTTAAGGGGACATGTTAGCGAAAGCGAAGCATCGAACCGAAGCCCCAGTAAACGGCGGCCGTAACTATAACGGTCCTAAGGTAGCGAAATTCCTTGTCGGGTAAGTTCCGACCCGCACGAATGGTGTAACGACTTGTGAGCTGTCTCAACAGGGGGCCCGGTGAAATTGAAGTATGGGTGAAGATGCCCATTACCCGCGACTGGACGGAAAGACCCCGTAGAGCTTTACTGCAGCCTGATATTGGATTTCGGTAACTGATGCACAGGATAGGTGGGAGACATAGAAGCCAGGCCTCCGGACTTGGTGGAGTCGACGTTGGGATACCACTCTTCGGTTACTGAAGTTCTAACATGGGCCCGTGAAACCGGGCAATGGACAGTGTCAGGTGGACAGTTTGACTGGGGCGGTCGCCTCCGAAAGAGTAACGGAGGCGCCCAAAGGTACCCTCAGAATGGATGGAAACCATTCGCAGAGTGCAAAGGCAGAAGGGTGCCTGACTGCGAGAGTGACAACTCGAGCAGAGACGAAAGTCGGGCTTAGTGATCCGGCGGTATTGAGTGGAAAAGCCGTCGCTTAACGGATAAAAGCTACCTCGGGGATAACAGGCTGATCTCCCCCAAGAGTCCACATCGACGGGGAGGTTTGGCACCTCGATGTCGGCTCGTCGCATCCTGGGGCTGAAGCAGGTCCCAAGGGTTTGGCTGTTCGCCAATTAAAGCGGCACGCGAGCTGGGTTCAGAACGTCGTGAGACAGTTCGGTCCCTATCCATCGTGGGCGTAGGAGTCATGAGAGGAGCTGTTCCTAGTACGAGAGGACCGGAATGGACGCACCACTGGTGCAACTGTTGTCGTGCCAACGGCATAGCAGGGAAGCGAAGTGCGGAAGGGATAAACGCTGAAGGCATCTAAGCGTGAAGCCCACCTCAAGAATAAGACTCCCATTCGAAAGAAGTAAGACCCCTGGAGGACTACCAGGTAGATAGGTCATCGGTGGAAGTGCGGTAACGTATGGAGCTTGATGATACTAATCGGTCGAGGGCTTGATTGAAAGCGCTTGAAAAGGAAACCGGAAGGGTGAAGCGGCCGGGAACGGAAGCGTCGCCTGGAAGGGAAAACGAAGAGATCAATTGAAGGTCGATCTGAAATCATTCGATGTGCAGTTGTCAGGGTGCGGGAAGCAGAGGAGCGCGAAGGAGCGGAGAGGTCAAGGGAAGCGAAAAGCGGACTTGACAGGGAAGCGAGAGCGTACTACAATGCGAGAGCCGGGAAGCGAGAGGTCGAGGGCGCGAAGGAAACGACGCGAGGGAGACGAAGAAAGCCCGGCAGCTGAATAGCTCACCATTTCCGGTGGCAATGACGAAGGGGTTCCACCTGTTCCCATCCCGAACACAGCAGTTAAGCCCTTCAGTGCCGAAAGTACTTGGCTGGACACGGCCCGGGAGGATAGGTCGCTGCCGGATTCCATTTAGGAAGAAGCGATGGCTTCTTCCTTTTGATATGCCCGTAAGGTCTTAGGGGTAAGCGAACACTGATCGCTCTATCAGAGAGAACAAAGGGAGTTATGATGATGAAAAGGGCTTGGGGGGGGGTAACCATCGCGTTGGTGTGTGCGCTGGTATGGGGGACAACTGCTCTGGCTGATAAGGCCGTTATTGACGGCAAAAACGCCGACAAGGTGCATCTGCGGAATGGACGCTCGAAGTCATCGGCATCGTTGGGACTATACTTCACAGGGACACCAGTGCTGTGCGAAAGTGAGCCCCAGAGCGATTGGGTCGCGGTGACCATTGGTCAGGAAACAGTGTATATCAAGGCTAATTATCTGCTCCGGGGCGGTGAGGATGGTACGGTCGTGACGAAAAAGCTGGGCCGTGTCCGTGTGCAGCGGACGACCTTGCGGCAGAAGGCATCGTCGAGGTCAGCCGTGCTGGCGGAACTTCCCCAGGATACGGCGCTGACCCTGCTGGGAGAAACGAAGGGTCGCTGGTACTACGTTCAGACGGGCGGCGTGTATGGTTATGTGTCCTCGGATGATGTGAAGGGCATGAAAGCCGCTTTCCCTTTCGCAGAGGAGACGCATTGGTTCTTCCGCAGCGGTGCGGGCGCGTGGCATACAGAACTGGTTCTCCAGCCGGACGGCGCCTTTTCGGGAGTCTATGAGGATACGGACGCGGGTGATATCGGTAAAAAATACCCCAACGGTACCCACTATTATTGCCGCTTCTTCGGGCAGTTAAGGCCGGAAGGCTCATAGGATGGACAGACCCTCAAAGTGTTAGTGACTTCGCTCCAGTGGGAGGACACGCCGGATGAAGTGCGCTATGTTGATGGCGTACGAGAGATCGCGCGGCTGCCCCATGGTTTGTCCCAGGGCAACCGCATGTTGCTGTGCTTGTCCGGCACGGAGGCACAGCTGCTGATGGAAAACATGCGCTCCTGGGTTCGCGATAATCTCTCGGACGGACGTGTCGCGGTGCCCGTTCTCATCAATCTGACGGACGAATACGGTTTTTGCCTGCAATAAGGTACCATCCATCGACGGATGATCTCCGTGCTGATGGGCGATATGTCATTCATAGAAAACGTTTCACTTTCTGCCTTTCCTGTGATTGGTCGCAACTGTTTTTACAAGGCTGCGGGCGCGCCCATGAAACTCCTGCGCTTCCCCAAAAGGCTTGTTTGGGGTAATCAGGCTGCAAAAAGCGGCCCCCCGTCATCCGGGAAGCCGCAGGGGGTGCATGGAAGCCAGATCCTCCGCCATTCGCCCTGTCATCAGCGTGACTATCCTAAACGTCAGTCAAGATGATTCGTGGGCAAAGCCTCAAACGTCAAGTCAAGATCGGCGGAAAATCGGGATCGAAGGCCCTCTTTTAGTGGGTCAGGAACAGCATCGCCAGGAACAGCGCGGAGATGACCCAGGTGCCGACCTTGATTTCCTTCATTTTGCCGGTGAACAGGCTGATCAGAACATAGGCGATCAGGCCGAAGGCAATGCCGTAGGAGATGTTGTAGGTGAAGGGCATCATGGCCATGGTCAGGAAGGCGGGAACGGCAGTGGCGACATCGTGCCAGTCAATATCCTTCACGCAGGCGATCATCAGCACACCCACATAGATCAGCGCGGCGGCGGTGGCACAGCCGGGCACCAGCTGAGCGATGGGGCTCAGGAACATGGCGACCAGGAACAAGGCCGCGGTGACCATGGAGGCCATGCCAGTGCGGCCGCCTTCAGCCACGCCGGAGGCGGATTCCACGAAGGTGGTCACGGTGGAAGTACCGCACACGGCGCCGGTGGTGGTGGCGATTGCGTCAGCCAGCATGGCCTTGTCCATGTTGGGCACCTCGCCGTCCTTGGTCAGCATGTTGCCGCGGGCGCAGGCGCCGTAGAGGGTGCCGATGGTATCGAACATATCCACCATGCAGAAGGCCAGGGCGGAGGTGGCGATCACCAGCACAGTGTTGCCCGCGCCATGGGCGGCCGTGTAGGCGGAGAAGTTGAAGCCCTCGGTGAAGACCTTGCCGAAGGACTGGGTGAAGAACTCACCGAAGGCCGCAAAGGGGCTGGCCATGGTGATGCCCAGGGCGAAGCCAGGAACGGTAATGAAGCTCAGCACATAGTACAGCACAGCGCCGCCCACAATACCGATCAGCACCGAGCCGCGCACGTTCTTCGCGGCCATAACGGCGATGGCAATGACCGTGACAACCGTAACCAGCATGGGCATGATGGCGGCCCAGGAGCTGGTCAGCAGGTTGAAGGAGGCCAGGGTCACGCCTGTGGAAGCGTCCTTGGCGACGATACCGGCATTCTGCAGGCCGATGAAGGCAATGAACAGACCGATGCCCGCGGGAATGGCTACACGGACGTTCTTGGGGATGGCCTGGAAGATCAGCTTGCGAAGGCCGGTGGCGGTCAGGATGATGAACAGCACACCGTCAAACAGCACCA
>Ga0209064_1004457_pt1 | contig 10408 bp, 9 predicted proteins | sample Inofromicrocosms_FD_187498 | JGI IMG/M metagenome (GOLD analysis project Ga0209064, IMG submission 187498) | Mouse cecum microbial communities from Vienna, Austria - Inoculum for glucosamine and mucus D2O microcosms (SPAdes) (version 2) | ecosystem: Host-associated > Mammals > Digestive system >... | reverse complement strand
ATCAAATACTTCACGGTCCGCCAGTTCTCTAATTCGCCGGTATGAACAATCCTCTGACATCATATTCCTGTAAATAGTATGACCGCCAGGAATCCAGTTAAACAATAGAAAGCTATGGGGCTACAAAAAGCGGAAATATACAGTCACGAACAATTTATATTCCTGATCTCCAGGATTGATCTGAGGAATGAAAGCATAGAGTTCTTCTGATCCGTGAATATATGTATCAGCTTTTTGAGGACGTCTTGTCCACCAATATCCAGAACTCTGAAGTTTGGAGCAGTCAACCGGATTGCATTTTCCCGACATAACATATTTGCTCCAGGAGGCAGTGTCTTCTCCTATTCTGGCTGATATGATTAACTGCGGAAAATAATTATTAACATAGATATAATCGCGTGCCGAATCAAGCAGTTCCTTCAGATTAAGCGTAATGCAGCCATTCCTTGCCTGGAGACTGAACTCCGTCTGAAACCTGGTTACAGGAGGTGTCGTATTTCCTGGTATGAAGAATCTGATCCTGAATGTAAACAACACCATTCCGGGGTCTGAAATTTCAATTAATCTAAGTGTTGTCGTATTACCGGACAAGATAAATGGAAAGTCTTTATATATATCCTCAAATATCATACAGTCATTGATTCTTTCTTGGTGCAAATTTATATCTGCTTTTCCCTACAGGAAAGGACATCATATAGAGACAAACTCCCCTGAACATTCAATCCTGTCTGATGTCCCGTCAACATTCAATGTAAGTTTCTTTATCAGCCACTCTCTACCACAGAAATACACTTTTCTGTATAATCTTATAGATGCGACTTCAAGTGTCGTCAGATTGACATCCGCTTTGACTATCTGTTTGCGTCTGCCGAGCCATTCTGCATAAGCCTTGTGTATCCCCCCAATGAGATCTCCGGGTATGATGGACATCCCTGTCCTAAGATTCGGCCAGCTTTCAGGAGCAGGATCCACTTCAATGAAATCATCAGAATACAATTGGCTGCCATAAGGGATTTGTCCTTTGTCGGTCAGTTGATTGTGTGCCAGTATACCAATATGCACATCTTTTGGACGTTCTCCGTTCAAAGCAGGAAAATCCACACGTGGACAAAACAAAATTTCTCCTGTATATTGAAGCGCATTTTTACGACAGTTGACAGGAATACAACGTACAAGATGAAAATCAGATTTGACTTCATATGTTTCCTGACCGTCATAAGATTTGCCGAATTCCGTCTTGCCGATATATCTGAAAAGACTGTCAGCGAGAAGATTCCTTTTGTCGACACAAAATATATCATTGGTGTCAGAGTCTTTGTTCGTTGCATTCTGCTCCGTACCTGACGTACGTATCATATCACGGACTCCCCAGTATGTGTCAACCTTATTCTGAATATCCGCTTTCGGATTGTATATATCCTGAGACTCATCGTCGGCATATACGAAAGAGTAATTCTCTCCGTCTTCGTAAACCAGAGAATAGACATCTGATATTTTGTTCTCCCAGTCCTCAGTCTGACTGCTCTGCAGAATATCGGAATTATGCCGCAGGAACAAGACGGAATCATCGTACCATACCGAGGCGCAAAGGATTTTCATAATATTCGACAAAAAATCTTTCACGGTACAATCAGGAAGTTTATCGGCAATGTCAAGACAAGGCATTTCATTTTCATCAACAGGATATCCATTCTTTGACTCTTCCGGGGAATACATTCCCAAGACCGCCAAGGAATCATAAAGTTTACGTACATCTGCAGGAAGGAAATCCGGTCGGACAATACCATTCAGAATATTTGGAACCCTTACCGCAGGGGCAAAAGGAGCATCTATGGTCTTGTATATATAATTTTTGAATTTAACATCCGGATCCACTTCCTGTTTTTCTCCCGGTGTGTCTATTTTGCCTGTATGCTGTGGATTGACCAGCATCGGAGTACCGAAATCCAAGGTCAAATCCCCTTTACGCGACTTCAGGATTTTCAAGGCGATATCATCCTGATTGTCTGTCCTGGTCAGTCCCTGCACCTCGTAAATACAGCCGGATAAATCATTTTCAACATTTTTTCCAGAAAAAGTATAATTCACTTTTCCGTCCTCAATTCCGTCATAAGTCAGAGATCCTTTTATGATCGGAACACCGGAAAAGAAAATTGTCACAGACAATGTCTTTACTGACGGTTCCAGCATCATCGTGTCAAGATAGCCGAATACAGTCTTATTGTTCCGCGTCGGCAGAAAAGATATCGATGTCGAAAATGGCACCGGCATAAGTTCATCCGAAAGCAAAGGATTTTCTGACTCTATGGTAAATACCATATCAGGAGCAATATCCAATGACTTTCCGTCTTCTGTAATAATCTCTATCATAGACGTCCTCTTGTTTTATAGCGATTGTACTCCTCCTGTTTTTCTATAATCCCATTTTTCCCGAGCATTGATACCTCTGCCGTTATCGGACGGCTTAGCCGGTCCAATAATTTTAATATAAGTCCTTTCATTTCCGGATCTGTCTGATATATTATTGAGTTTCCCTGTATTTCCGTCTGAGCAGATGAAAAGCCTCCTGATACCCGTCCCTGGACGGATGGATAGACAGACGCAAAATTCAGGCTTTTCAGCTGACCGTTACGTCTTGCCGTCTCCATAGTGTTTATGAACGGAAGAAGAGTAGGATTCTCCAGTCCTTCTTTAGGTATTACATACTCCTGCCCATTCTCGCTGACAAGAAGAGTGGGAGAGTTCACAAATCCCCTTTTGTCCGGGGAAAGCCTTGCCTTGTACTTTTTCCCGTCCTGTGCACGCACAACATCACTGAAGCCACCTTCCTCTGCTCCTGCAGTAATCGGAGTTGATGCAATCAAGGCAATTTGTGCAGCACCTGTCGCGGCGGCAAGCGCAGCAGCTACTATACTCAACGGGAAAGGAGCAGCAAGTGCTGATGTTATAGACAATGCCGTGTTTATGATAGCTTGGGTAAGCTGCATCTGTTTGTCCCTTTTGGCCTGCTTCAGACGAAGTTCTTCCTCGTAGGCATCATGCTCCGCATCCATACGTTCAACTTCAGCATTGTAGTGCGCCTCAGTAATCAACCCGGCATCAAGCCGTTCTTTAAGAGCGTTCTTTTTCTCTTCGTTGGCCTTTTCATAATCCTTAAGCTGCTTGTTCTCAATTGCTGTCTGCTTGTCAGCCCACATAGATGCAAGATTCATCGCTTCTCCCACAGCCGCTCCAACAGCCTGTACAGCCAACTTCAACCTGTCCGCTCCGTCTGTAGCCGGATCAAACATTGCCTCCCATTGATTTATGTCAAGATCAAACAACTCTCCTCCAGTATCTCCTCTGCGTTTTCTACCTATGTTCGTGCCATCCGAGGTGTCACCTGACGAGGCTGAAGAACTGTTCTCCACTTGGTTCTTCAGAGCAATTATCTCCTGAAGTTTCAGTTTGACTGCATCAAGTTCGGCATCAGAGATTCCGTCAAATGCCACAGTCACTTGACCGTCCGTGGTAAGGTCACTGCCTATATTCAGCACATCGTCCAAGATATCCTTCATCTCTTTTACATAGTCCAAATCTATCTGGGCAAGTTCCTTGGCCTGCTTCTGCTTGAGATCTTTCAGATCTCGCCTTGATCCTTGAAAAGAAGCCAGTTCTGCAGCATGCCTATTTTTGGTTGTGGAGATGGCGAGATCCCGATTTCGCTTGGCGTCAGATTCCCGCTCGGAAATGCCTTCAAGCATAATCTTGCGGAGGTTTGCCTGATGCTTCTTCTCGACAGCTTCAAGCGCCTTTGTATTGCCTTGAAACTTTTTCTGCTCTTTCTGGTATCTCCGATTCTCGGCTGCCACCTTATCCTTGTTCACCTCATCGATGAGAGCAGCACTTTCCTCGGCCTTTTCTTTCGCCTCCTTAGCTGTCTTCTCCGCTTCCTTTGCCAGATGCTCTTCCAGGGAGATTCGCTTGTCAGCAAGCTGGTTCTTCAGCTTAAGCAGCTCCTCACCGGATTCCTGGTTTGAGGCAATCCTGTCTTCAAGGGACTTTATCTCAAGCTCCAGCATCTGACGCTTGTACTCCTCTTCTGATACAATTTCTTTCTTTGCGTACTTGTCCTTCAGAGCCAGCACCTGCTGCATGTGCTTCTCGTCCTTCTCGAGGCTCCATTTGTCATCGCCTCCTCCGGAGCTGAAAGAAGTGCTGCCGGAATCTACAGATGCGTTGTTACTGTTGCTGGACGATGATGTGCCGCCATTACTATCAGCCGGACCATAAAGACCATCCACAACTGCCTTGAGTTCTTTCCCACTTTGGATGGCTTTCTTAAACTCCTTGGTAATATTCAAATAGGATTCCCTATGAAAGAATTTATCCGGAGTAATGCCAACGCCTTTCAATTCTTTATAAAGGTCTTCTTCAGAACCATCCTGCTGAATGTTATCGTATGATTTGCTGAGAATATCTGTCATCGATGTAATCTCGGCGGCATTCATCTTGCGGCCGTTTATCTTCTTAAACAGGATCAGATAGGATTCGAGTGCAGCCTTGACCGTATCTGTCTTATGCTTCAGCACATCCTGAAGCTCGTTTTCCTTTGCCTGAAGGAGAATCTTCTTCTCCAGCTGGGTGTTCACATTCTTCAGGGCAGTCTCAATTTCCTCATTCGAACTCTTTTCTGTCAGAAGATTAGGCAGATAATCTCCGTATCTGTCGTTGATTTTCTTGATGGCGTCAGCACGTTCCTTGCTTCCGAAATTAGCTTTCCTGACAGAATCTAAAAGACTTTCAAGCGACCGGCGTTCCTCGTCAATTTTTGTCTTTGCCTCGACATATCCGGAAGTGGTGTCCTTGGTCTGCTTGTTAAGTTCCCGGAGGGCTTTGGTGGCTTCTCCGGATTTTCTCATAAATAGGGCGACGACTCCAACTACAGCCTCTACGCCGATAACAAACCAACCGACAGGACCGAGGGAGGCACTTACTGCTTTCCCGAACATCTTCAGTGCCGTTCCTGCAACTTTTATGTTGCCGGCAAGAAGATTTTTTGTAGCCATCAGAAGAAGATCTTTTTTGTTTAGTTCGCTGACGGCTGCTGTGTTTGCTTTCAAAGCCAGAACTTCTTCTTTCATTGCCGCACGATTTACCTTTGACCAAAAAAGTTTGAGTTGGGCAATAGTATTTGCCGTTTTTACGGACAAATTATATGCTGCATATGCTGTTGCCAGGGCAATTATAACTCCTTTAAGCTGCATACCTAATTTCAAGAGCTGCAGAAGCCAGACGGCTCCTTTTTCAGCCGCAGACATTGCTAATTTGGCGACCGGCATCAGTTCCTGTCCCATTGCAACGACATTCTCCAGAATAGCCTTCTTTCTCTTCTCTATCTGAGCAGTCAGGGAGGTGTTCTTTGTCTCAAACTCATTGTCCAACGAAATCCCCTCCTCGAATGCCTGGTTGGCAAGCTGCTGCTGAGACCTCAATTCGTCGACATTCTTTGACAATGTACCTAAGACTGTTGATGCTCTCTGCCCGTTCAGGTGCATTTCATCCATAGCTGCCACCACAGATGACAGACCACCACCGTCATTCATGCCCTCTAAAACACGAAGCAGAGCTTCGTTCACGTCTTTGTTGAGCAAGTCTGCAAATTCTTGCAACGGCATCTTGGCTATTCCAGCAAAAGTCTCAGTCCTCTTGAACATCGCCATTATCGTCTGGCCTATTGCTGTCGATGCTGTTTCTGCTTGCTGGCCGTATTTGTCAAGTGTGGCTGCCATTCCGAGAACCTTGTCTATGCTTATGTCTGCATTAGGAGCTATACCGGCAAGACGTTTGGAGAAGTCCACTATATACCCTTCGTTGGCAGTAGAAGCCATTCCAAGTTCATTGATTGCAGAACCTACTTTCAGCATAGCCTTCTCGATGCCGAATTCTTCCTGAAGGTTGAAGATGTCTGTCATCTTTCCGATAGCCGTGATGGCAGCTTCCGCATTTCCTCCAAGGTCATCGCTCAGGGCTACATTTATCTTGTCGGCAGCACGGGTGAATCCCAACAGATTATCTGCCCCCTCTACACCGAGCTTGCCGCCTGCCCGTACAAGTGCAAGCAGTTCATTCTGGGCTGTCTTGGTGTCGATTTTCTTCAGACGTTCGCTCAGGGCGGTGATATCCTCCTTGCTAAAGTTGGTTGTCTTCATAGCGTCTGTCAACGCCTCATCATATTCCTGATATGCATCTGTTACCTTGTTGAGAGTTCCTGATACTTTGTAATAACCGGCAATACCTGCCGTTATCAGACCTGCATATTGATTGATTGTCTTGGCAAAACTGCACAATGTGGTTTTAGTGGCTTCTGCGCCATTCCGGAGTTCGCCCATTCTCATTTTAGAAATGGAGAGTTCTTTCTGGAGCCTTTTCCAATTTTCAGTGCCAGGCACTGCGTTGTTTAAGGCAATCCTTGTTTCATTTATGCGCTTGCGGAGTTCCTCCATAGTCATGGTATTGACACTCTGCTGTCTTTTCAGAGAATCTAACCTGGTCTTGTTGGATTCAAGTGCCTTGTCGTTCTTGCCAAGTTGCATTGCAAGATTGCGATATTCTTGAGTGTCTTTCTTTCCTTGTTTTTCAAGGCTTTCCAGTTCTTCCTTTTGTTTTTTGACTTTAGCGGTCAATTGTGTGACTGAATCGTCTAATTCCAGAATCTGTTTCCTGCCGGCATCACCATTGACGATGATATTCAGCCTGAGGTCCTCTTCCTTGATAGTCTTTGCCATAATATATGAGTTTATGGCACAAAAATAGCCACCCGGAGGCGGCTATTAAAGGACAGAAAAACATCTAATCAGTTATCATTAAAAAGGTGAAGAGAACAATAAGACCGATGATTCCGAAAACCAATAGAAACGCTTGTAGATCTTTATTAAACCTCAGCTTTGCTTCTCTATGAAGTCGTTTTTCGACTCTTCGATTGCTTGCTGTACCATATCTCTTCCGGAACGGCCATATCTTCCTCCAGATATAGCCATAAGTCAATGGCCATCCGAGATCATGCCTTTTTATTTCAGGGAACAATATAATCAGTAGAATTGTCCATAATATGAAACCGATAAAAATATAGACAATGTATTTCAGCCATGACCATGAGAGAGCAATTATGCCAAGTGCCAAAAGTACGGCGATTGGCACGATAACTATTAACATGCCCTTGATTGCACCACGAATAAAATCTTCCATAACAAATTGATCTACATTACAAATATAACGATTTTTCTATAAAACCCTCGGCATCTCACGACGGCGAGGGGAAATGTCTATTCAAACAGGTGCTCACCGACACCCTTGTCGATTTATGTGAAATACATCTACTTATCCGGAAAACGAAATCGTTCTTTCTGTCCCATCTCTTTGCGGATTGCAGTGGTTTGAAGCTTGGCGGATTTTTCAAGTATCATTGTCTTTCTGGACATCATTTGGAAAATTACGGCTTGCATTCGCTGGCATTTATAGCCGGTCTCTTTGTCTAAAATGCAATCTCCACGCTCTTTCTTCTCAAGAAGCTCCGAGAAGAAAGCCACGCATTGAGTCAAATCCTGGACTTCCTGCAAGGTCATATTTGTTGCATTGATAGCCATTTTTGCAAGAGAAATCTTATTTGTTTCCATAATCCATCCCTCCTATGAATTGAATGAATTATACAGGTTGGAGCGGCTTCGTAGACGGAGCAGTTCCTGGTCTACTCCCTGGGCGACGCCCTGCATCAGGGACAGATGCTCGAGACGTCCCTCCTGTTCGCACAGCAGGCGGTTCATTGCGGTCATCATCTGGCGGCACTCCGTCAGAACCTGTGCATCCAGAAGGCACGCTCCGTCCTGTGAGACCTTTTCAAGGAGACTGAATGATCCAGCCAGTCCGGCTGTCACTTCGATTACTTCCCGGAGGGCATCCTCCGTAGCGTCCAGCTGCTTCGAGCTGATGTTGGTGTTGTGTGTGTTTAGCATATGACACTATGTATTACGACAAAAGCCTTGCACTTAGGGGTGCTAAACACACACAACATCATCTGCCGTATGATTGCGCCCAGTTTCCCGGCGCGTGTCCCTGTGCAAGGCAATTATCTATATTTCTTTCGTGAAAATACTTTCCCGGCAGAAAAGATAGATTGAGTTATGTATGTTTAGCAAGAGCAAAGGTAGGAATAAATTTGACACAGGCAAGCATTCTAAACAGAATATTTTACAACAATAGTATATTTTCCACTATTATTATTCGTAATCAATAGAATATTTACTACCTTTGTATTGCCAAACAATAAACAAATATATTATGAAATATGATGATTTTCACAAAATTGTAGAGCGGAACGGATGGCATTACCTAAGAAAGCTCGGAAGCCATGTGATTTATGAGAAGAACGGAAGGACCTATCCCGTCCCCTACCACAGAGGGAAAGAATTAGGTAAAGGACTTGAAAGAAAAATGACAAAGGAAATGGGGCTTAAATAGCCCCTTCCACAAAATACGATGATTATGGAAAAGAAAGTTATAGAAGCGATTATCGAACGTGCAGAAGACGGCACATACGATGTTTATTGTACTAAGGAAATGTTTACTGGAGCAGGGGCTTCAGTCGCGGAAGCCAAGGCGGATATGATGACTCAGATGGAGTTTTTCAAAAACACAGCCAAAGAAGAAGGATTGAGATATCCGGATTTCCTTGACGGTGAATTTGAAATGTCATATAAATACGACATCAAAAGCATCCTTGTATATTATGTGAAAAACGGTATTTTCTCGCTTGCAGGGCTTGAAAAAATCACCGGTATCAATCAAAAACAGTTGTGGGCGTATCTTAACGGCACCACACCGAGAAAAGCTCAGGCTGAAAGGATTGAAAAAGGCTTGAACAATCTTGCCAAAGACATAAATGCTATATTTGTTTAATTGTTTGGCGACAATACAATATGGCAGATGGCGGCTCAATTTTGAGTCGCCATCTTTTTATTCCATACCAATGCCTTTCCGAAAAATGCAACACAATGTCAGGCAACCTCACGGTTGCCTGACATTGTGTTGACAGTAGCGTATTTGCTATCATTTTCCAAGCGTTTCTTCCAAATTATTTATTCAAACATATAAAATAGTTGCAATATTTTTGAGATGCGTAGAATTCTAAGTGTTTTATTTACTGCAGTATAAGTAAACGATTTATCCTATTGGATTTGTAACCGATATTTCAGACTTTTGTACCTAAATATTTAAAAATATAATATGAAAAGTCTTTATTCCATAAGATTTTTTGATGGAAGATGGTTCAAGACATACAGAACAATCACCATCAATGAGAAAGGGCTGAACATTTACCTTGAAACAGTAGAGTGGAAATAGGCTAACAATTAAAACCTCGCCTGGTATCACATAATGACCAGGCGAGGTTTTAATTGTTAGCCTAACATTGCGTAGTTAAAAAGCTATTTTCTACAGATAGAATATTATATCCGCGTGATTTTGCAAATCCATCACTTACCATTTTTTTGAACTCCTCTGCAGACTGTTCAAATGATTGCGCGACACTGTCAGAAGCAAACTTTTTCTCAGCCTGTTTAATGGCATTCTTTAATTCCAATATCTGTCTCATAATCATAAGAATTTTCTTGTATGCATGAATCTCTGAAAATTATACCTTGCAACAAAATCGCGAATTAGCTTGTAGTAATTACGTATGTTTTCACGTTCTGGCAAATCGGTATAATCGGTTACTTTCAATTTTAATGCCCTAAGGGCTTCTATATTTATTGGCCTACCGTGAGCATTCCATTCATTGTTATTTCCAAGTTTTGAGGCAATCTCTTCTGCTCTGTTCTCTTTATCTTGTTCTGTAACTGGCCTGCCATTACTATGTTTATCCCAGTTTTTGAACTTATATTTAACCAGCCATTTTTTTAGCAAAGAAACTGTTAATTCTCTGGATTGTTCATAAGCCTTTAATTCAGCAAGATCAAAATCCTTAAGAATGATAAATTCTGCTTGAGTCAATGTTCCTTGCTGGGCCTTTGCTATTAATTCATTAATTTTATCCAAATATCCTAATGCAGGTACATATTTGCCCTCTTTGTTTGGAACTTGAGGATCAATTGGTCCAAGAACTGAAAAATAGTCCATCCAAATATCATCTCCACTCATACAAAAGATAGTGCCTGCACTATAAGCACAGTCCGGAACTATAAAAATAACTTTTTTGTAATGATGACGAATAATATTTACATATCTTTCTACTGCCGTTGCGCTACCTCCATTGGTCGTCAGAATTACAGCAAGTCGCTCTCGTTTATTTGGAGTTTTGGCCAAATCTTCAATAATGCTTAGAATATCATTTTCTAATCCATCAACAATAGGCCCAAAATAAGTAAATACATCA
>Ga0209064_1004456_pt1 | contig 10411 bp, 10 predicted proteins | sample Inofromicrocosms_FD_187498 | JGI IMG/M metagenome (GOLD analysis project Ga0209064, IMG submission 187498) | Mouse cecum microbial communities from Vienna, Austria - Inoculum for glucosamine and mucus D2O microcosms (SPAdes) (version 2) | ecosystem: Host-associated > Mammals > Digestive system >... | reverse complement strand
CTGTTCTTGGGGCATAGTGAACCTCCTGGTTTTTTGTTGGTGGTACTTCAATTATACCATGTTCGCTATGCTCTTTTCTTTGTCCTATTTCATTTTACAATGAACCTCCTTCATAGGGGGCTAAAAAATTTAGGAAAAGTGATTGACAATTCTAGCATAAAATGGTATCATACAAAGTACAACGTATTCTAGCGGAATACATTGCTGTACTTTGACAATTAAATATTAGAGAGGTGATGGTTTAGGCACCAGGCGAAAACGTATTTTACGGTGGATCGCCAAAACTTGGCTGTCTTATTCGTGAAAAAGTATTCCGATAGAGTACGGTAGTAATATCACGATTGGAGACAACTGAAAATGAAACAAATTCTAAATTGTGGACAAAAAAATGAAGCTGAAAAAGAATTATTTATTGAAACTACAAATGATATTTTTGAAGATTTTAATATAAATAAATCAGATCGTTGTTATAGAAATGGAAAAGTGTATTTTAGAGTTACTGCAAGTAAAGAAGTATGTGATGAATATAATAGAATAACTGAAAGTGAAAAGAAAAAAGAATTTCGTAATAATCGTTGTGAGATAAACACAAAAAATGGAAAGACAATTCGTTGTCCAGATAACAGGAGATGTCAAGGTTGTAAATATGAAGATAAAAAGCGGAAATATATTGAATTTACAGATATGGATTTTACATCAAATGAATCGGTTGAGAATAATGTTATGATACATAAAGCTTTACAATATTTTGAGAACAAATTAAATGAAGTTGATGTTACTTACGGAAAGATTTTTCAATATATGTATGAACTAGAAAAAACAAGTGAGATAGCGAGAAGATTAAAGATAGATGAAAAAACGGTACGCACAGACATTAGAAAAATCCGAAAAATCTTGCAACCCATTGCAAGAGAATGGGGATTTGGAATTTAGCCTAAACTGAATACTGTACACCATAAGGGGCGGTACTTATCCATTTGGATGAGTACCGCCCCTCTTTTTTAGTCCTTCTTATAAAACATAGTTTCGTATCCGTCAGCGCGAAGTTCCAAGCCTTTTATCCATGGCGGTGTTGCTCCCATCCTTTTGCAGACTTCACTGACCGATACATCCATACTGCACTCAATAATAAGCTCATCATGAACATGACCGCATATAAGCGTATCGGAGAGCGTCCGCATAGCATATGCAAGGATATCCCTTGAAATAGCCTGAACGATATTCTCTACAAATTTAGGCCCATAAGATTGAATCCTTTCCCAGTTTTTGGTGTCGCTAATCCCTTCATATGTAACACATTCCCCTCCAAACTGGTTAAAGCCCATTTTCGGTTTGATATAGCAAAGCTTTCTTCCAGACGGAAGTATAATAAAAAGAATACCTTTGTGGTAGTGAAAGCGTATGCCATGTATCTCCGTGTCAAGACGCTTTTTAACAGCATCCTTTACCGCCTTATCTACATCCCACCAAAATTGTACAATATTTGGATTAGTGCGCCGCCATGCGTCAACAAGAGGCTGGAGCTCATCCTTTGTCAGTCCCATTTCCAGCGCACCCATTTTTTCCAATGCTCCAACCGAACCGCCATATCCAAGGGCTAGTTCTGCAATCTTCCCCTTCTGACGAAGGTGAGAGTTTTGACCGTGTTTTTCTACCGGCACATGAAACATTTCCGAAGCGCTGGCGCAGTAAATGTCTCCATTGTTGGCAAAGACTTTCAAACGCCAGGTTTCGTTGGCTAGAAAAGAGAGTACACGGGCCTCAATCGCAGAAAAATCCGAGATGATAAACTTATAGCCCTCTTTCGGGATAAAAGCCGTCCGAATCAATTCAGAAAGTACCTCTGGTGTAGAGTCATGAAGGACAGAAAGAAGGTCGTATTCCCCCGCTCGAACCAGATATCGTGCATCCTCCAGATATTCCATGTGGTTTTGGGGAAGGTTCTGCATCTGTATCAATCGTCCTGCCCACCTTCCGCTGCGGTTTGCGCCATAAAATTGAAACATTCCTCTTGCCCTGCCATCTGCACAAACAACATTCTGCATTGCCTGATATTTCCTTACAGAAGATTTTGCAAGCTGCTGGCGGAGCTCCAACACCTCGGCAATTTTTAGAGGAACTTTTTTCAAAAGGCTATTTACCCTTTTTTTATCAAGAGATTCAATTTTTAGACCGTTCTGTTCAAGCCAGCCTTTCATCTGCTGAACAGAATTAGGGTTTTCAAGGGCTGTGAGTTGTTTCAGTTTGGAGTAAATTTCCCTGTTGGAGCATTCGTCAAATTGGATTGCCTGCTCAACAAATTTCATATCCAGTTGTATTCCCCTGTCGTTGATTCTCTGGTCAAGTTGGTATTCTTCCCATAGAAAATCCGGCACAGGAAAATTCAACAGTTTCTTTTGTATTGCCATTTCGGTTTCTACATCTCTTTTATTATATTCAACAAAGAGTCTCCATTTTTCCCTGTCGTGTTCTGGCAGGTTTCTTGTCCTTCCCCCGTTTGTTTTTGTAGCTTTACAGGGGACACAGAAGTATCGAATGAGCGCTTTACCTTCTGCCATTTTTTGAGCATCAAGATTCAAAACCTTGCCGATTTGTTCCAAGGAGAGCGGGAGGCCCATATATGCGCCCCATATACGAGAACACCTCCAGGAGGTAGGGTCAAGATAGTTCCCATTCGAGTCATCCGATGAGCCATAAGAAGAAAAATACTGCGGGTATTTCAGGCGCATCCATGCAGAGAGGCATATCCGCTCAAATGCCGCATTATAGGCCCATTTAACTATATTTTTATCCGCAATAGCCTGAACAATTTCTTCTGGGACTGTATCACCGGACACAAGGTCGTATACTTTAGGCTCCCCGCCATTGATAGAAACCCCAAAGAGGAGTATTTCAAATTGGGATGATTCAGTATACTTGTAGACACCGCATTTTTCAAGGTCAGCATCTGAATAGGTTTCCAAATCGATACTCATTTGCTTGATTTCCATTTTCGCACCTGCTTTCAGAGAGGACGGCGGATTTTTGGTCACGCCGTCCAGAATAGTTAAGCTGTTTTAGTAATGGTTAGGAAAAATTCTCATCAGCATCGACGGCAAAATTTTCTTTCGCTGAAACTTTTTTGTAGTTTTGAGAACCGATCGGTCTGTCATCTTTCAATTTCTGAAGACCATTCAGGTTGCAACCAATCCCAAATGTATCTCCATAATGATAAGGAAAGAAGGTAATGTCCGCCTTTCCCCACACTCCATTATAAACTTCAGACGGGGTCTGAATAGGGTTTAATTCTTCATCAAAGACACCAAGGGGCTCGTAAGAATATGCGTTGATAAAGTAAGAATCTCTATATTCCGGTTTATTGGGAAAACAAATATCTCCGTCTTGAAGGGGGTTTTTGATTTTAGAAAAATCAGGGGTACTATCATCAAACCTTTGTAAATCTTCATATGCGTCCTGAAGAGCAGATTGCACTTTAGAGATTGTTTCTATATCGCTTTTGGGGATAATCAGTGTGGTGCTGTATCTGGGCTTACTGCCTCGGATACTTGTTGGTTTGAATACATGAACGTTTGTCCACCTGACAGAATTAGAAATGACCTCTGTTGAATTGATGACCTTTGCCATATTAAGACTCCTCCTTAAAATTTCCTGTGTTTTTTGACTTCAGAATTTTATCAACCTCTTGAAGAATTTGACCATAGATTGCAGGATTGAGGTCAGATAATTTTTTTGCGCCATGTCGAATAATCAGAGACGTAGCCTCTGTTGAAAAACCGGCTTGTGCCAGCATTGACAAACGATGGCGAACCTCACTCAGAGAAACTGATTTTGCAGTTGATGCTTTTGCTTCTGGCTGAAGCTCTTTTGAGGTTTCTTTTGGGGATTGCGCGGATATGAACTCCGAAATTGTTTTGCTAAGTTCATCCGTCAGATGGATGATATTTTCACCATAGATATGTAATTCCTCTACCTTAGATTTCAGCGCGTTCAATGGCAGCATATATATTTCTCCTCTTCTAAATTTTGAAGGTATTCTCTGGCTCTCAGGCAGGACAATCATTTTCGGATTTCCTGCACCGTACAGAAGCTCCTTTCCGAGCATATTTTACCCTCTACTATATATAGGGACAAAAAGATAGTTTTTTTTGCAGAGCTTTTAAAAATTTTTAGCGGCCAAAAAAATTTGAAAGCCTTTACTAAAAACCCCTACTTTTGTCCCTATTATAAGTAGAAGGGAATATTTCCCTCCTATCATTGAAAAGAAGGGAGGAAAAAACAGTGCTGGGCAAGCGAACCTGTATAGGTCCACTAGGAAATCCACTGTATTCTCAGGAAGTTACCACCTGCCGTTGAAAAAGGAAGGAGAAAAAAATGACCATTTTTTACTCAAGCACCGTAGGGGAAAAAACCAACTGCGTATACCCTAAACACATTCTTGTAACGGATGAAAGCACAATGGCGGAAGCCGCCGCCTTTGACCATGTAGCAGTTGCCTATAAAGACAACTACCGCTCCCAAAAGAACTTTCTGAAAGCGGATTGTGTCCCAATGGACTGCGACAACGACCATTCCGATAATCCTGACGATTGGGTAACACCGTTTGATGTATCTCTGGCATTCCAAGGAGTAGAAATGATTGCTGTATACAGCAGAAATGACATGAAACTAAAAGAAAGCAAGTCTCCAAGGCCGCGGTTTCATGTCTACTTTGCCTGTAATGAGATTATAGACCCTTCAGTCTATACGAAGCTAAAACGTCGAATTGCTGAAGAGTTTCCGTACTTCGACAAAAATGCTCTGGATGCAGGCAGATTTCTTTTTGGCGTGCCAAACCCAAAAGTCGAAGTCTATAAAGGCAATAGAAAAATAGATGATATTCTTGGCAATACCATCCCCACAAAAACAGTAAATACCCAGAGTGCCATCATCACTCCTAGACAAGAGAATAGTTCACCTCTGCCAGTCAAAAAGGGTCCGTCAAAGAGGGAAAAACCAAGTATCCCCGAAGGATGCCGGAACAATACCATGTCTCAATATGCAGGGAAGCTTATCAAGCGGTTAGGCAATACACAGGATGCCTATCAACAGTTTTTAAAAGAGGCTGAAAAGTGCAATCCACCTCTCCCTGATACAGAGCTCCAGCAAATCTGGAAAAGTGCTGTAAATTTTGGGACAAAGATTTCAGCGCAGGCCGGTTACATACCCCCAAATCAGTATCAGCCCAATAAAGCGAAAACGCTGTGCCCCGAAGATTTTACTGACATTGGACAAGCTAAAGTGCTATCCAACGAATACAGCCAACAACTTCGTTATTCCCCCTCCACTGACTATATGGTATACAATGGCTCCATCTGGGAGGAGTCAAAAATAAAGGCACAAGGACTTGCCCAGGAGTTGACAGACAGGCAGCTAAAAGAGGCGGAAACCGAAATAGAATACTGGGATAATGAAATGGAAGCAAATGGGGCAAAAGAGCTTCTTAGGAAGCTTGGAAAAGATGCTCTTGGGAAATTCGATGACAAACAAATGCTCTCCTATACAAGTTATAACGATGCAAATGAATACAAAGCTTTTGCTTTAAGGAGGAGAAGTACCAACTGTGTTACAGCATCTTTGAAGGAAGTATGTCCTATGGTTCAGATAGAACCAAACAGTCTTGATGCAAATGAGCTTTTGTTGAATACTCCCTCTGCAACATATGACCTGCATACCGGACTGCCGCGCAGTCATAGCTTTTCAGATTACATCACAAAACAAACAGCCGTTGATCCCTCCCCAAATGGGATGGATATTTGGAAAGATGCACTAGATACCTTTTTTCAGAGGGATGCAGAGCTAATTGACTATGTACAGGAAATCGCAGGGCTTGCCTCAATCGGTAAGGTTTACAATGAAGGATTGATTATCGCATATGGCGAAGGCCGGAATGGAAAATCCACTTTTTGGAACACTATATCGCGTGTGCTTGGTACATATGCAGGTAGTTTATCTGCTGAAAACTTGACCATCAGTAACAGGAACAACAACAAATTTGAGATAGCGGAGGCAAGGGGCAAAAGGCTGATTATTGCCTCTGAGCTGGAAGAGGGAATGCGCCTTAATACCGCAAAAGTGAAACAGCTCTGTTCTACAGACCCGATTAGCGCAGAGAAAAAATATAAGGACCCTTTTTCTTATGTTCCTACCCATACGCTTGTACTCTATACAAACCACCTGCCAAGAGTAGGGGCCCGCGACAAAGGAACATGGCGACGGTTGGTTGTAATCCCCTTCACGGCAAATATTGAGGGCAAGGCAGACAAAAAGAACTATGCTGATTATCTCTTCAGTACAGCAGGAGGAGCAGTTCTCTCATGGATTTTAGAGGGAGCTAAACGCGCCATTGGAAAAAATTATTTGATAGAGCCACCAAAGAGTGTGAGAGACGCGATTCAGCAATATAAAGACGATAATGACTGGCTTCAGCATTTCCTAGATGATTGTTGCGAAATCAAGCAAGATGTTGAGGAAAAATCTGGAGAATTATACAGTTCTTACCGAAATTATTGCAATCAAATGGGTGAATACACGCGAAGCACTACAGATTTTTATGCCGCCTTGGATTCTGCTGGCTATACGCGATACAAGCATAAGTCAGGGAAAATGGTTAGAGGACTACACCTAAAATCAGATTTCTAGCAGATTACTGAAACCCTTAATCATGAATTCTGGAGTCCCGAATCTTGGCAACATGGATGGGGCTCCATGTTGCAGTAGCCGGTCGTTGCCAGTCAATTTTTAAACTTTTTTAGCGAAAAAAGGTAAAAGAAAATCCATAAAAAAGTTATGAAAACGAGCGGCTTTGACCGGCTACTTGGGTATTTTTGCACAATAACAGTAATTTTTTTGATGGTAGCAAAGTCAGGAAATCGTAATTATCTCCATCATGAGCATATATCATAAATGTGACCGGCTGCATATTAAATGCAGTACTATTTTTGATTGATGGAGGTAAAAATCAATGAAATGGATTTACGAAATGGCGGACATTGAGGCGCTGGAGGATGTTCTCCCGATGGAAATGACCGGGTATCTGCGTGAGCGTTTCTGTGAGCTGGAGAAAATATACCGGGATGATGGAACTCCTTTTGCTCTTGGCGAATATGGCGGCATTGCCTTGGTTGATTCCTATGACGAGATTGCGTCCCTTATCTTCGAGGAGGTCATACCGGAAAACTATAAGGGCATGGCCTTCTTCCGCTGTGTCCACATTCCCAATAACGAAACCTGCGTGGATTATTGTGTTCCTGTGTCCATCCTGTCCCTTGACCAATTCAGGATTTTGCTTGAGGATGTCGCTCCTATGACGAATAAGGCGGAGGTGCAGTAGGATGAGGGAAAAGGTGAAAAAGCTGGTTGAGGAAAAGGTTCAGCAGATGGATTCCAGAATCCCCTGGGAGAGCTCTCTGGGCAGTCTGTCTGTCCGGCAGAAGCAGGTATTCCATGATGTACTGATTGAAGTGATGAAGGAAATCTCTCCCCACTTCAAGGGTGGAATAATTCTGGTGATTCAGATATTGATGCAGGTGCTAAGTTCCCGGTCTAAGCATGACGAAAAACAGCAATAGGTCTTTTGCGTGGGGGAATGGGGATTGATTTTCCCATTCCTCTCTTGATGTTCTTCATTTATTTTCGCTGGAAAAACAATCTTGTTCCGACGAATTTTCGTTTTAACACAAAGACCAAGGAAAAGGACAATATATTAAGTTTTCCAATAACCATCAAGAAAAAATGGAGGTTCGTCATTATGAGCGCTACTGGACACATCAGAAAACGGGAAAACAAGAAAGGAGAGGAGTGCTATCAAATCATAGTGGAAACGCCCTCTGACCGGCACGGCAAGAGGAACAGAATCTACCGCTCTATCCAGGGGACCAGGAAGCAGGCAGAAGCTCTTCTGCGCCAGACCATAGCGGAGGTTGAGGAGCAGAGCTACATCAAGCCGACAAAGCTCACTGTCGGTGAGTGGATCCATCAGTGGATGGAACTGTACGTTGAGGGCAAACGCTCCCCTACTACCATAGAGGGATATAAAAATCAGGTGGAAAAGTACATTATTCCCGCTCTGGGAAATGTCTATCTCCAAGACCTGACTCCTGCCATGGTACAGAAATGGGTAAATCAACTCCGGCAAAGCTCACCAAGGACAGGGAAGCCATTGTCTCCCAAAACCATACGAAATATCTGGCTGAACCTATCCTCCGCCATGGAGCGGGCTGTCATTGATGAGGTGATAAAGAAAAATCCCTGCGAGCATACAGAATTACCATCCAGAGAAAGATATGAAGCTAAGGTATTCGACCAATCAGAGATTCAATCATTTCTTTCGGCAGTAAGCGGCACAGACCTTGAAGTCCCTATGCTGATTGAAATCTGCCTAGGACTAAGGCGAGGGGAACTCCTTGGTTTGAAATGGAAGCACATAGACTTTGAGCATAGCAAGATGACCATATGCGAAAACCTTGTTTCCGTGGGTACTGAGCTGATTACCAAAACACCAAAGACCCGCTCCGGCATCAGGACATTGGAAATTCCTGCTTCCCTTCTGGAGAAATTGGCGTGGGAAAGGAAAAAATATCTTGAGCACAAGCTGAAACTGGGAGCAGATTTCCATGACGGAGATTATGTTGTCTGCAAAGAGAACGGGGACCCATATACTCCTGACTACTACAGTCTCAAATATCGGAGGTTCATCAAGAGTCATGGACTAAAACAGATTAGATTTCATGACTTGAGACACACTAACGCGACACTAATGCTGGAACAGGGGATAAGTCCGAAAGTTGCACAGCAGAGATTAGGCCATGCGGATTTCTCCACCACTATGAATATCTATTCCCATGTCCTTGAGTCTGTGGACAAACAGGCTGCTGATACTATCGACAAAGCGGTATTCCAATCCATTCATTCGGCATAAAAATAAGAAAGGCCATGGCTGTACTGATGCAGTCATGGCCCTTTTCTACTTAATGGAGGTATATCAGATGATTTTATTGCACAACAGCGATGAACTTTACCAAAATAAGGAAAATATCTCTTCTTCTGTTTTTGACTTTCTTGTCCAACAGTTTGCTTTGCTGGAGGACGAGGATCCGCAGATGAATGTCTATGGCGACATGGATTTCTGCTGTACTACTGGTACAATAGGAATTATTTCCTCTCTGGATGAGCTGGAGGAGGTTGACGTTCTGGACGAGATGACATCATACGATGATATCAGAGTCTTTACCTGCATGAATGGACTCATGCCGCTGGATGTTGTCTTGATAGAAAAACCACATTAAGGTATTAAAAAAGAGGATATCTGCCTGCTGGCATCTATCCTCTTTTGATTTCTTCATTATCCTATTCTTTTTTGCCTTACTGATTAAGCTGGTCATACAACCAATAGTATAATACTTTATGATTTTTACATTTCCCTCTTTTTTGGTGAATTTTCGCCGCCGAACGCAGCTCCATGACTACATGATTTTCTCATACTGAAGCCGTTTTTCACACTCTTTTTTGACGCCGAACTTGGCGACGGAGACGACGACAAACTCATCTTTTCATGGCGTTTTTGCACTGTATCTCACGTAATTTTCACATTCCCATCAACAGATGCACTTCTGCTCCATTCCCGATTTTCCTCATAACAAAGCCAAAAAAAGAACTACCTGGTTTCCCAAGTAGTTCTTCCTTAGTTGCGGGGATGGGATTTGAACCACATGACCTTCGGGTTATGAGCCCGACGAGCTACCGAACTGCTCCACCCCGCGATATAAAATTTTGGGAAGACATTTGACTTGAACTGTCCACCGCTTTATTAGTATACTCGGTTTGCTTCTGAATGTCAACCCCTTTTTTAAAATTTACAGGGTGTTCGCATGAAAAAGTTAGAAAACCGGATTGAAAATGGCAGAGAACCCGGTTTTCGGTACAGCAAAAAGGATGAATTACGGCACAAAAAGTGGTAAAATAGAAGAACTGGATAACACAAATCCGCAGATTCTTTTTTCTTTTGTTGGAAACAGTCCGCTATTTTATATGGGGAAGTGATGAGCCCTTCCCAGATTAAAGGACAGTAAAAAAGTGGGAAAAACGGAATGAAACGCAAGATATCTCGTTGTTACTCGCTTAGGCTACGGGAAGCTCGGACAAGGCACGAGCAAAGGCATCGGGAGGATGCCAGCCAATAGAAGAATGGGGGGCGTACCGGATTGTAAAAAGCCTCAATGTAAGCGAAAATGTCGGTCATAGCTTGTCTCCTCGAAGCGAAGTGACGTAGGTGGACGCACTCGCATTTGAGACAACTGAAAAAGTTTTCGGCAACAGCGTTGTCATAGGGATCCCCCTTACGAGACATGCTCTGGAGGAACTGAAGGTTAAGCAG
>Ga0209064_1004447_pt1 | contig 10425 bp, 10 predicted proteins | sample Inofromicrocosms_FD_187498 | JGI IMG/M metagenome (GOLD analysis project Ga0209064, IMG submission 187498) | Mouse cecum microbial communities from Vienna, Austria - Inoculum for glucosamine and mucus D2O microcosms (SPAdes) (version 2) | ecosystem: Host-associated > Mammals > Digestive system >... | reverse complement strand
TTTTTTGTACAATTTAATTATACCAAAGTCGGTTGGCTGTTTCTATATTTTTTAGTGATTATTTTGTTTATTATGTCTTGCAAAACCGCTTGTTTATTGCGTTTGTGTGGTTTTGCTCAAGGCTATACGACAAATTATAAAGGAGTGGTCTGCTGTGATTTATAAACCTTTTCAGGACTTAAAGCTTTCCGCATTGGGCTTCGGCGCGATGAGGCTGCCTACCGTAAACGGAAACGATCCCGACATTGACGAAAAAGCTGCCGCCGAGCTTGTGGACTACGCAATGAAAAACGGCGTGAACTATTACGATACCGCATGGGGATACCACAGCGGAAATTCAGAGATAGTAATGGGAAAAATACTTAAAAATTACCCCCGCGAAAAATTTTATCTTGCCTCAAAATTTCCGGGCTATGATCTGTCAAATATGACAAAGGTCAAGGAGATTTTTGAAAAGCAGCTTGAAAAATGTCAGGTCGAATACTTTGATTTCTACCTTTTCCACAACGTTTGTGAAATGAATATCAACGAATATCTTGATCCGCAATACGGCATTTACGACTTTCTTACCGAACAGAAGAGAAACGGCAGGATCAAACACCTGGGCTTTTCGGCTCACGGTTCCTACGACGTTATGAAACGTTTCCTCGACGCTTACGGCAAGGATATGGAATTCTGCCAGATACAGCTCAACTGGCTTGACTGGACGTTCCAGGGCGCAAAAGAAAAGGCGGAGCTGCTGAAAGATTACAATATCCCCGTGTGGGTAATGGAGCCTGTCCGCGGCGGAAAGCTTGCGAAGCTTGCCGAGCGCGACGAAGCTGCGCTGACCGCTCTGCGTCCCGATGAAAAAATACCCGCGTGGGCGTTCAGATTTATACAGTCTGTTCCCGAGGTCGTTGTAACCCTTTCGGGAATGTCGAACTTCGATCAAGTCAAAGACAACATAAAAACCTTTGAGGAGGACAAACCTCTTAACGAAAAGGAAATGGCGGAGATTCTCTCCATTGCCGACAAAATAGCAAAGAAAACCTCGCTTCCCTGTACCGAATGCCGCTATTGTACATCACACTGTCCGCAGGGTCTTGATATCCCCGAGCTTATCAAGCTCTATAACGAGCATTGCCTTACGGGCGGAGGATTTATCGCTCCTATGGCGTTAATGGCTGTTCCCGATGACAAGAAGCCGTCGTCTTGCGTTGGATGCCGAAGCTGTGAGGCGGTATGTCCTCAGCAGATAAAAATTTCAGAAGCTATGTCCGACTTTACTTCTAAGCTGGCTTAACCGATTTATCGGATAAAGTACATAATGCATAAAAACCGCCGCAAGCGCTGTAATAACGTTTTGCGGCGGTTTATTTTTATTGTGCGGAATTTTTAGTATTTACGGAACCAGTTTCAGTCTGCGGTTTTGCAGATGTGGCCGGAGGGGCTGTAACTGCTGGAGCTGTCTGCTGAGATTGAGCGGTTACAGCAGAAACCGCAGGAGTCGTAACGGCAGATGCGGCGCTTGATTGCTGCGTTTGCTGTACAGGAGCCTGAGTTTGTTGAGCCGTCTGAGACGACTGTTGGGATTGTTGGGATTGTTGAGTTTGTTGAGTTTGCGGATTTTTTACAGGCTGACCCGTCTGTACTTGAGATACCTGTCCTGCGGGCAGGCCCTGAACGTCCGATGAATCCGAAACGGCTGGCGTTGTGACCGGCGGAGCGGTCACAACAACAGTTCCCGTAGGAGAGATAAGCAGCCGCTCTATGCCGTCTATCAGCTTGGAGGTGTTCGCCGCAAAAACGTTATTGATAAACAGAACGTCGGTAGCGCCCACGTCCTTGATATACTGCACCGCATTTTTGCCGAAATAGCGTATGTCGATTACGTATATCTCGTCAAAGCTGTCGATAAGATAGGGAGCAAAAGCGTTTCCGTAAGACTCCTTGAACATGACGATCTTACGTCCTGTTCCAGCAGAGGTGGTTATTTTTACGTGTATGCCGTCGCTGCCCAGAAACATTCCGTACATCGCTCCGCCCGAAGCGTACTCGTGGTAAATAGGGTTTGCTTCGGCAAGAGTTAATGTCCTGTAATTATAGGTCTCGCCCTTGAAAGGCGATTTTGTCATATAGTAGGTAAACGTATCCGGATTATTTTTCAGAGTAATGTCGTTGGTATAGCCGAACAGCGAACCTACAAACAGCTCTTCCTTAGTCTTGACGGTGTAATCCGAAAGGGGCGGAGGAGTTTGCCCTATAGCATTGCAGAACGCCGTATAGGCATAGTATGCGCCTAAGTCAGACCAGTGGTGATCGGTTCGGAAATAGATATACTCGTCCTTGTGGGCTTCAAGTACAGAGTAAGCGTCAACAGGTATCACGCCGTCGGTAAGCTTGCTGTAAATAAATTCTATTTCACGCTTTTCAGAGTTGGAATATTTTGAGTATTTCTTCGGAAGATAAAATTCCACAGACGTGGGGACAACCATATTGTAGACGTTAATGCTGTCTCCCAGTTCGCGCTTGTAGGCGCTTATCAGCTCGGCGTAACGCTGCCCCTGCTTGTCGTTTCCTCCGAAAAGCATTATGCCCGCCTTTTCTCCGTACATCTTCACGCCGTTTACAAGTATTCCGTTATTGAGGAAATCGGTTATATCCCCGGTAAACTCTTCGTCTCCGGCATCCGCGCCGTTTTGCGAAGTCTCAGTTCCCGATATCTCCGGCGCCGCCGCTGTTAAAGGGGGAGCTGTTTCAGCGGCATGATTTCCGGTATCTGAGACGGATAATTCTCCGCTGCTTGGAACCGTGCCGCTTTGTCCCCCCTGTATGCTTGTACCTGATGTTTCCGCCCCAGGCTTCAGATCATCCGCAGGCAGTATCGGTTCGGCAGACGCGCTTTCAAGCGAGTCAATTATTTCCCCGTAATCTTCGTTTTCGTTTACTATCTCAACGCCGTAAAACTGAGGCGATGGAAGTCCCTTTGCATTTTCCAGCACCGCAGCGTATTCGTTGAGCTTATCGCGGAACGGCACGGTGTCGGTAAAATACTTATCAAACTTTGCAGTAAAGCTTCCGTCCAGATAGCTTGCCACAGAGAACACGGGCATAGTCTCAAGATCCCGGTTCTCAGTAACAGAAACCGTTGGTCTGTCAAGAAGGAGCATAGCGGCTCCAACACCGAATATCAGCGCAATAAAAACCGACGTTGTAATTATTGCCGCCGCTCTTTTTCGGACGTCGGCTTTCAGATTAATTCTCACATATCCCATAATATCAACCTCAACATCAGTATCTGAAATAAAGGAACGGGTTATAGCTTTGCTTTACAAGCAGTATGGAGCTTACCGCAAGTATCCCCACAAGAACAATGTTTTCCGCTATCTTTGCCCATGTGTAAGCGAAAACGGACTTAGAAGCGAGCGCCTCGGTTTTTTCGGAAAGTATCCTGCATACCGGGCAGGAAAATACTGCCGCCGCAATTATCACAAAGCAGCTTCCTTTAAGGAGCGACATTGTTATTTCGTCCGAAAGGGGAATGCCGCTTTTGCCGAACATTCCTAAAAAGCATTGCTTAAGCTTTCCGAGATCCTCGAAATAGAACATAGTCCATCCCGCAGCGGCAGCTGCGAGCAGGTAAATCCGTCCGAAAAGAGATGGGAGCTTGTCAAGTACTTTCCGCAGGAAAAGTTTTTCTATAGCCACAAGGAACCCCCAGAAGAGTCCCCAGAAAATATAGTTCCAGCTTGCCCCGTGCCATAGGCCGGTCAGGAACCACACCACTGCAAGATTCACCACCTGATGACGGCGGTTTCCTCCCATTGGGATATACACATAGTCGCGGAAAAAGCTGCCCAACGAAATATGCCATCGCCGCCAGAATTCCGAGGCGGATTTTGAAATATAGGGATAGTTGAAGTTTTCCTCAAAATGAAAGCCAAACATAAGCCCGAGTCCTATAGCCATGTCGGAGTATCCCGAAAAATCGTAGTATATTTGGAACGAGAACATTATTATTCCCGCCCACGCCGCCGCCGTAGAGACCGGAGCTGTTTCAAAGGTGAGAAGCTCGTCCGCGATGCTTCCAAGAGAATTGGCGATAATTACTTTTTTTCCAAGACCTAAAATGAAGCGTTCCACGCCTCTGCTCATGTCGAATACGGAAAATCTTCTGCGGGATATCTCGCTTGCCACCGTGGTGTAACGAACGATAGGACCTGCCACAAGCTGAAAGAACAGCGAAACATACAGCAGGAAATCAAAGAAATTGCGCTGTACTCTTGCTCTGCCGCAGTAAACGTCCACCGTGTAGGAAATGGTCTGGAACGTATAGAATGAAATACCTATCGGCAGAGTGAAATGTTTCACAGGCAGGGAAAGTCCCGTCGCTAAATTAATGTTTTCCATAATGAAGCCGCTGTATTTAAAGAGAATAAGCACTCCCAGATTTATTACCAGAGACATTATCACTCCAAGTACCGCAGCACGGCTCCGCCGCCTTCTGCACCTCGCGATAAATAAACCGTTCAGATAGTCCACAAGGGCGCTTCCTATAAGAAGCAGCACCCATACCGGTTCGCCGAACGAATAGAAAGCCAGAGAAAAAATTATCAGCACGCTGTTTCTGTATGCCGTGTCGGAGAAAAAATAGTACAGCGCCAAACACAGCGGCAGAAACATATATATGAAAAGCAGGTCGGAAAATACCAAAGCAAGCACCTCTCCGTATTTTTTGTCGCATATGTCCATAAGTCACATAAAATTATTGTATCACGAATACGGTAAAAAATCAACAAATTTTATGCCAAATTTTCTGCATTTTACAGTCTTTATATTGTAGCAATCAGCACTTTATACTAATATTAAGATGAATTATAGACGATCTCCTGCGGCAAAATCCGTTTATGCAAGCTTTTGCGGCAATTTCTTGTCTGTAATTCTGTCAGAGAGGTTGTAAACGACCGAGAAAAACCTCGATTGTCCCTTAGTCAGAAAAAATCACGCCAAACGCCTAAACTACGCGGTTTGAGCATAATTTTGACTAAGGGACAAAATTCGCACAAAAACCCGATTTTGAATTGACTAAGGGACATTTATAATTTTCAAAAAAATACCGTCAAACTGCATAGATAATAGCATTTGACGGTGTTTTTACATTTTATGTCATTCGTTGACTAAGGGACAAAAATGCATAATGTATAAAGTCACAAATATACTGTATAATTGCAATTTTATGCATTTTCAGAATTTTTTCTATCAGAACGGCAATCCCCATTGCATTCTAAGAAAAGAAAAAGCTTATTAATTGTATCTAATAATTCTTCTTTTTTTGCATTAGAATTCTTCTCGTTATAATACATATCTAAACATACAAAAAAGAAGTTTCCAGTTATCGTTTCAATTTGTTGTATATAGTCTAAATACTGTTCTTTACTTAACCTTTTTTCAAAGGTTCTAAATAACATTGTAAACAAGTTTAAAGAATATGCATAAACTCCATATTCAAAATTTGAATCCGAACTTAGTAAATATTCTATATCTTCTTTTAATTCTTTAACTTTAACATTAAGGAAGCTTTTATCAACTATAAGTGGCAGACGTTCATCAATAACCATTTCTCCCGCACCCGTTTTTAGCCACTCCTCAGAAATTCCAAATTCAATAGATATTAGTTTTAGTAAAGTTTCTGACGGATTTTCAACGTTTTTTTCAATTTTACTTACATGAGTTTGACTAATGCCTAAACGTTTAGCGAAATCAGCCTGATTTAATTTATTGCTTTTTCTAACAAATTTAACACGTTCTCCCAACACCATATTATACACCTCTTACAAATTTATGATAATCACATAATTTTGCTTGACTTATATGTGAAACACATATATAATATAATTACGATAAGTCTAAATCAATTATACCACATAATCAAAAAAAAATAAAGAGGGTGAAGCAATGAAATTTAAAAAACAATGTCCGCTTGGGAAAGTAATCTCTATACGGTTGGTAGAATTAGACAAAACTAAGAAATGGCTTTCCGAAGCCACGGGTATAGCCGCCTGCATGATAACAAAATACTGTTTAGGCGAAAGCATACCTACAATCAAGAGTGCTGATAAGCTTTCAAAGGCTTTGGGCATAAGCGTTGATGAAATAATCAACGTAATAACAGAAACGGGGCAGGCTTCATGAATGCAGAATGGATAACTATACAAAAAGCTGCTTCTTTATGTAGTGTGTCCTATGAGACTATGAAAAAATCCATACAACGCGGCAAATTTGTTTGTATTTGTGTCAACGGCAAGGGACGCGGGGGCAAGCAGCTAAGAATCCTGCTTGAAAGCCTGCCGCAGGAAACACAAGACAGATACTACGGCATAACACCAGATAGACCCGCTCCCGAAACCAGCAATACATACACATCATTATCAGATAAACAACGGAAGTGCGTTGATGAAAAGGTGCTTGCCGTGACAGAATACACAAAATTCAAAAGGCAGTACCATAAGCAGGGCGTTACTCGTGAATTTCTCAAACGTTTTTCAGAAGAACACCCAGAAATTGATGTAAATATGGATAAGCTTGAAGATTGGGTGAACAAGTACGCCGAAAACGGTATTGAAGGACTTATCGACCGCCGAGGCAGACACAACAAAGGGTCAAGCAGTCTTACCGAGGAAATGCAGGACATTTTCAATAAATACTACCTGACCGACAAAAAGCCGTCCATAAATCAATGCTATACAGCTACTAAGGACTATTTCAATGCAAAGGGCGTTGAAGTTCCAAGTATTTCATCTTTCAAGCGTTTTGCGTACAGCCTTCCCGCTGATGTTACAGCGTTTTACAGAGGCGGCAAAAAGTATTATACCGATAACTTTATGCCCAGTATCTTCACAGATTACGACAGCGGTTCTCTTTATTCAAACAGAGAGTGGATAGGAGATCACCACCTTTGCGACGTTCTTGTTAATCACAAAGGTAAAATTTTACGTCCGTGGCTGAGCGCGTGGCTCGACCGAAAATCACGGTATGTTGTGGGTTACGTTCTTAATCCCTGCGATCCCAACGCCGATATTGTACTTGACAGCTTTGCCGCCGCCGTGAAAAATTGCGGCGTGCCCGATACTGTTCAGATAGACAACGGTAAGGACTACAAAGCGCACGATCTGTTCGATAAGGATAACGACTATTCCTTAGTATCGGCTTTAAAGGCTGACGTTAGGACTTCAAACCCATATAACGCAAAGGCTAAATCAATAGAAAGATTTTTCAGAACCTTTGAGAGCTACAACAAAATGCTTCCGTCATATATCGGAGACCGCCCCGAAAACCGTCCGACATCAATGCAGGGTACAAATGTAATGATCGAACGTCAGAACAAGGCAATGAGCTTTGAAGAATTCAAGACATATGTTGCCGACATAATCAACGTTTACAACAATACCCCTCACAGCGGGGACGGAATGGAAAATAAATCTCCCTGCGAAGTCTACAGAAGCAGCTTTGTAAAGCCTATGCGGGAACTTGACGAATACGCGCGCCGTCTGCTTCTCCGAAGAACTACCCGAACGGTAACGATCACAAAGCAGGGCGTTAAGTTCGCTGAGTTTCCGAACATAAAGTATTACTATAGTGACGAGCTTCTTTTCTATGGAATAGGCAAAAAGGTATATGCACGGTACGATACTAACGACGTTACCGAAATATACGTTTATTCCGAAACTGGCGAATTTATTTGTACCGCTAAAAATGATGTGCTGAATGTTTACGGTGTTGGCAAGGAAATTTCCAGTCAAATCATAAGGGAAAACAACAACCGCAAAAAAGCATTGCTGAAACGAACTAAGTCATATTATCCCGACATTGAAGAACCGTCAATAACCGAGATAGCTGCAAACCGTTCCGCATCTTTCGGCATACCCGATTTTTCCCAAATACCAAAAACGGACTACTCCAAAGAAATCGAAATTCCGAACGAGCAAAAGGCACAAACCGAGGAATCCGAAGAATTTGCCTATCCCGAAAAGGACTACAGGCTTAATCTTGGAAATATAGGCAAAACAGCCATGTAAAGGAGTTGATGATATTGAATGATGTAAACCAAACAAGACAGCGGCTGACAGACTACATAAGCACGATCAAACGTAAGCAAGCGGCAATATCAAAGGAGCTTGGACTGTCAACGGGAACTCTTTCACAGTTTCTTAAAGGAAATTACGCAGGTTCTAATGAGGACGTTGCACGTAAAGCCGAGCAGTTTCTTGAACTGGAAAGGCAAAGACAATGCCGAACACCTACGCCGAGCTTTACAAAGGAACTCAGAAATACGCAGCTTGTATACTCAACCCTTGAATATTTAAGAGTTACAAACCATATTGCTCTTATCATAGGAGCAGCCGGAAGCGGAAAAACGACCGCCCTTAAACATTATGCCGACGAAAACAACGGTGTAATATACGTACAGGCTGATGTAACAAAAGGTTCTCCCCGCGCTGCTCTCAATCTGATAGTAAAAGCTATGGGACTTAAAAAGCGCGGTACGTCCTCAGAAATGCTTGATACTCTGATAGACGAGCTTGCAGACACAAACAGGCTTATCATCATTGACGAAGCCCAGCACCTTACGGAACGATCCTTTGACACACTAAGGGCTTTAAATGACAGAGCGGGTGTTGGATTGGTTTACGCAGGAACACCCGACATTCTCAACCGAATGTACGGACGGCATGAAGCGGAATTTGACCAAGTACACAGCCGTATCGGGTACATATGCAAACTGAATAACCGCTACACACAGAATGACATACAATATATATTCAGCGATTTTAACCTTGATAAAACCATTGTTAAACGCTTATATAACGTATCTTCAAGAAAAGGCGGTCTGAGGATAGCAATAAACATTTTCAGACTTGCAAGCGACATTGCAAAAACGTCGGGAGAAGAGCTTACCGTTCAGCATTTGGAGTATGCCGCTAAAAATGTAGGAAGCGGGGAAAGCCTACCATGAAACACATAAAATCCCTACTTGAATTCACGGCATTTCTGCAAGTAATATTCGCCATATACGGAATATGCGGCGCATACGAACAGAATTACATAGACGGCTTACAGCTTGCCGAATATCTTCTTGTATTCTGCATGACGCTGACAACAAACATAATCGGCATAAAAGCTTTGACGGCTGCTATCAGATTGAAGAACCGCAAATTCACAAAATCAGATAACAACCGTACAAACCTACATTCTTATGATAGCACAAAGCTTTGAAAATGTCAACCCCCTAAGACGAACGGAAACGCCCTTTTACGGCTTTTCCGTTCCTGATGGACAACTCTACGGCAAAATTATTAAAACGCCGCTATAACGCGTTTTAACGCGTCTTTAACGGTAATTGAAAGTAAATCAAATTTCGGAGGTAAAATATAATGGAAGAAATCAAAAATTGTCCGCTTTGCGGCTCACACGCAAATCTTGAAAGCTTTGAAAGGAACGGAACATTTTTCTACACTGTAAGGTGTGCGAATACCCAATGCCGCCTCAGAAGCGTTGCAATAAAGGTCGGTGAAAATGAACAGTTTGAGGGAAAGTCCGATGTTGACGTAACTCCCGTTATGGCAATAAATTATGTTGTAAGGGCGTGGAACATGAGAACAGAAAACCCCGTACAGGAAAATACTGAAACAGCAAAGCGCGTGACAGTTAGGAGGATACATAATCATGAATGAATTAAAATGCTGTCCGTTTTGCGGCTATTCCGCCGAAATTGTAAAGGGTTCGCTTTTCTTTTCGGTAGGCTATTGTATAAAATGTGATTCCTGCGGATCGGTTTTTCCGCTTAAAACGGCAGGAATGTATATGCAGTATAAAGGCGAGCGCAATGTTTTTGTAACCGACCGCATGGCTGCAGATGATGTGATATCAAAATGGAATAACAGAGTTAGCAAATAACACTTTGGAGCGGGTAAATTTTTTTGCCCGCTCTTTATTACAAAATACTTTCATATGAAAATAGACTATAACAATAAATTATGATAATCTAAAATTAGATATGAGCAAAACGCAACGTCCAAAACGGAAGTTTGAAAATAAAAGAGCTGATTAAAGACTTAAAACGAAAAACAGGCAAAGCAAAGCAGACCTCAGCAGTAAAATGCTGAAATCGGCGGAAAGGTATGGTGTTGAAACAGCTATGCAGTACGTTTTACGGATTTAAGGCAGCGATAGGAACTATTTGATTTAGTGACAATAGCAGCTAAAGCAACAGCAAGCAATGCAATATGTGCAGCAGAATTAAGATTTTGTGCTGCATAAAAGCTGCGAACCCACAACCGTTCCTGCCCTGTCTGCTTAAAACGTGAATTGTAACGCTCAGCTTCGGTACGAAGAGAATAAATCTTCTTGAAGGAGATACATTTACGGTCAATGGAAAGCCTGTAA
>Ga0209064_1004437_pt1 | contig 10453 bp, 9 predicted proteins | sample Inofromicrocosms_FD_187498 | JGI IMG/M metagenome (GOLD analysis project Ga0209064, IMG submission 187498) | Mouse cecum microbial communities from Vienna, Austria - Inoculum for glucosamine and mucus D2O microcosms (SPAdes) (version 2) | ecosystem: Host-associated > Mammals > Digestive system >... | reverse complement strand
AATAACCTCCTCGACAAGGCGGTTGGCTAAGCTAGGACGATGATTAGCACGGCACGGGCTGATTATCGTTCGTACTTAGACTCGAGCCTTGTGGTTATTTTCCACGTTATCTTTCTATTGTTCATAACAAGTAGTTGGGGCTGAGAGAAAACAAAAGTTTTCTCCCAGCCTCTTTTATGCATTCCACAAATTATAGTATTCTTGATGATGATTCAAAAGTTCCTGGTGAGTACCCTGTTCAATGATTTTTCCGTCGCGCATTACTACCACTTTATTGACTTTCTTAGCAATCGAAAGACGGTGGGCAATAAAAATCATTGTGCGGTCTTCAATTTCAAGCAAATTCTCAACGATTCTTTTTTCAGTAATTGGATCTAAGCTACTTGTTGATTCATCGAAAATTAAAACATGCGCAGAAGTTAGGAGTGCTCGTGCAATCGTCAAGCGTTGTTTTTGACCACCAGATAATGCAGTTGCTTCTTCATCTAGTTTTGTTTCATATTTTAAGGGCATCTCTTGAATATCATTATAGATTAACGCCAATTTACATGCATTATCGATTTCTTCAGCAGATACTTCACGGTCTAATCCCATTAGCAAGTTGTCTTTGATTGTTCCCGAAAATAATTGTGGTGATTGAGGTAAGTAATGTACATATTGTCTAATATCGCAAAGATTAATCTCTGTTGTTTTATGCTGATTAAATTCTATCTGCCCTTGAGTGGGTAAATAAAAACCAACTAACAACTTTGCCAAGGTCGATTTACCAGAACCGCTCAACCCTACAATTGCCAATTTGTCATTACAACCAATTTGAAGATTGATATCTTGTAAAATTGGGCGACTATATTCATATGAATAGTCAACATGTTGAATGTTTATAGGCCCTATTAAATCTGCTTGATCCCGAGAATTTGTATTCGACTTTTCGGTGTCAACTTGCAGCACTTCATTCAATCGATTATTCGCTACTTTAGCTTCTTGGAGTTTAGGTTGAAGATTAATAATATTTTGCAATGGACTGATAAAAAAGGCTAATAACGCATTAAAGGCCATCAATGTCCCAATACTCAATCTATCTTGAACTACTAAAACCGCCCCTTGAAAAAGAATGATTGTTACTAAACCGTATTGAATCCACATTTTAATCGCATCCTGAAAAGATTTAGTTTTAACATATGTTAGATTCTTTCGTAAGAAATCCGCAAATTGTTTTTCAACATTTTTATAACGGATATTTTCAAGTTGCAGCACTTTCAATGTCTCTACGCCTTTTAAATCCTCAATAATGGCAGAACTTAATTGAGCATTACTTTCCATCTGTTCCTGATCAAGTTTAGCAAACCGCTTATTAAAGGCATAAATAATAATGACATAAATCGGAATGGTACTAATTGTAGTTAAAAATAATGACCGATCATACAAGAAGAGAACAATTCCAATAATCACCATCACGCCAACGTCTAAGAACATTGAAATAATAGTGCTTGATAAGGCATCAATAATCTTATTAATGTCATTAAACCGCGAAGTAATTTCCCCCGTTTTTCTTGTGGAGAAAAATCTCATCGGTAAACGATAAACATGGTGAATATATCTAAGACTTATTTGTGACGTTAGTTTTTGATCCAGCCTAGTCAAGAGAACATCTCGCAGATAATTAAAAAGAGAATTAAACACATAAACTACTAATAAACTACCAGCAAGAATCGCTAAGCCATTAATACTTTTCGAGGGAATAAACCGATCAATAATTAATTGGAGATAGTATGAACCGACGATGCTGATGAAGGTAATTAATAATGCCGCAATGACAATTCCTGATATATCTTTTTTATAATTAGTTAATTGTCGAAACATCGTCATTAATCCAGCTAAAGGTTCTTTTTGTGGCGTATATCCCTTAGCAGGCGAAAAAAGTAAACTTACACCTGACCATAAACGACCAAATTCATCCCGCGTCATTTTTTGTACTTTCGTAGCAGGATCTGGATCAGCTACATAGATGTAATCTTGATCAGCCTTAAAAACGACACAGTAATGAAGTAAATCATCCTTAATCACATGCGCAATCAATGGGTAAGTAATTTCAGGATCATCAAACAATGATAGATCTGCTTGAATGGGAATAACGTCTAATCCAAGATGCTTTGCTGCTTTTACAAGTCCTAAGGCTGTAGTTCCTTGCTTAGTTGTCCGTGCTAAGTCACGTAATTTTGCGATTGGATAAACAGACCCAAAATTGTGCAAAATCATTGCTAAAGCGGCGACTCCGCAATCTGCCTCATCAACTTGAGCTACATAATGAGGATAATTGATTTTCATTCACCTTGCTTTCTAATTAGACAAAGAAATAAAGTCCAAAATTAATAATTATTCTGGGCTTTATATTCTTATAAGATACTATTTATTTTTAAATAAAATTCGTAGAGCTGCGAAAATACCAATGATTGTGCAAGCTATACATATAATTGTTTCATAAATGTTACTTGCCTTGGGAATTGCTAAGACCCAGAAGAATGTAACTATAATATAGATATAAAAATCAAGATTGGTGTAAAAATCGTGGTTAAATTTCATAATCATTAAGTTATAAACTATTAGTGAAATGGACTATCCTGATAGCTCGCATAATACGAACGCCGATGTTTAACAAGCGAATAAGCAACTTTTCCTGTTTGCCACGCAACACTCCAAGGAGTAACTCCCCATCCACCAGAAACTTCGCTTAATTCATTAAAGTTCAATTTACGGTAAGTCATTTTAATTACCTCCATCTCAAAATAACTATCCTTTATTATTCCTAATGAAACGGACTATCTTGGTAACCTTCATAACAAGATTGAGTCCATTTCTTTATAGAATTAATAATGTCTCCAACTAGTTCATTAACCTGCGAAGATAAGCTCCATCCACCAGAAACTTTGCTTAATTCATCAAAGTTCAATTTACGGTAAATCATTTTAATTACCTCCTAATACGATGAAGTTAGGATGATTTAAGAATGCACTAGGGTTGCGACGTTGTGTTCCAATGCATGATGCTCTTCCCCAACCATAGTAGTATCAAATGTTATGCTTAAATCCACCATTGATTCCCTCAAGTTCAGCAGTAGTAAGAATTTTCATCATAATTACTCCTCCTCGTAATTATTAATTTTAATAAATCAAGTTTTTCCCTACCTTGATTACACTATTAGTATATAGGCAAAAAAGCATTTTGGGAGTATTTTGCAAAATTCGTAAACCTTTCTGCATAATTCGTAGTAAAATCCTTGAAAACGTTTACTAAAATTGTTTGACAATAAAAAAGAAACCACGACAGCTTTTTGTCACAGTTTCTTTGAAAATAAAGTAGTTAGGGGTTTTCCTTTTCGAGAAAATCGACTAATGATTTTATTTTTCGATAACTAACAGTTACTTTAATTTCTCGATTCGCATCAAAGTAAACTATACGTTCTTTACGATTAAATTCTTGGATTGCTTTAGGATTAATAAGAGTACTCTGATTAACTTTCAATAAGTGTTTACTATCAACTTGATTTAGCTCACCATGATACTCAATTCGAATATCCTTTCCAACGATCCGTAACCGTCGATTTGTATTTTTTACTGATTCAATATAGTAAAGATTTTCCAAATCAACTTGTCGTTTTACACCACGAATAGGTTCATAAGTAATTTTTTCGTGGTGTTTTTGGTTACTACTTACATAATTCTGATAGCGAGCATATGCTTCATCAATATCAATCCGGAGTCGATCCGCAATCGATTCAATCTGTTTCCCCTTTGATATATAGTCGAATGGCTCAATTCGGCGCGAAACAGTATAAGGTAAATATTCTTGATAAGCAGTTACAAAGATAATTTCGGCAAATTCAGTTTTTTTGCGGATCTGCTCAGCAACATCAATCCCACTAAGTTGATTGTCTAGCTCAATGTCTAAAATCGCCAAATAAGCCTCATCTTTGATGCTATCAATCACTTCTTGCGGATCATTTGTCCGCAAATATAATTCTATGTCATAACTATTTGGAGTAGCGTTAATCAATTTTCGCTGAGAAACTAGACGCTCAGTATAATCAGCTTGATAATCATCATTTTCCAAAATAATTACTTTTAACATTTTATTCTCACTTTCCCTGAATAAAACAAGTCATCATAATTACCTTATCTTTAACTTCCGCTGAAAAAGAATAATGGTCATCATTTTCTACCAACTGGGTCACATTCGAAAGGCCAATTCCTTGATGCCCTTCTTTAGTCGAATGTTCAAATTTCAGTGCAGTATTAATATTAAGTTTTTGTTCAATCGAATTAGCAATTACCAATTCATAAACTTCTGGACTATGCTTAAGCAATGCAAACTGAATATATGGTTTAGCTTGTTTGAAGGTTGCTTCAATTGCATTATCCATTAAAATTCCGATAATTCTAGCAATTTTTATTTCTGAACCCGGCAACTCGTCGATCTCAGCATTAATTTCAAACGAAAACGGAATACCTTTTTCTACTATTTTATAAGCCTTTTCCTTAACAAGATTATGCAAGCCAGAGATTTTAATCTTATCTAATGCATTATCAATTTCACCATAATGCTTTTCAACTGTATCATTTTGAAGAAACGTTGCTAGCAATTTTTCTGCTTCCTTATCTTTGTGATCACGAATATAGCCTTGAACACTGAGAAGCATATTGCGTGTATCGTGACGTTCACGCCGAATCTCATTGTATTGTTGGTTCAATTGATTGGCGTTGGCAATCTGTGCTTGGTATTTATCAATGATTTGTTGCTGTCGTTGCGTTTGCTGACTGCTTTTAACGAAATTAATAAATCCGGTTGCACATACTACGATAATTATCAAATACATTATTAACAACAGCGAGGCATACTTATTTGCTACCCCGTCCTTTTCGGCAATAGCAGTTAACCACACATAAAGCATGAACAAAATTGCCGTAATTTGCCATAACCCTATCGGTCGAGGAAAATTAATTCTAATCCATCTCAATTTGGGACGAACTATTTTAATTGCTAAGATTGCAACTACAATAGTTATGATTAAATCATTAATTGGAATAAGCCATCCTAAAAGTGCTATATCTGTCTTTCCTTGTAAAAAAAACGCATAAGTATAGTGATCTACTAAATCGAATAAAGATGCCATTACAATACTAATACACATCGCAAGAATACTATTTATAACTATATAAGAATTAGATTTTATTCTGTCAACTAACCAAAAATAAAATACTATAAGTACTGGGTATAGCGATCCTAACATAAAAAATACTATTGAGAAAAATATAATCATCAAGACAGCTAAAAAATCAATTATTACTAATCCTAATGAAAAGTCGCTAGTTACCAATTGATATATAAATATTATTTCAATAATATTTAATATAGATGACGTTAATCCTTGTCCTACAGTTAAATGAATCATCTTTTAATCCAATTTAAAACTGCTCTTTCCCATGAACGAGGACTTTTAAAGGCAAGTGAATACCCCCAACCACCTAATACTTTAGATAATTCTTTCCTTGATAAAAATTTATATGATTTTTTTAACATAATTACCTCCAATAAATAACAATTACCTATTTAACTACAAATTCAGCAATATTAGCCAAAACTAACATTCCCAAAAACACTAAAAAATTCAGTGGCCCTGCATGCAAAATACAATACAAGGCAATCAATCCGATATAAAAAAGGTTAATGATTACCAAATTTTTCTTCGTTTCTAAATCCAAATCCACCATATAACTAACACCTACTTTATCCATCCCTCTGATAATGCAAAAGAAATAATAATTGTTAAAACAAAGCAAGCAATTGCAATCATAATTGCGCGTTCAGCACTCGGGCGCACAACTTCTCCTCCTTTAGTAGATAACCACAGGCTCATTTTTATGTAAGTCACTAAAAGCTTGACCAGCTACGTCTGGATGCATGTTAATACAACCATGCGATCCACCGCCTTTAGCAAGATAAGCCTGTTTTGACCAATCGTGACGCCAACTTGCATCATGAAATCCACATCCACTATCAGTAAATGGTGACCAATATTGAACTTTGCTAGCGTATTTCGAACCATCATCGTTAAGGCCCCGAAGAACAGACGGTGTTTGCTGGTACATGATATACCAGACACCCTTCGGCGTCTCGTTATCTTTGTTATTGGTCCCACTAACAATGTCAGTGCTAAGAACACATTTACCATTCTTATAGAACCACGCATGTTGGTCGGCTAGTGAAACTTCAGCGTAAGTGTCCCCTATGCCGTTGTTGCTTGTGGTATTATACCCAGTTCCTTGTTGATTATAACCCTTACCATAAATATCATTTTTTGCATTTACTGTTTGCTTATTTTCAATCAATGCATTCGTAAGAGTCTTTCCAGCTTGTTTCTTACTGATCTTCCAACCATATGAACCAGCAGCCGTTGTTTTAATCACTGATCCACTGTGAGTTTTGAACTCAAATGATTTGCCAAGAGTTGCTTGGGTATTATTAATTTCATCAATCTTTGAATTAGTTGCTCCAGTGTCAAAGTGATATTTTCCATTTTGATATGTTGCTCTGGTAATAATCTCACCACAATTTAATTGATACTTTTTGTTTTGTACTTGGTATGTTACAGATCGTTTTGATAATTCTTCGAGCTTTGCTTTTTCATTCTGAACAGTTTTACTATTTGCAGAAAGCGGAGCTTTGTATACTGGCCTCAAGTAAATAGTTCCGCCAGCAATCTCATTCTCAACTTTATTATGCAAACCATCTAAACTGTATTGAGTACCACCAACTGCTGGTTTTACTTGTACTCGGCTATTTTCGTATACAGCGTAAGCATCAACAGGAGCTTTTCGACCATTATTTAATTCTGTTACCTTTTGACTGACTGCTTGATCAATCTTTGATACTTCATCTTGATTAACATTTTGAGGCTTAATCGCAATGTTCTTTGTCTTAGATGATGGGAAGAAAGTATACTGACTACGTAATGCATTTTTAATTTTTTGTTCGTCAGCACTACTAAACTTTGCTACTGATTGCTTATCCGTAAATACTAACTCATTGTTAACATAAATTTTTGGCGATTGTGGATTATCTTGTAACTTCTTTAATGCTTGCTTAACAGTCAATCCACCAACCGACACATTATCAATCTTAACGTTCTTATTAAAATGATGACGCTGGTGAATAGTCATGCAGCCAACCACCAGCACTAATAAGCCCAATGTGATTATTATTAGTTGTTTAATAGATAGTTTTTGCATAAAAGTACTCCAATAACATCCAAATCTTTAAGTATAATTTCTATACTGAATGATCACTTAGTAAACATATTCATTACGCTCATTCATTATATACTAAAGCGTAAACAATTAGTATATTTTACATTTTTCATAGTATTTTTACTAAAAAAAGCGTCTGGCAAAAATACCGGACACTTTTTAGTAACTAAACTATTTAGCAGTTGTAACTTGATATTGATTATTACCCTTAGCTTTGTAGTAAATAGTTTGGCCCTTGTAGGTTACAGAACCATTACCTTCCTTGGCATTTTTGTAAAATTCTTCAACAGATGTATTATTATCAATCACGCCCGCTTTTTGCGCAGCCCGGTAGCTAAAGTTCATCCCATCTTCCACTGTTACAGGTTGTTGAGTTGATACAGTTTGGGTTGTCTTTCGGCTTACTGTCCGCCGGTTATTTGTGTTGGCGACACTGCGGTTTCCTTTATAGTTATTAGTAGTAGCTTTAGGACTAGCAGTTTGACCAGAATTACTTACCGCCGTTGCTTGGGTTGTATTTTGACTTTGTGCAGGTTGGGCTGTTTGATTACCACTGGTTGCTGCGGTAGATGCAGAAGTTGCCTCGCTATCATTAGTATCAGCCACTGAAGACGAATCATCAGAGTCATCATCTTTAACTTTATCTGAACTATCTTCTTTGGCTGCTTTATGTTTTTTAGATGAGCTACTTGTAATCGTCTCTGTCTTAGTAGCCTTTTCACTAGCAACCTTCTTTGATGAAGATGGGTGTAGTAACATGTATCCGCCACATACCACAATAATTACAACTAGCAATGAAATAACCGTTAATTTACCCCTATTTTTACTCACCTTTTCCTATCTCCTAATATTTCATTCTAATTTATCTTTTTATTATACTCGATAATTTGATATTTTTTACATTTTGCAGAATTCGTAGCGTTTTCTGCAGAATCCGTTATCTTTTTGAGCTGTTTTTACTAAAAGGTAAAGAAATGGTAAAGAAACGTTTTCATCAATCAAAAAGAGCGTATAATGATGGCGATTAAAAATTGGGAGGGGTTAATATGAAAAAAATTAGCCTATTTAGTACTGCATTAGCGGTTATTGCTGGATTATCAATCGCCGAAAGTAACGCCAACGCAGCTCAACGCAGTAATAATAACACTAATGACGTTAATGAAGTTGGTTCACTCGTTTATTCAAATGCTTATGGGCAAGATTACGTTAACGATGCTCATAGTATTAGCGTATTCAAAGATAGCAACGGTCGCTATGGGATCGGCCAAGGAACCGCTGATAGTACTGCCTTCTTCAAAATTAATAGTGATGGAACCGTAACGATTTGGCAGTTAAAGAGTGATCCAAATACACCTACTTACAAGCAAGGCTATACTAAGAAGACCGTCTCAATTGCCAGTTTACAAAAGTCCGAAAATCAAACATCTTCGCAAAAAGCAACGATCAATAATGCTATTTCAGCAATTAAAAATAACCCATCAGTAACGCCAACACAAAGCAGCAATTCAACTGTTGCGGCTACCAGCTCGTCAACTACACAAAAGCCAACCAGCCGACAAGCATTGCTTCAAGATCAACAGGTCATTGATGATCTTGGAATACAAGCTTATAACAAATACTATGGAGATGACTATCAAAGTAATCATCTCAACGTATTTAAGGATAGCAATGGTCGCTACGGAATTGGTCAAGGAACGACTGAAAGCACCATGTACTACAAAATTAATAATGACGGAAAGACTATGACTATTTGGCGCTTAGCATCTAAACCTGGCACTTTAGTCGCTCAGCAGAAATACATCACTTCAACTATTAGCCTTAGTTCTTTAGGTTTCAATCCTGATAGTCAAAATATCAGTCAAACTACCACTTCTTCAAATGCCTCTAGTACACAAGGTACTGCTAGCCAAACAAGTTCAAGCGCCACTAATTCTAGTGCAACAAATAAGCAAACTACTCAAACTAGTTCAGCCAATAACTCGGTAATAACAAGCCCTAAGCAAACACCTGCAGAAACTAAACGAGTTGTTAAGAAAGCAAGTAAGAAGATTACTGTTCCTTCATCTCAAGGTAAGCAAATATTGTCTTATTATAAGGTAGCGGCGTTAGTTTACGCTAAGGTATTTGGAGTTGATCATCTTAATGAGCAGGGCTTAAAGCTAACCATGAATAAGAATCACTCACGCTTTATTCTTGGAAATGGTACGGCTGACAGTACTATTCTTTTCCGTGTAAACCAGGGTAAGAAGACAGTTACCGTTTGGACTCCGAATAATAATGATCAATCAATGACAAAGACTACTTATGACATTAGTGCTTTAATTAACGAATTCTATGCAACTGATGCACAACAAAGTCTAATTAATCAAACTGCACAATCGCTTAAAAAGTAATTTCAAAAAAGAGAGTGGGAAATAACCTTCTCGACAAGGCGGTTGGCTAAGCTAGGACGATGATTAGCACGGCACGGGCTGATTATCGTTCGTACTTAGACTCGAGCCTTGTGGTTATTTTCCACGTTATCTTTCTATTGTTCATAAAAGTAGTTGAGGCTGAGAGAAAACTTTTGTTTTCTCCCAACCTCATCATAATTTAGAAATAAATTTTAAGCGCCTGGAATATCACTTTCATCTTGGAAATTAAATTCGTTTGCATGACGAAGAGAGTAGCAGAAGTAAACTCCTAATCCAACTAGTAACCACAATAAGTATGTTAACCAAGCATTAAGTGAGATGCTTACTAATAAAACAATACAGATCAATACTGATAGAACAGGAATAACGTTGCCAAAAGGTACCTTAAATGGTCGTTTTAATTCTGGATAACGGTAGCGTAAGATAATTACGATAAGCGAAATTAAAGCAAAGACAACCAACGATCCAATATTGGCAATTAATGCAAGATAATGGAGATCAAATTCTCCAGCCAAGACAGCTGCAAGAAGTCCGACTAACCAAATAGCACGATTAGGACTTTGAGTTTTGTCGTTAACTTTAGCGAGGCCTTGAGGAAGGAAAGCACTTCGACTCATTGACTTCATGATATTTGAGCCAGCATAGATGAATGCGAAGACAACAGCCATAATTCCTAAAACAGCACCAAGCGAAACAATCTCAGCCACGTATTTATGACCTTTAGCTAAAAGAACATAT
>Ga0209064_1004431_pt1 | contig 10466 bp, 9 predicted proteins | sample Inofromicrocosms_FD_187498 | JGI IMG/M metagenome (GOLD analysis project Ga0209064, IMG submission 187498) | Mouse cecum microbial communities from Vienna, Austria - Inoculum for glucosamine and mucus D2O microcosms (SPAdes) (version 2) | ecosystem: Host-associated > Mammals > Digestive system >... | reverse complement strand
CCTCCTGGTTTGGGATAAGTGTTTTTACGGAAAGTGTCCGTCGTTTGTGTCGGGGTTGGCAGAGTGTTTTCTGGAAATTATCATAACACATTTTTTGAAGTTACGCCATAGTATGTGGGATAATAAAAAATACTTGTGATTTTGTGCAATATGCGATATTATTTTGGATGGATGTGTTATGTATCGTTCGGAAGATAGAAAAGACGGGGGTGGCCAAGTGATTGATTTTTTACAAAAAGGGTTTGAACGGGGCGGGCTTGTTCAAGTCGGGAAGAAGAGGAAGGGCGGGGGGGAGCGAATAGAATGGATTGACGCGATAAAGGGCGTGGGGATTGTGCTTGTCGTATTTTGCCATTATGTCATTCTGTCCGAAGAAACGATTATTGGAAATTTCTTCATGACGTTGGCATGGGCGGCCGTACCTTGCTTTATGATGGCTTCAGGAGCGATGATGCACCAGTCAAGGGTGTTTGATTGGAGAAGGCATTTTTTAAAGGTGTGGAAAGTTTATGGCACGTTATGTGCGTGGCGGCTGATATATTTGGTGGTTTACGTGAAACTGCAGAACGTTCAGTTCGGAAGAATTCAGTTGGTGCAGTATTTGTTTCTGTTAACGGACCTGGACGGGGTTGATACGGGCGTGATGTGGTATATGGAAGCGTATTTGACGATGCTGTTGATTTTTCCCATTTCACGTTTTTTGTTTTGTGAGAAGATTCAGGGAGAGTACAAGGGAAGACGCGTTTTGTTATATGTTATGTTTCTTTCCATGATGGGAAGTGCTGTTTTGCCGTCGGTTGGCTGGGGAATCAATTTGATTGGCGATTTTTTACAAATAGGAAGGATTGATATAAATAGGTTTGTCATGTTGATACCTTTTGTATATTACGGAAACCTTTTGTTTTATTTTTTTGCGGGTGCCTTTGTCTTTGAATATCGCGATTGGGTCAAACGTAAGCTGGGGAAATATAAGGCGGCACTATTCCCTTTAATGTGTATGGGCACAGGAGGGCTCATGCTTGTGAAATATGTGGATTCCGGATTAATCAGCTGGGGAGGAGTGTATTTATCGGAAGGATACAGTCATGTGTTGACAGAACTGATTTCGATAGCGTTCTTCTTGTTGTTTATGGCATACGAGGATGAGTGGTATTTTTTAAACCATTTTCTTGCGAGGCATATCGGACGCTATACGATGGGAATCTACTATCTGCATTATATTCTGCTGGCGGCGTGCAGCATATATTTTTATCCAATGATACATAAGTATTATTCCTTTATGGCAAATGGCATTAAAACCGTCCTTGTGACACTGGTTTGTGTGGTAGTGACGATGTTATTGAAAAAAATTCCATGGGTTAGAAATCTTGTTTGACTTAATGGGGGGATTTGATGACACAATGATTGATGTCATGTTGGTGAAGACAGGAATGGTTACAATTCACGGGGCTGTGCGCCCCGCCGCACGGCCACCGTCCGATAAAGTGATGGTGTCGATAGGGCATCCAGCCAATTGCCGTAGGCAATTTTAAATGGCTGGATGCCGTTACAATCACGGCAGGTTAGGCCGTGAATTGTAACCAGGAATGGTTGGAGAAAGCCGTTTTGCAAAAAAGAGTATAGATAATTTGCGGCAACCGTGGTATGATGAAAAAGATACCAGATGCAAAGAGGTATAGAAAATGAGTGGGAATGAGAACATGTTAAAGAAGAATGAGCGAATCGTTTGGATTGACATTGCGAAAGGAATCGCAATTTTGCTTGTCGTGTTCGGACATAACCTGGGCGAGGAAAATGTGGTGAGGATGTTCGTGTATTCTTTCCATGTTCCGCTTTTTATCATGATTGGCGGTTATTTTTATAAGGATAATCCGTTTCTGCCTTTTTTATGGAAAAATGTCAAGCAAATATTATTACCTTATATCCTGACGCTCATCTTGCAGTATGTGTTGTGTGTTTTGCTGAAAGGGACGTATTGGAGAGAAGCGTGTCAAAGGGCTTTTTGTACAATTGTATGTGGAAAAACCATCCCGTCGGGATATGCGGGAAGCATAGGTGTGTTATGGTTTTTGACGACGTTGTTTGGAGTTAGGATGTTATTCTGGATTGTGACGAGATGCTGTCGGGAAAATGAATGGGCAAAGTCGCTATTCGTTCTGCTCATCGTCATGGTCGGAATGTATGTGGCGCAGGAGAGACGGCTGTCGTTGGGAAATTTGCCATGGAGTCTTGATCTTGTGTTGGTGGCCGTCGGGTTTTATTATGTGGGTTATCGGTTAAAAAAGGAAAATGTGATATTGGAGTTGCTAAGGAACAAGCTGTGCATGGTATTATGTCTTTGTATCTGGTGCCTGGGACTTGGGCGTGGAATTTATTTGGAGTTTGCGTGGAGGAGCTATCCGGGGGAATTGACCAGCATGGTAATCGCGGTTGCGGGAAGCATCCTTTGCTGTAAGGTGTCTTGTTATTTGGAAAAGATAAAAGTCGCAAAGGATGTGCTCTCTTGGATTGGCAGGGGGACGCTTGTGATTTTGTGCACCCATCATTTGGAGAAAGAACTTGTTCCATATGGGAGCCGGTTGTGGGGGTGGCGGCTGTTTTTGGCCAAGTTGGTGGTGATATTGGCAGGATATTTTGTATTTTGCATGGGAAAGTGGGTAATACGAGGAGGTTTGAAGCATGAACGTGTATGATTTTGACGGGACGATTTATGACGGGGACGCGACGGTGGGTTTTATTTGTTACACGCTGCAACACCACCCGCTGGCGATGCTAAGGGCGCTGCCGGGGCAGGTTTCGGCGGTGGCGGCATATGCTGTGGGGAAGAGCGATAAAACGCGGATGAAATCCAGGTTCTTTTCGTTTCTTCGGTATTTAAACGATGTGGAAGGTGACGTGAAGGATTATTGGAATAAGAACCGGCATAAAATCAAGGCGTGGTATCTTGCCCAGCAGAAAGAGGACGACGTGATTATCTCGGCTTCCGCCGAGTTCTTGTTAAGCGACATTTGCGGGAGGCTTGGCATCCGCCATTTGATTGCCACGAGGATGGATCCGCACACGGGGGAAATTTCCGGGGCGAATTGTAAAGGCAAGGAAAAGCCAGGGAGGTTTCACGAAATTTTTCCGGAGGGGGAAATTGACGGGTTCTATTCCGATCATGATTCCGACCGTTACATGGCGGCGTTGGCGAAAAGGAGCTACCTGGTGAAAAAGAATGACCTTTCGGACTGGCCTTATGGGAAGGAGTAAGTTATAATCCACCCCGCGTGGGTGTGGACGTGAATTGGGACTTGGGTGAGAATCAGGAAACCCATTGTTTAATGGCGAAGAATGTGGTATGATAGGAAAGGCATGAGCTCAAAGGATGTCGAAGGGCGTTTGAAGTCGGCCGTGGGAAAGTGGAATCGACGTTCCATTGGCCTTTATGCCATACATGATATGGACAGATATAAGAAAATATGGGAAGATACACGGCGGTGAGGAGGGTTGACATGAATTACGCGAATATCAAGAATTATGACGTTGCTGACGGTCCGGGCGTGCGCGTGAGCCTTTTCGTGTCCGGCTGCCGGCATCACTGCAAGGGGTGCTTCAATGCCGAGACATGGGACTTCCATTTCGGACAACCCTATACGGAGGAAACCGAGGCCGAGATTCTGAAAGTCCTGGAGCCGGATTATATCCAGGGTTTCACGTTGCTTGGCGGCGAGCCGTTCGAACCAGAAAACCAGGCGGAGCTGGTTGGGCTTTTGCGTCGAATCAGGCAGACCTATCCGAAGAAGGATGTCTGGTGTTACACGGGATATCTTTATGATGTGGATCTGGTGAAGGGCGGCAAGGTGTTCACGGACATGACGGAGGAAATGTTGTCCTATATCGACGTGCTGGTGGACGGGGAATTCGTCGAGGCGGAGCGGGATTTGACGCTTCGTTTCCGGGGAAGCAGGAATCAGCGGATTATCGAGCTTTCACATGATTGACGGGAGGGAGCGCCGTTCATGAGCAAAGGGAACTACGAATGGAGCGGAAAGCGCCGGTAGGCGCGTTTTGCGAATGGGGGCGGCCGGATTGTAATCGAAACATGCAGGAATACAAAAAAGACGTGGAAGCAGGAAGAGAAGGCGTGAGAATACAAAAGAACGATGTAAAAATACAAAATGACAAGATGGAAGCAAGGACCGCGCATGTACATACGCATGTGGACGAAGCCGGGCACATTTATATGCATGAGCATGAGTACCAGGCGGGCACGGCAAAGAACGGTTATGAGCATGAACACCTTGTGAGGGGAGCGCATGGTGGAAGTGATGGGGAGCGTTCCCTGGGGGAGGCGGAAGCCGTGCCGGCCGTGGAGACTGCCAGGGCGGCCGAGGGACATCGGCACGTACACGCGCAGGCGGAGAAGAAGGCGGTGCTAAACCGTATGGCAAAGGCAATCGGCCACATGGAGGCGGTCAAGCGCATGGTGGAGCGTGACGAGGACTGCGGCGCGGTCCTGATTCAGTTGGCGGCGGTGCGCTCTGCAATCAACAACACGGGAAAGGTCGTTTTAAAGAACCATATCAACCATTGCATCATGGAAGCGGTGGAGGAGAACGACCAGGAAGCGATTGCCTTGTTGGACCAGGCGATTGACAAATTCATGTGATGATGCCAGGGTCAAAAGGGCATGTATGGCATGCTTGCATGCCAATACATGGCTTTGGGACCCGCAAAACACCGAAAAGTAGCCATTTTCCGCAGGAAAGTGAGCGGATTTGAGGTGTTTTAGGATTACGGAAGCACGTAGTGCGGAGTGATCCGTGGGTATCATGGGGACAAAACGGGTTTTGTCCCCAACAACATGATGATGCCAGGGTCAAAAGGGGAATGTATGGCATGCTTGCATGAAAAGGCGTCTTGAAGCGGACGCCGCGTGGCAAATAAGGGAAACTCGGGTTCAATGCAAGTTCGAACCCGAAGGGATTACATTAGCGAAACATGGATAAGGGGTGCTACGAATGAAAAAATCAAGATGGGAAGAGGCACGGGACTGGTTTTTACTGGTGGTATGGAAGCCCTTGCGGGAAAAAGACTGGAAACAGGAAGGCAGGAAGGCGGGAAAAAAGGTACGGAGTGCCGGGGCGCCTGAAGAATGGAAAGCCGGGAACAAGTGGATTTTGGTTATGTGTTCCATGCTTTGTGTTGCATTGGTATTTGTCGGCGTGTTCCTTCTCTTGCGGGGCGGGGAAGATAAAAGAGGGGTCGAGGCCGCGGATAAAAAGCAGCAGGAACAAGGCAAGCAGCCCGATGAAGAGGATGGAAAGGGACAGAATCAGGGGCAGGCGACGGATTCGGAAGATGGGCAGGAACCGTCCCAGGAGGCGAACACGGCTCCTGAAGTGACGGATCCGCGGGCGGCCTTTGCCGTGCAGCCTGGAAACGTGCCTTCAAATTTTGAGGCGGGCGAGGAGAAGGTGGTGTATTTGACGTTTGACGACGGGCCGTCGCGCAACACGGAACGCGTATTGGAAATCCTTGACCGCTACCAGGCGAAGGCAACGTTTTTCATCACCGCGCAGTGGCCCGAATACAAGGGGATGATAAAGGAAGCCTATGACCGCGGGCATACGATAGGCCTGCACACGTATTCGCATGACTATGCGGCGGTGTACTCGTCGGTGGACGCCTACTTCCAGGACTTGTGGGCGGTGGGCGAGCTGGCGAAGGAGCAGATTGGGTACGTGCCTTGTTTCATCCGATTCCCGGGTGGCGCGTCAAACACCATTTCCGCGAATTATTCGCAGGGCATCATGACGCAGCTGTCCGCTTTGGTGCAGGAGCAGGGATTCCAGTATTATGACTGGAACGCGTCCAGCGGTGACGGCGGCGTGTGCACGACGGAAGAGCTGATTCAAAATTCGACTTCCTATACACAGAATAAAATCATGCTGTTGTGCCATGACAGCGGGGCGAAGGATAACACGGTGGAAGCGCTGCCGACAATTATTGAACATTTTCAAAGCCTGGGATACACGTTCAAGGCGATTGACCGCGAGAGTTACGTCGTGCATCATGGCGTGAACAACTGAGTGGTGTGCCATGCGGGCCGGCCGAGGGACGGTATCGGCGGGAAAACCGGCCCGCGCGGGCTGGCCGAGGGACGGCATGGCAGGCTCGGAACGGAGGGATTATGAAACGGATCATATTGGGTTCGGCATCTCCCAGGAGGCGGGAACTGTTGCGGCTTATGGGCGTCGAGTTCGAAGTCATGGTGAGCGGGGAGGAAGAGCATTATCACGGCACCTTTCCGCAAGACGTCGTTAAGGAACTGGCGTTGGCGAAGGCCGAAGGCGTGGCAAGGCTTTTGGACGAGGAGGCTTTGCACAAGGTGATGGATAATTCCATCCCGGCGGTGGGAACCGAAAGCCAATCCGTGGTCGGGGCGGCGTCCGTGCCGGAGCCGTGCCTGGTTATCGGGGCGGATACGGTGGTCGTCAAGGACGGGAAGATTTTGGGAAAGCCCAAGGACGAGGGGGAGGCATTCGCGATGCTGCGCGGCCTGCAGGGTCGTTCGCACGAGGTGTACACCGGCGTGGCCTTGTTGGAACTTGCCGGTGGTGTCGTGCATGTGCGTTCCAGCCATGCGGAAGGGACTAGGGTTTTCGTGCACGGGATGGGCGATGACGAGATACGCGCGTACATTTCCAGCGGGGAGGCGATGGACAAGGCCGGCGCGTATGGGATACAAGGAAGGTTCGCGGTGTTCGTTGACCGCGTCGAGGGAGACTATTACAACGTGGTCGGCTTGCCGGTGGCATATTTGTACCGGCAACTGAAGCGTTGGGGATGATTTCGGTTGTCATTGCAGGAAATTGTGTTTTAGATGGTTGCCGGACAATTAGCGCACAGGTGGGTATAATTTTGAAGGGATGAATTTTTATGGAGAAACTACAGGGAGTACGCTCGATCATCGAGATGATGAATGACGTGTTGGGCACGGTAAGGGATTATTATGATTCGGAGTATGCATATTATATTGAGAAGAACGACGAGGAAATCCTTAACGTTTACGAATGGTGTGCCGAGGGGATACCATGGCAGCGCGACCGCCTGATGATGCTGTCGCCGGAAAAATTACCGAAGTGGGCGAGGCAGGAGAACACGGACACGACAGCGGACAGTTATAGCATCATTTTGCCAATCGAGGAGGACCGGGTGGCCGTCCTGGCGGCCGTGGGCGTGCACCGCGGCGGCTGCGAATTGTCGCTTCTGCGAACGCTCCTTCCATATATAACGGAAATGCTGGCGTTCCAGAAGATGCAAAAACGGCATGAATATTTAAGTTATCATGATACGTTGACGGGACTTTTGAACCGCAACAGCTTCGTAAATTATCTGGAAGAGACGAAACAAAAGAAGTTGAAGTCGCTAGGGGCGCTCTCGGCGGACATCAATGGGTTAAAGTTGTTTAACAAAGAATTTGGAAGGGAATATGGGGACGAGGTCGTCGTCCGCGTCGGAGAGGTGCTCGAGGAGTATTTCCATGGGGCGTTTGTGTATCGCTTGTCGGGGGACGAGTATCTCGTGCTTGCGGAAAATATTTCCTATGAGCAATTTATGGCCAACGTCCGTGGCGCGCAGGAAAAACTGGACAACATCAGCCTTGGGCTGGTGACGTTCGGTTACGCGTGGGAAAAGATTGACATTGACGTGGGAACGGTGGTAAATGGCGCGGAAAACATGATGCACGATGAAAAGGCAAAATATTACAAGCATTTGAAGAAAGGGCACCACGAGCCGATTATCAAGGAAGACTTGCTGGCGGACATTGAAAACGGCCGCTTTGTCGTCTGTCTCGTGCCGGTCATGGACGCGGCGACGGAGGACGTGGTGGGCGCGGAAGCCGTGGTGCGCTACCATCACCAGGATCTTGGTATCATGAACCCGGAGCGTTACATCACGATGTTAGAAGAAACGAGGCTGTCACATTATTTGGATTTGCACGTGTTTGAGGAAGTGTGCAAGACGCTTCGCCGATGGGAGGTCCAGGATTTGCCGATGATTCCCATCTCCGTCAATTTTTCGGGGGCGACGTTGCGCCAGGCGAATGTCGGCGACAAGATCATGGGATTGGTGGAGAAGCACCACGTATCTTGCGAGTACCTCCAGATCGAGGTCGCGGAAGGGCGGGAAATGAACCAGGAAATGCTGGCCGAGACGAGCAATAAGATTCGCAAGGCGAACGTGCGTGTCCTGCTCGACCATTTTGGGGCCAAGGATTCCAGTTTTTCAATTTTGTCCATCATGGAATTTGACGCGTTGAAGTTGGATAGCAGCATTATCAACAGCATCATCAGCAACGGGCGTAGCCAAATCGTGGCGAAGGCGGTCATTGACATTTGCCGGCGCCTGGGGGCGATGGTGTACGCGGCCGGAATCGAGACGCAGGACCAGCTTAACATGTTGAAGGAGTTGGGGTGCGACTATGTCCAGGGGACGCTTTTTAACAAGCCGATCACGATAGAGACGTTCGAGGTGCGCTACATGCAGTGACGGTGTTTCATCCAGGTGCCGGCTTGCCAGTGGGTACGCTTATCCGCTTGTCCACAGCCGGTTTCCGTTTTCCCTAAGCCATTTCTGCCGCGTTTTGTAATCTGGCAGAACCGACTCGACGATTGCGTAAAACGCTTTTGAATGGTTCATTTCCCGCCGGTGCGCCAGTTCGTGCACCACGACGTAGTCCAGCACGTCCCCGGGGGCAAAGATGAGCCGCCAGTTGAAATTGAGGTTTCCTTTGTTACTGCAGCTTCCCCAGCGGGTTTTCTGCTCCTTTATGGAAATGCGTCCGTAGGTGACGTTCATGATTTCGGCATAATAGGCGACCTTTTGGGTGAATATGTCGCGCGCGATACTTATATAATGGCGGCGCGTGGCCGCATCCGGCGCGGGCGTGTCCCCGGGTTTTGGCCGGCTCTCGCGTGCCTTTTGCAAATGTTTGAGAACCCAGCCTTCCTTTTCCGTCAAAAAGCGGTCGATGGTTGATTTGGGAGTGCGCCTTGGCGCGCGCACGGTCACCCGGCCTTGTGCGCTGATTTGGATGGCCAGGGTCTTGCGGCCGGAATAAATGACCTCATATGGAAAAGGATGTGCATTCATGTTTTTCCTCCTTTTTTATGATCCTCTTGCGATGCATGGATTTCTGGCCAATTTCCCTTTTGCATAATTGGCCCTTCTCGAAAATTATATCATGATGTTGGGTTCAAAACAAGTTTTGCCCCCATGATACCCACGGATTACTCCGCACTACGTGCTCTCGTTGTCTCCGCTCCGCTACGGTCGGCACTAAGCGAACGTCCACTGGACGTTCAGTGCCCTAAAACACCTCAAATCCGCTCATTTTCCTACGGAAAATGGCTACTCTTCGGTGTTTTGCGCACTTCCAAAGTCATGCTTTTCCATGCAAGCATGGAACACATGACCTTTTACCCTGGTATCATATCATTTTTTATGAGAAAAAAATAGAGAAAAAAGCTTGGGAATTTGCGTGACATTTGTCGGATGTCACAAAAAACGTTGATTTCTAAAAAAAATATAAATTGCCGGTTGACATTTGGAAAACCAAGTGCTAAGATACACGGCATAAAGCAAGGGTGCTGCGGGATGGATTCGTGGCACCTTTCTTTTTAACATATATTTGGTAAAGTCATGGAAATGAGTTTTGGAAATGAATGCAAAGATAAGGAATGAGGCGACGGGGCCAAGGTATTGGGGCACCCGCCGCCTCGTTTCGTTTCTGAAATGGATTTCCAGAAGGCACTAGGCTCGTGGAAGACCTCGCCAAGTGGAGGTAAGGAAGTTGCGCTGTCACTAGGCTCGTGGGGAACCTCGCCAAGTGTCAGGCAACTACATTCGCACTAGGCTCGTGGAAGACCTCGCCAAGTGCTCATAGTAAGAAAGGAGAATGGGAAAAATGACAGAGGAGATTTTGAGCGTTGTAAACGGCCAGGTGTTCGCGGTCTGGTTCTTGATTGGCGCCGCGCTGGTGTTTTGGATGCAGGCGGGGTTTGCCATGGTGGAGGCGGGATTTACGAGGGCAAAAAATGCCGGGAACATTATCATGAAGAACTTGATGGATTTTTGTATCGGCACGGTGACGTTCATCCTGATAGGATTTAGTTTGTTGCTGGGAGAGGATCTGCTGGGATTTATTGGAAAACCGGGTTTTGATATTTTCACGAATTATGCGGATTTTGACTGGTCCAACTTCGTGTTCAACCTGGTGTTTTGTGCGACGACGGCCACCATCGTTTCCGGGGCAATGGCGGAGCGGACGAAGTTTTTGTCCTACTGCGTGTATTCCGCGGTGATATCGGCGTTGATTTATCCGGTCGAGGCGCACTGGATTTGGGGCGGCGGCTGGCTGTCGCAGATGGGATTCCATGATTTTGCCGGTTCCTGCGCGATTCACATGGTGGGCGGCG
>Ga0209064_1004430_pt1 | contig 10479 bp, 9 predicted proteins | sample Inofromicrocosms_FD_187498 | JGI IMG/M metagenome (GOLD analysis project Ga0209064, IMG submission 187498) | Mouse cecum microbial communities from Vienna, Austria - Inoculum for glucosamine and mucus D2O microcosms (SPAdes) (version 2) | ecosystem: Host-associated > Mammals > Digestive system >... | reverse complement strand
TTGATTTTCTTCTTCTGCAACTGGCAGGTCGCAGTTTTATTATAATTCAAACGGAGTTTTTTGTCTTATTTATCGGCAATAGCCTCAATAGAACCCCGCCACTATGGCGGGGTTTTCGTTTGCACAACAAAAGCGGGCAATTACTGCCCGCCTTGATAACCGTTACTAAATTATTTCTTGCTGTCGGTCTGAGCAACAACTTCCACCTTATCGTAGAAGCCGCAGTTTCCGCAAACTCTGTGAGCCTGCATAAGCTCGTGACAATGAGGGCACTCTACAAGCGTAGGAGCCGTAGCCTTGTAATTGGCAAATCTCTTATTAGTTCTGCTCTTAGACTGTTTTCCCTTGGGTACTGCCATTATCTATCACCTCTCTATATTTGTCTCAGTTGATTTTAATTCCTTTACAGTCCTCTTTGCAAAGCAACACTTTGGGCTGACTGAAAAGCAACGCGTCGTTGACTGCCGCCGTTAAATCGAGCATATTGCCGTCGTAGACGTAATTATCCAAATCGTCTTTATCGGTTACGTACAAAACGTCCGTTTCGTACTCTATCCGCTTTTTCGCGTCGGCAAGGCAATAACTGCACTGCCCTATAAGCTCGTAGGAAATCTTTAAAGCAATTTCCACTTCGCCGCCTTCGAAAATTTCGTATTCCGCAACGGCGTTTACTCCGCCTTCAACGCGGCAAAACGGTATTAAAATACTGTCTTGCGGGGGCTGCCATACAAAGCTTACTTCGCCGACGTACGCCGCCCTTGCCATTAGTTTTTTTATCTCTAAAATCATACCCTGAGCCGACTATACGATTATATTATACACTTGCGCACTTTGTCAACTCAAATTGCGCCGTTATTGAGGTTTTTTATAAAAGTTCGGCTGTTTCTCTTGCAATTACCAACTCTTCGTTGGTGGGAATTACAAGCACCTTAACCTTGCTATCCTTGGCGGAAATTTCGTGTACCGTGCCGTCGTTTTTCCTGTCGTTTGCCGCCTTATCGAATTTAACTCCCAAAAATTCAAGACCTTCGCACACGTCCTCGCGCACGGTGGGCGTATTTTCGCCTATTCCCGCGGTGAACACAATGCAGTCAAGCCCGCCCATAGCCGCCGCGTACGCGCCCACGAACTTCTTGGTCTGATAAGCGAACATATCCAGAGCGAGCGCGCACCTCTCGTTTCCGCTCTCCTCCCCCGCAATCAAATCCCTGAAATCGGAGGAAACGCCGGAAATGCCCGCAACGCCGCACTGCTTGTTGAGATAAGTTACCGTATCGGCGTGGCTAAGCCCTTTCTTCCTTGCCAAGAACTCAACGGCGGAAGCGTCGATATCGCCCGAACGCGTACCCATAAGCACGCCCGCAAGCGGCGTAAAGCCCATAGAAGTATCAACGCACTTGCCGCAGTCTACCGCAGAAATGGAAGAGCCGTTGCCGAGGTGGCAAGTTACTATTTTAAGCTTGTCGGGCTGTTTGCCGAGGTACTTTGTCGCTTCCTGCGAAACGAACTTGTGGCTTGTGCCGTGCGCGCCGTACTTTCTTACGCCGTACTCCTTGTAGTCCTCGTATTTAATGCCGTACATATACGCCTTTTCGGGCATTGTCTGGTGGAATGAAGTGTCGAATACCAGAGCCATAGGCGTTTTGGGCATAACCTCTATGCACGCCTTTAAGCCCGTTGCCGCCGCGGGATTGTGCAGGGGAGCAAGCTCGAAAGTTTTCTCTTCCAAGGTCTTTAACACTTCGGGGGTTACAAGCGTGGTCTTTTTGAAGTACTCGCCGCTGGCGACTATTCTGTGCCCTACCGCGTCGATTTCGTCCATAGACTTTATAACGCCGATTTCGCCGTCCTGCAAGGCTTTAAGCACAAGCTCGATTGCAATTTTATGATTGGGCATATCCTGAGTATACACCTTTTCCTTGCCGTTGCCCTTTGCCTTTAACAGCGAGCCCGCTATACCTATTCTTTCAACGCCGCCCTTTGCCAAAACGGCTTCCGTTTGCATATCTATAAGCTGATATTTAAGCGAGGAACTGCCCGCGTTTACAACCAATATTTTCATTTATTTCTCCTTATTGTACAATTACTCCGCCTGTAACGCCGTAACCGCCACGGTTGCAACTATATCTTCCACGCTGCACCCGCGCGAAAGGTCGTTTAAAGGTCTTGCAAAGCCCTGACATACGGGACCTATCGCCATATAGCCGCCGAAACGCTGCGCGATTTTATAACCTATATTGCCCGCGTTGATGTTGGGGAATACAAAAACGTTTGCGTGCCCCGCCACTTTTGAACCGGGCGCTTTAAGCTGACCGACTTCGGGCGCGACAGCCGCGTCGAACTGGAATTCTCCGTCCAGAGCCAAATCGGGCGCCATTTCCTTGGCGAGCGCGGTAGCCTCCTGCATCTTGGGCACGGACTTGAAAAATTTATCGTCGTTGCCGCTCCCCTTGGTGGAGAACGAAAGCATTGCAACCTTAGGCTCTATGCCCGCAATCGCCTTAGCCGTCCTGGCGGAAGATACGGCAATATCCGCAAGCTGTTGAGCCGTAGGCTCTATATTTATGGCGCAGTCGGCAAACACCGCAACGCCGTCGGGGTTGTACTCGTTTTTGCCTTCGGGCGCAAGCATTATAAAACAGCTTGAAACCGTGCTGATGCCGGGCGCGGTTTTAACTACCTGCAAGCCGGGGCGCAACGTGTTTGCCGTGGAGTGGCAAGCGCCCGACACGTATCCGTCTACGTCGCCCGCTTTAAGCATAAGCGCGCCGAACATAGTCCTGTCCTTAGCCTGCTCCCTTGCCTGCTCTTCCGTCATACCCTTAGCCTTTCTCGCCTGATATAAAATGTCTGCATAGACGGCGGTCTTGTCCGAGGTGAGCGGGTCGATAATGGTAACGCCCTTCAAATCAACGTGGGGAGCGACCTTTTTGCACTCCTCGGCGTTGCCTATAAGCACTATTTTAGCAATTCCCTCTTTGGTAATTTCGGCAGCCGCCTCTACAACGCGGTTGTCCTCGCCCTCGCAAAGCACGATAGTCTTTTTACGGGCGGCAGCTTTCGCCTTGATTTCTTCAAGCAATCCCATATCATAACTCCTTAAAAACGCTTTATTTATCCGCGCCTTTGCTTTATAATGGTAATATGTGGCAACGGACTGTTCAACGGTATCATTATATAATAAAAATTTTCGGTTGTAAAGGTTTAAAATGAAAATTTGTGCGATAATTTGCGAATTCAACCCATTTCATAACGGGCACAAGTACCTGTTGGAACGGGCGAGTGAAATAAGCGGTTGCGACGCGGTTGTCTGCGTTATGAGCGGCTGTTTTACCCAGCGCGGGGAAATGTGCCGCACGGATAAATATTTACGCGCAAAGCACGCCGTTTTGTGCGGAGCGGACGCCGTTATAGAATTGCCCGCGCCGTTTGCCGTTGCGCCTGCGGAAATTTTCGCGGCGGGCGCGGCGCAATGCCTTAAACACGTTCCCGCCGAGTTAAGCCTTGCTTTCGGTTGCGAGCGCGGACAGAGCGGCGACTTTGTTTCCGCCGCCGCGATACTAAACGAGGAGAGCGCAACTTTTAAAGAAATTCTTGCCAGAAACCTCGACTCGGGCGAAAGTTTTATTAAGAGCCGCTTGGCGGCGTTTACAGCCTGCGGCGGCGATACGCAATTGCTCTCCTCCCCCAACAATATTTTGGGAGTGGAATACGCAAGGGCTTTCGGTAAAACGCGCCCCGACGCAAAACTGTTGCCCGTAAAGCGCATCGGCGCGGGTTACTGCGACTGCCGACTTGCAGGCGGTTACTCCTCTGCGAGCGGAATACGCGCAAACGCCGACAGCGCCGCCGTTAAAGGGGAAATGCCCGAATGTTCATATGAAGATTTTATAAATTCCAAAGACAATACGGAACTTTTCGAGCGGCTTGCCGCAGACAATCTATATTTGTGCGATAAAGATAATTTGAAGCGCGTATACGGTTGTACGGAGGGGTTGGAAAATCTTTTAAAAAATTTGGTTTGCGAAAACGGTTACGCCGAGGTTGTGGAAAAAGCCGCCTCTAAAAGGTATTCCAAATCGAGAATACGGCGCATTCTGTGCGCCAACTTGTTGCGCCTTTACGCCGACGAAACGGAAAAATTTTTAAATTGCAGGCTTGCCCCGAAAGTGTTAGCCGTTAAAAAACAAAAAGCCGCTCGCATACTTCCACTGCTGTCTGCCGAAAAAGAACCCGACGCCGAAACCAAAAAGTGTTTGGAGCTGACCTCGCAGGCGTACGCGCTTTGGCAATATTTAAACAAACCGCTTATTTTTAACAACCAAAACGAAAAAATGATTTTAGTGTAAAAAATAGTAGCCGCCCGCTTCAAGCATTTGAAGCGGGCGGCTTTAAACGGAACAGTTAAATATTTTTAACAACAATTTCGCCGTTGCTTTGGTATATCAAATGGTTTAGATATTTTATTGCAAACGGTTTATCCATAGAGCTTTCTTCAATTTCATATAATTCAAATCCGCAATCCTGAAACTCTATATGTTTGTAGTCCTCTTCCGTGCACGGTTTTTCCATTACAAGAACGTTATATTTATCTATCGTTTGCTTAAACGAATACTTTAAAGGCCACTTAACTTCGTATGATTTATCTTTTTTCAACGCGGGCACTATTATCATAATTTCACGCCCTTCCTTTTCACCAAGAACGTAAATTAAATATCTGGAAACCATTTCTTCCATCAAAACGCTTGACGTAGTTCCGCTTGACACAACCCACACTTCTTCAAAACCGAATTGTTTTACGGCAATTTTATAAGCGTCGTCGTCTCTGTTTTCATTGATTACAGTGCACGAACACAGCGCAAAGGCGAACAGAGAAGTAATTAAAAGTAACAAACTAAATATTTTCTTTTTCATAGCTACCCCCTTAACACTTAGTTAAAAACGTCGATTGCCGCGTAACTGTATATTTTTTCAATTAAAATTTAACATAAATTGCCAATTTTGTCAATAGTGAATTTGAGCAATAAAATATGCATTTAAATAACATTCCCATAATTCCGGAAAACGTAGCCGCAAATCATAAAATATCTTATAATACAAATATGAAATATTTTGAAAGAAAAATAAATCTTAAAGCGCGGACGAAAATCTTTCGCGCTTTTTCAATCTTCTTCTATTCTGTTTATAATCAGCGACGGCATTTGTTTCTCTTCGCCGTCTATATGCCAGTCGTCAACCCCCTCTTCGATATAAAATACCGTTTCCAACATATCGAGTTGTTTTTTTATTTCACGCACTAATTCCGTTTCACAGAAATTGCATACGCCTTTAAACGTTTTTAATTCCTCAACCGTACGCGGAAAGCCTTCGGGATTCAAGCCTTTAAAACTGCCCGCTTTCGCAAGTTTAGCGTAAATATCCGCGGATAAGACGGGCTTTGCAAGGCGCAAATACTCGGCAAAACTCATTTTAAACAACGGCTTAACGCGCAACCATTTTTGCCACACGTCCTCCACTTGCGCGCTTAAATCGTACAGTTTACCGCGTATTACAGCCCTTTCGTTGCGAGTACGCACAGGTAATTTTTTGTACCTTTCCAGCGTTTCGGCGTAAAGTTTTGTATTTACAATTTGTTCTCGGCAGAAATTTTCCGCATTTTTCTTAAAATCTTCATCAAAATGCTCGTACCCCTCGTGCGAGCAAGTTGCATACATTACTTTATCACACTTTAAAAGCGTAAGATTTTCAAGGCGCACGCCACTAAGAATTTGCGGCATTGCCGATAACCCCTCGCGCATTATCAAACTTTTTAATTCGTCTGTAAGCGCAAACTTGTAAATTGTGCCCCACATACCCCAGCTTTCGCCTTTTTTACGAGCTTTAATTGCGGTAATAAGATACTCGTACTCTGTACCGAGAACGTCAATTTCCAAGTCGCTCTCTTCGTCGTTATATTCTACGCACAGCATTTCCGCGCTATCGCATAATGACAAAAGATATGAAAACGCCCTTTCTCTTATCTCTTCGTTGTATATAAAATGAAAAAAATCCATTTAATTCCCCCCAGAAAAGCATTTTAGCGCCGACTATAAAACGGCGCTAAAAAATAAATCCGAGCTTAATCTGTAAGCCGAGTTCTGTCGTGTACGGTCATCTATCTACACCTTTCGTCGCCGAAAGGTTCCAGCGATATTAACGGATATAAGCGGACGGGCAGCCCCTGCATTAAAGCAAGCCTATATCCCAATCTTGCATCGGGTGGGGTTTGACTGGCTGGGCGCGTTACCGCGCCCACGGTGAGCTCTTACCTCGCCATTCCAACCTTACGGAAAAAATTCCGCGGTATATTTCTGTTCACTTTCCTTGAAGTCGCCTTCACCTGCCGTTAACAGGCACCCTTGCCCTGCGATGCTCGGACTTTCCTCACGCAAATTTCTTTGCCCGCGACCGTATAATTAACTCGGATTTATTTTATTTTAGCATATTGCGGAATTTTTGCGCAACTGATTATAAATAATAATTGCATTTTGTCGCGTTTTATTTTAAAATACAATAGAATACTAACGAGGTAAAATATATGAAGAAAACAAAAATTATCTGTACGCTCGGACCTGCGAGCGAAAACGAGGAAACCCTGTCTAAAATGATTGACGCGGGTATGAACGTTGCAAGGCTTAACTTTTCGCACGGGACGCACGAAGAGCACGCAAAAAAAATAGACACAATAAAGCGCGTGCGCGAAAAGAAAAAAGTGCCCCTGCCCATTATGCTGGACACCAAGGGACCCGAGTTCCGCATAAAGACCTTTGCAAAGGGCAAAGTCAATCTTAAAGAGGGCGATACCTTTACCTTTACCACCGACGAAATAGAGGGCGACAAGACGCGCGTATCAGTGTCCTTTTCAGGCATATGCGAGCAGATGTTCCCCGGCGACAAAATTCTTTTAAACAACGGCTTAATCATATTCGAAGTTGTTAAAGTGGAAAAGCCCGACGTGGTTTGCAAAGTTATAGTAGGCGGCGAGCTATCCAACCGCAAATCGATGTTCTTCCCCGACAAGGAACTCGAAATGGAGTACCTTTCCGCTCAGGACAAAGCCGACTTGAAATTCGGCGTTGAACAGGGCGTTGACTTTATCGCCTGCTCGTTCGTATCCAAGGCGCAAAACCTTATAGAGGTGAGAAATTGGCTGAGAGAGTGCGGCGACACCGACGACCAGATTGAACTCATTGCGAAAATAGAGAGCCGCGCGGGCGTAAACAATCTTGACAGCATTATCGACGAGTGCGGCGGCATAATGGTTGCGCGCGGCGACCTCGGCGTTGAAGTGCCCTTTGAAGAATTGCCCGCAATACAGAAAACCATTATAAACAAGTGCCGCATACACGGCAGGCGCTCGATTACGGCGACGGAAATGCTGGAATCTATGATAAAACAACCCCGCCCCACGCGTGCGGAAATTTCCGACGTTGCCAACGCGGTATACGACGGCTCCTCCGCCATTATGCTTTCGGGCGAGACAGCGGCGGGCGCCTACCCCGTTGAAGCTGTTAGAGCTATGGCGAGAATTGCCGAACAGGCGGAAATAAACACCGACTATATCGCATACATAAAGGACAGCGACTACCACGTTAAAAACCTTGCCGAAGCGCTTTCGCACTCCGCCTGCACTCTTGCAAAGGACATTGGCGCAAAGGTTATAGTAGTTTGCACGCGCACGGGCGGCACGGCAAAGACGGTAAGCCGTTTCAGACCTATGATTGACATTATCGGTATGACAACGGACGAACGCGCGTACAGAAAACTTGCGCTCAGCTGGGGCGTAATACCCGTTATGAGCGAGGAATTTTATTCGGTTGACGTATTATTCCACTACGCAAAGCGCGCCGCAATAGACACGGGCTTGGTTGTCAAGGGCGATAAAATCGTACTTACCGGCGGCACGCCAAACGGCAAGAGCGGCAACAGCAACTTAATCAACGTTGAAACAATCAGCTGATTAGCTTAAAAGAACAACCCCTCCCGCTTTAAATTAAGCGGGAGGGGTATTTTTTGTTTTGCTTAAATTTTCAAAGCGTCCTTTATCTGTTGCAGGGTTACCACGCGCTTCAACTCGCCGCTTGCGCCCGTAGACAGGTTATAAACTCTCTCTTGGGTAGTGTGCTCTTCGCCGATATGGAAACTGTCGATTATACAGTCGCATATCTTGTACCTTATTGCGTCTGACGCGAACAGAAGTTCCACGTAGTCCTGCCCCGCCGCTTCGCCCTGCTGTTGATAGTCGCGCAGCGCGGAGAGAGTTATTGCGGGTATTGTGAAGTTGCCGCCGCGGTTGCAGATATCCAGCGCGTTAAACAGTGCGTGAAGCTCGGCGTAAGAAATAAGTATCTGCATACTTCCCGTACGGTAGTCGGTGAATTCGGAAACGTTGTTTTCGCTTACGTAATTTTCGCCGATACGCTCGTTATTCTTTATTATTTGTTCGGTTATTTTGGCGCGCGCAATTTCGCTGAGGAAGGCTCTTTCACGCTGTTCAAACGTGGGATATTTGAAGTTGCCGCCCTTTACGCTCCACTCGCCTATACTTATATTTTCGTCGTCTTCGAGCGCGAGGAATGCGTTTATAAGCGCGAACACCTCGTCCTCCCGCACGCAACCGTAGCTATCGATAAGCTTTCTGTTTACGTACAGGTTGGCGTTTGTCTTTAAGACCTTGGAAACAGCCGAAAGTATAAGGTACGATTTGACCGCACCGTCCTCTTCGAACAAATCCCGCTTAATTTGTATAAGCTTTACATCGTCGAAATACATATCTTCCACATTTTCCACGCCCACTTCGTTTATGAGGTTTACAAGGCTCTTTATTTCGTTTACCTTTAAAATTTTTACGCTGTCCTCGTAGGCGAGAGCGTGGTCTACGTCAAGCTCGCTGTTGGCGGCGATTTGCTTTGTAAACACGCCGCGCATAACAAGCGACTTACAGATTTCGTCTATTTTATCAGTCTTGGTCTTTATATCGTCAAAGTCAAGTGTTTTAATTTCGTCAAAGCTGTTTATTCCGAACGCTTTTACCGAGTTGATAAGGTTGCAAACCTCTTCTTCGGAATATATCGTTCCGCCCTTTATTTCCGCAAGCACGCTTTCGGAAAGCAGAGGCGAGGGATTGCCGTCCTCGTCCTCGGCTTCGAGCAGTACACCGTCAAGCTCCTTGCTGAGTATGCCGCTGAATATGACGGACGGATATACCAGATTGAGGTTGGTCTTGTTTAAATACCCTTCGGCAATTTCGTTAAGGTTTAAAACGTTGTCCTTTACTTTCTGCGTAAGCGTGTCGCCGTCGACATTCATAACGTCTATATCGAAGATATTCAACGCGTTGCATAGGCTTTCCAATTCCTTTTCGGAATAGTAGCCGTCTATTTTCGCGCCGTAAAGCAGGTTGTTATCTATTTTATCCAGCAAAATCTCGTCTAACCTTACGGTTATATTGTTGGAAACGACTTCCGAAGCGCAACACACTTTAAGCCTTGTTACGTTTGCGTTTACAACCGAATTGCTGTTTAAATCGCGCAGGATAGAGGAAAGCTTTTCCTGCAACTGCTCCTCGTTGAATTCGAAGTTTTCCGCTGTGGATACGCCGAGTATTTCGTCGAGCGCGTTTACAAGCGGCATTATCTCCATCTTCCAAGGGTTGGAAGAGTTGTACTTTTTAAGATTTTCGAACTGCGCCGCCTCCACAAACTTTTGAGGAAGCTTTAAAATATCCGCCGTTTCCGCGCTGTTTACTATCGAATAAACTACCGACGAGGAGAGAATAAAACTTTCGTCGAGCAACCGCTTGTTCTTTACCAGACTTACGAACACGGAAGAAATATTAGTTTCCTCCGAAAGATTAAAGTCTTTTACGGCGACTATCAGGGTCTGCAACTCGCTTTCCTTTACAAGCCCTTCCACGCTGTCGTCTTGCAAAAGTTGCAACGCCGCTTCTGGCACGACGAGTTTAAACGTGCCGTAATCCAAGCCTTCGCCCGTAAGATAGCCCGACACGGTGTAGTGCAAAACTTTTGACTTTAAACTGTTTTTAAGCCCCTCGCTGTCGATGGCAAGCACGTTGTCTATTATCTTTTTGGTATCGAACTCGCCCTTTACAAGCTCCGCCGCGTCCAGCCCTATTTCTTCGAGCGCGCCGAGCATATTCCTTAACTCGCCCTTTCTGCCGTTTACGGTAACCCAGCCCTCCAAGTCGGCTTTAAGCGCGGCGGGAAGTATCACGACTTGGTTGCCGTCAAGCGATTCGGTAAGCAGTTTTGCAACCGTACCCTCGAACACCGTACTGCCTGAAACGAGTTTATTAAACGTTTCTTTCTTTATAAACTGCGCGATGGCTTCGGTCATATCGCTCTCTTTATCGGAGAGAATAGGTGCCAAAAATTCGGTTAATTCGGGCAGGCTCTCCATTAAAACTTTAAGCTCGCCCTT
>Ga0209064_1004427_pt1 | contig 10488 bp, 7 predicted proteins | sample Inofromicrocosms_FD_187498 | JGI IMG/M metagenome (GOLD analysis project Ga0209064, IMG submission 187498) | Mouse cecum microbial communities from Vienna, Austria - Inoculum for glucosamine and mucus D2O microcosms (SPAdes) (version 2) | ecosystem: Host-associated > Mammals > Digestive system >... | reverse complement strand
CGAGGCTTGCAAGTGCCTTGTTTGCAAGTTTATTTATGAAGTGGTAGACATTATCATTTTTACGAGAAAACTTCACCTCGTCCATTTTTTGAATAATATCCGAGCGGCTTTGTCCTTCCGGGTATGTAGTATAATCAATTCCTTTTTCTTGAAGGGCGTTGATAAGTTTTTCGCTTGCACCTTCCGGGAGAAGGACTTTTTTGATTTCCTCAAATCCAATGGCTCTACGAGGCTTCGCCTCAAAATAGTCGGTGTCCGTCATCTGCTTCACATAAGCAAATAACCCCAATATCTTTTGTCCTATATCATCGTTATACCGATAGATACTATACTCGCTTTTCATAAAAGAAGCGATTTTTTCAAGAGTAAACAATTTTCTATCGGCTATTTCACCAACAACAACGGAAGCGCTATCGAGGGCAAACCAATAATCCACGGTATCGTGATACTTGCTCTCGTCTACCATTTCATCGGTAATTTCCGACAGCATTTTTCTCGAAGTTTCGCTAAATTCTTCGTGTGCCGCTTCGTCTGCCTTTTTCAAGGAATCGCTGCTTCGTCGAATCTCGTCTATGCTCTTAAACTCTTTCGCAAGTCTCGCAGAGAGTTCCCCAAGAGTGAGTCTGTGTACCCACCCGGCACCGTGCATATCCTCGCCACGCATAGCCTCAACTATGTTTTCAAGAGTATAATCATAGTGAGTTGCCTCAAAACTTCTTCGATTTCCGTTCCGAGTGAATGTATCGACCCCGTTTCTAATTCCGATTTTTTCTTGAATCCCGGCAAAAATAGAATCAACCCATTCCCTATATTCTTTTTGAGGAGTTGCTTTGCGAATAGCCTCTTGTGTTGCGGTGGAATCGTATTCCGTTTTAACGGTTACGCTTCCATTTTTCAAATAGGAAATCGCTTTATTGAGCGTAATGCCAAGCGAAAAAACGGAAAGGTTTTCCAAAATCATTTGTTTCGTTTCTTGCCTTGACCGCCGCCCTCACTATCTCCGCTTCGGTTGCTTTGAGTTTTCCCTCTTTGAGATTGCTCTTCACCCACTCGTTGAACTTGATTATCGCCTCTTCCGTTTCGAGGTGATAACGGATTGTCAGATACGACCCCTCGGTTAGAGGAATTTGCTCTTCTATCGATTGAAGTAAGGCTACTAACCCCTTTCTGTATGGATTGTCCTTTTCCAATGCCATTATTTCTCTCCTCAATAAATTCTTGATATTGTTTGGCGGTTATTTGCGCCACGAATAAATGATTGATAATCCACCGCAACATCGCCGCTATTCCGCTTCCCAAAGTAAGTTTTGTAAAAGCGGAATTTAAACTCGCCGCCGCGGTAATTGTACCCCGCGATCCCCGATGCGTCGTAAAAATACCGCGTCGTTATTTCGCCGTCTTCCTTTTCGTAAAGCAGTCTATCCCCGCTCCATACGTATTCCTTATTGCCCTTTTTCGTGCGAAGTCCGTTTGCATCGTATTCGAAGCGCGTGTTCCCGAACTTCTTCAACAACCTTCCCCGCGTATCGTATTTTGATTATATATCACTTTCAATTCTTTGTCAATAGGTAAAGTCAAAAGCGCAGGGCTTTCGCCCTGCGCTTTGTTAATTCAATTCTATTGTTCATAGATTGAGCCAATTTCTCTGAACGGGTAATCAAACTTTTCCTTTATCTTCTTAATTTGTTTGCTTGATAATGAGCATGATTTTTTTGAAATCCGGCTTTCGCCAACTAATTTAAACTGTAATGCGAAAGCATTTATAGAAGAAATAGGGTCGATAAAATCATACCAATGCGCCCTATTGTAAACCAGCTCGACAATTTCTTCTTTCTTAATACACCATTTTAATTTTTTTTTACGGTACATCTTTATTTCTGTATTCGTTATAACAACCGTCTTACTTAATAACATGGCGAAACAAGAAAAAAGCCAAACAACCCCAAAGATTATTCCAAAAACAATTACTTCCGTAACTATGTCCTCATATTCCTTTACGATACTTGAACCTACAATACTTATGACCATCAGCAATATATCGTAAAATGACAAAACAAATGCACAGTATAATATAGCAAAAATCGAATTTCGCAGTTTTATATTTTCCATCCATCTAATGCCAATCTCCAAGGCAATTGCAAAGTAGTAGATACTATCATTTTGATTGTTCTTGCTTTGGAAATTATTTTTGCTCCTTTAATTAAACTATTATACAACCCCGCAGTAGCCAAAGCCATTCCTGTTATGAAAGCAATTCCGCCTTTAATCCCAGCATTTAATCCTTGGCGCAACATTTCGGAAGTGTAAATTTCACGTCCGTTCATAGATTCTCGAATTGCATATGCCCCCATCCCCGCGCCCGCGGACATCGCTACCGATAACGCAGCACTCCCGAGCAATAATCCGGTTTTAGCGGCAAGAGAACTTGCTACAATGAAGCCCTCAACGGTTTTCCCTGCTACCGCTAACATGGTCGCTCCGCCTAATGCTAACGCTCCACCGAGTGCGCCACCAAGCAATGCGCCAGAAGCAACTCCGCTCCAAAAAGAGTCCCCCCTCGCAACGGCTGACACGCCTCCTATAACACCTCCTGCGGCTGCTCCGCCCAATATACCCAAAAGCAATATGGCTAGAAAAGCAATATGCCCACTGGGATCTGCGTACATGACGGGATTATTGTTGCAGTAGGAGTAAAGGTTTAAGCCGTTTACCGTTTCGGGTTCAAGGTAGGAATATGCGTCAGGAGAGATAAAACGCCCCGTTTTCGGATCGTAATAGCGAGATTGCAGGTAATACAAGCCCGTTTCGCTGTCGAAGTAATACCCGCGGTAACGGAACGGGTTCATACTCAGCACCATGGAAGTGCCCGAAATTATCACTTTCGTTGCCGTACAGTTGCCCCACGCATCGTACTCGTAAGTCCCCAAAAGCGTGCCCGTGTTATCGATAATTCCGATAATATCGCCCTGTAAATTTTTGCGGAATTTAAACTCGCCGCCGCGGTAATTGTACCCCGCGATTCCAGACGCGTCGTAGAAATACCGCGTCGTAATCTCGCCGTCTTCCTTTTCGTAAAGCAGTCTGTCCCCGCTCCAAACGTATTCCTTATTGCCTTTTTTCCTGCGAAGTCCGTTTGCATCGTATTCGAAGCGCGTGTTCCCGAACTTCTTCAACAGCTGAGCTAAGTTATCGTATTTTCATTATATAACATTTTCAATTTGTTGTCAATAGGTAAAGTCAAAAGCGCAGAGCTTTCGCCCTGCGCTTTTCACATAACTAGACAAACACTTAATGTGTGAGTGAATTAAATAGTGATATCAAACATTGCAATTATTACCAAATAGACAATACCAACTCCAATTGCCCAAGGACTTGAAAGAAAGGAAGCGACCAAGATTGGATAAACCCAAAAACATATATAAATCAGCAACATAGTGAAAAATACAGCAACTGTTGCTATCAACGGAATTATCCGTGTGTAGTAAGGCACTTTTTCTGCAAGTTTACGAATAATTGGGATTCGATGAAAAACCGACGTGTCTTTAATTTTTGTTCGGTTAAAATTCACCTTAGAGAAGTAACCTTCTAATGCTAATCCGATGCCGATACCCGAAATTATTAACAATACATAATATATAAACTCCCCTCGCACCTATTCTCTCCTTTCATTGATCTAAATATTGTTCCCCAACCATTTAGAAAAAAACTTAAATATCCAAGACCACAGAGGGCGCAAGATTGTACGTTCCATAATCTTGTTTGCACTTCCTATAAATGCATTTGAAATTAGATTCGTAGTTACCTTAGCCCCCGTGTCAATCATGTGCTTTATCAATTGGGTTGAAATAGTTGTAGATGCTTTATATAAAGTTTTCGACAAAGACTGCAAATTATTTGCGCCGACACCATTACGCAGTCCCGCAAATATACCCGTACCTATGGCAAACAACGCCCCTTCTATGGTTTGACTTGCACCTTCATGAAAATCAATGTCAATTGCATATTGCATATACCCCAAAAAGCCATTCAATGCCATTGAAGCAGACAATCCTATTCCCGTAAATGCAAGCGCAGTAGATGCAACAGTAAACAATCCATCCACTACTGCTTGCCCATAGTTTATACTATTTACACCATATTGTACCGCTTGATTAACAACGCTTGCCCCAACCCCTATCGAAAAAGAAACTCCTACTACTAGAAAAAATAATGACCACACAATGTGCCCGCTCGGATCCACGTTCATAACGGGGTTATTGTTGCAGTAGGAGTAAAGGTTTAAGCCGTTGACCGTGTCGGGTTCAAGGTAAGAATATGCGTCGGGAGAGATGAAACGCCCCGTTTTCGGATCGTAATAGCGCGATTGCAGGTAATACAAGCCCGTTTCGCTGTCGAAGTAATACCCGCGGTAACGGAACGGGTTCATGCTCAGCACCATGGAAGTGCCCGAAATTATCACTTTCGTTGCCGTACAGTTGCCCCACGCATCGTACTCGTAAGTCCCCAAAAGCGTGCCCGTGTTATCTACAATACCGATAACGTCACCCTGCAAGTTTTTTCGGAATACAAATTTTGTACCGCTATATTCGTAACCCGCAATCCCCGACGCATCGTAAAAGTAACGCATCGTTACCTTCCCGTTCTCCTTTTCGCCAAGAATCCTGTCGCCGCTCCAAATATATTCTTTATTGCCTTTTTTCGTGCGCAAGCCTTCGGCATTATACTCGAAGCTCGTGTTCCCAAACTTCTTTAACAACCGCCCCCGCGTCCACTCGCAAGCCCTGCCGAGATAATTCGTAGGATTTCCGTTTGCATCGTAAGAACAAGTTTTTCCATCGTAAGCGCTCATCTGCCCGTTCGTATAGGTATATATACGCCTTGTGCGCTTGGCGCTCGCGATTGCGCCGTTCTCATACGGATATTCGTTCTTTTCGGTTAAGTTTCCGTTAATATCGTATGCAAAGGTATTGTGATATTTGTTCTTCCGCGTTTCCGAAATCAGCCGCCCTACGTTATCGTATGCGTACGTGATATTATCGTTTCCATCTCCCGAAACGATATTCGTAACGTTGCCGTTGTTATCGTACGTGATATCGTAACGGCTCATATCCGAAAAGGATATTCTGCTCGGGAGATTGGTTGCGCCCACCGTACTCGTGCTTAAATATTGATACTTCGTAAAATCCCCGTATCCCGAGCGTTTTTCGATCCGCCCAAGCGCGTCATACGTATATTCCATCGTCCCAAGCGGCGTTGTTTCCTCTTTCAAACGCCCGTATTCGTCCAAGGTCTGCGTGTACTCGTCTTTTTTAAGCCCGTAATCGAAATTTACTCTGTCGATTTCTCCGTCTGCATTCGTGGAATACGCCGTGGTGAGCAGTACGACCCCGTTTCTCGTTTCCTTTACGGTATGCGGCATTCCGTTTTGGTAAGTATAAGTATACACCGAATTCACTATATTGTCAATACTCTTCGTTAAATTTCCCGAAGCGTCATAGGACAATTCGCTTACGGAAGAACCGTTTTCATTGACACGGATCAGTTGCCCGTACTTGTCGGTATAGGACGCCGTTTTAAATCCGTTTGCAAACGTTACGGTTACGGAATTCGTCGCGCCCGATACGCCGTCTAAGCCGGTGCCGAAATCTTTGTAAACGACGGATTTTTTGACGCTTCCGTTTTCCTTGACTTCCAAAATGCGTCCGAAGCCGTCGTAGGTCATTTCATACGTTTTCGTCCCGCACACGTATTTGATCGGAAAACCGTTTTGATAGTTGATCGACTGCGTATTGGAGGCAAATTTTGTTGTCGTTACCGTTTCAGGCAAACCACGGCTATTGTAAGTGAACGTAGTGCCGTCGCCCTTCGGAAGCTTTACGGTCAAACAGCCGCCGTATTTATTGTAAGTATATGATACTTTGCCGCCCGCCGTCGTTTCGCTTGCAATCCGTCCGCTGATTCCGTCGTATGTGATGTTTGAAGAAGTAGTTATACCCGATTTGTTCATCGTCTTGCCCGTACAACGATTTTTGGAATCGTAGGTGTATTCGGTTTTGACGCCGTTATAATCCGTCTGCGTCAGAGGCAATATGTTTTTATAACTGTTCGTAGCCGTACCGATAAGCGTGTTGGTAAAATTTTCGCGGAGAATATTTTTTACGCTATTCCCCTTTTGATTGAACAACAATATTTCATGTTTGCCATTCATGTAGGAAATAGCATAATCGTTCTCAAAGCGAACCTGCCAATTCCCATGCGTTTTGTAAACTGCGGGGAATTTGATATCCACTTTACCCGAATTGTTTGCAAAATCCATAAACCAATCGACTCTCGCAGACCGATCGCTTAAACTGCGGAAGGGCACGGCAACAAACTGCCAACCCCCGATTTCCGCATTTAAAGGCACATACAGCGACTTCGTATCGCCCGCTTCCGAGGAAAACCACTGGGCGCGGACGCCGAAGAAAGTGTCCGAACCGACGTTTCGCGCTTCGCCGTCTGTAAATTTCACGTAGTTATCCATACAAGACGCTACTTTTACCCAACAGGTAAAGACGTACAAATCGCTTCCCGAAACGTTATGCGAACCGAAAATCTTAGTCTCCGTAGTATTTTGCCTCATATAGAAATTTACGGCGTCGGCATAGGTATATGCAACGTCCGTCGATTTTAAGGTTGCTTGACAGCTGTGGACGCGCTCCCTCATCACCTCGGTGGAATCCCCGTCTACTAATATGTTCTCTGGGAAACACTGCACCTGAGAAAAATTCACATTCCCGCGGCTGACCTTATAAGGATTTATCGTAGCATCAGTCGCAACCGATTCGGCAATCAGCTTGCCGCCCTCTCCGAAAAAATAATCGGTAATCAGTTTGTTTTTATCGGTCACGCGCGTCCAACTTCCGTTGATACGGTTAATATCCCACTTATTCCCGATCAGATCGTTCGCCGTGGTAGTTGCACCTATCTTAATGTAACGGGAGCGCTCTTCCACGCTCGTCACTTTTCCGCCGCTGTGCGTAAAGCGCAAAATGTTCCCCAAAGATTCCGTTTGGATCAAGTTGCCGTTGGTGTCGTAGGTGCAAGTCAAAAGGATCGTGCTTACCCCGCCGTCCACTCTCTGCACCGTTTTTAAATATCCGCGGGAATAAGTAAAGTTAACCGTTTCCGTCCCTTTGGTAATGGATTTTACCAATTCCCCGTTGTATGCAAATGAAAGGAAATTTACATCGTCCAACTTGACCGTCTGCAAGTGTAAAACCAAGTTAGTATCGGAAGTGTATGAATATTCGAGCTTCCTCCCCGTAAGAAACGAATTATAGTTCGAATAATATTTTCCAAAAAGCCCGTTATAGAAATCGATTAGGCTTCCGTTGGGAAAAGAAATACCCGTACAATTACTATCGGTAAAATAGCTCCCGTCGCCCGCATAAACGTGATAGTTGTTCGCTATATATTTGTATACTTTGCGCGCGACGGGATTTTTCTCAAACTCAGTCGTGCCAGTTTCTTCCACACGAATACCATAAGGGAATTCGTGAACGATTCCGGACCCGTCCATATAGCTGTTGTTTAAGCTGTCAAGCGATCCCTGCAAGTTCAAACCCATGCCAAAGCCGATTTTGTTTCCGCTTTGTACCGCGTTAAAAAAATGACTATTGTAAATAAGAGAAACGGGTAAAATGTCGCCGTTACGGAAAAGCGGGAGCGTAAGCAAAAGTCGCCCCGTATATAAATCTACCGAAGCATTTGCTTCGCCGCATTCAAATTGAAGACACTTCCCTCCGATTATCGAATGCTTGTGATCATGCTCGCGGATATTGGTTAAATCTACCGTTGCCCGCGCCTGCTCCGTTTCCATTGCCGTCTTGCTTTCTTTGGTTTGATCATTCATAAAAATCTCCTTTTCCCCGAATATGGGTTCACTTTCATTGTAACACGGGTTTTTGCATAAACGACCGCTTTATGACAGGAAATTTTTAAAAAACCAAACAAATTTTTGCATTTTTACCTATAAGAAAACGCAGGGCTTTCGCCCTGCACTTTTATGTAATTTATTTATGCAAGCCGTTTCACGGCATGATAGAGCGCGGTATAACTTTCGCTTAGCTCCGCGTCGATATGAAAATGCCCGAAATACCAATGCCGAAACGAAACCGTCTGCTCGAAATGCGTGAGCATTTTGGTTTCTTTGTACTCCTTCCAAAGCCCCGGAATCGCCTGCACGGCGGGGAATTGCAACGCCCGCGCCCCGCAGGAATGCGTTACGACGAAATCGACCGCGTTATTGTGTTTGCGCAAATTTTCAATGCCCTCCTGAAATTCGGCTTCCGTGGGGAACTCCCCCCGCCACCAACTTACGTTTTCAACGAGGCGGTCTTTGATAATGGTATCCGCCCCGCCGAAGGTGAAAATTTTCCGCCCCGCGATCGTAAACACCTGCCCGCGCATCAAATGGATAATATCGGGCTTGATTTTATGAACTGTTCCGCCCTGCCATTCTTCCACGGGGTAAGCGTTTAAGAGATTAAAATTTTCGTGATTGCCGTCGATAAACAGCACGGTAAACGGTAAGTCGGAAAATCGTTTCAAATCCTCTTCGAGGGTATCCTCCGCCCAAACCCCACTGAAATCGCCCGCAATGATCACGTAATCGTCCTTGGTGAGTTCGGGGCGCTCGGCGCAAAACGCCCGTAAAGATTCTAATTCCGTTCTATGGGTGTCGCCCGTAATAAAAAGCATAGCTTTCTCCCGTTTTCGGTGGAATGCGCAGGGCTGCCGTCCTGCACCATCATTAAATTTCAAAAATCCTGTTTTAAAGTGTTCGCATAAGCTCGTTGATTTGTACTCTGCGGATGCGCAATAGCGGAAGCAAAACGCTGGCGCAATACGCGACCGACAGGAGAAGAATTGCGGGCACAAAATACAAGTTCATGGAAAGCAGGTCAAAGGGCGGCATTCCCGTGCTTGCAATACATTCGGCATTGACGATCGCGATCGCCCCCGCACACACGGCAAGACCGAGCGCGAGCGATACAACAAAGAGCAGGAGAAATAAAAAGCAAAATACAACAGCAATATGCCCGTTTTGGGCACCGAGCGATTTCAAAATACCGATAATTCGGCGGTTATCGGAAACATACCCGCTCGCGAACCAAGCCAAAATCAGCATCGTTGCCACACCCAACAACACGCAAACGAGAATCGCAACGGTGTGGATTGCCAAAAAATCGCTGCATAGCTGAAAAATTACGTCTGGCAAAATTTCGTCGTAAATCTCCGCATTGCCCGCTGCAACAACCCTTACTCCCTCCTCGCCTTCGAGCAACGCAAATAAATTTTCTTTCATCTCCGTATTGATACGAAGGGTGATTCTCTTGAAATCGGACAAAAAAAGTCCCGCCTCGCGATACGCCGAAGCGTTTACGATATAGTTCGTCAAAATGCTTGATTGCTGAAAATAGATGGGCAGATTTTCCCGCTTCACGGTACCGCTTACCGCGAACGAACACCCGTTCAGCGTTACGGTATCGCCGATTTCCGCCCCCTCATATTCGCCCGTCGTCTGATTTCTGCGGAGCACGGAAATCGCTACGCCGAAATCTCCTTCTTCTGGCATAAAAAGCCCTTCGATCCGCTCGGCAACGCAAAAGTTTTGGCGGACGTTAATTCCCGTAAAGCTCGAATAGTAGCAGTCCGCACCCTCCGTTTGGGCAATTTCCGCCTTTGAAAACATTCTATTGCCCGATGTTTCCAGCGTCACGTATTCGATCTTTTTTTCTTCCGTGTACCGCCAAAAGACCTTGCTCCCCGTTGTGCCGAATAATGTCACAGTAAACAGCAAAACGGAAACGAGCAGAATAAGCAAAAGCACGAATAGCCCGCTCCTGAGTTTAGACGCGCCGACAAGGCGTAAGGTGAATTTGCACTCCTCCCGCCAAATTCCCTTTCGACAAACGCAAATCTGATTTTGATCGTTTTCTCCGCAATTTACGGAAAAATCTTTGCGGAATACCTCCTTCACGGTGCCGCCCGAAATCTCATAGAGAATATCGGCATATTTCTCCGCACTCTCCAAATCGTGCGTCACCACTACAACAAGCTTTTGCTCCGCCACCCGCACGAGCGTTTCGAATACGGCAGAGGCGTTTTCGTCGTCGAGCGCGCCTGTCGGTTCGTCGGCAAGGAGCAAGCGCGGATTTTTCACTAAGGCACGGGCAACGGCAACGCGCTGCTGTTCCCCGCCCGAAAGAAGGCGCACCTTCCGCAGAGCAAAGCCCTCCATGCCCACCGTCTTTAAAACTTCGCCGTGAGAAAGCACGCCGTTCGAATACCCCGACGCAAGCGCGAGGTTCTCTTCCACCGTAAGAAAGGGAAACAGCCCGATGTCCTGAAAGACAAACCCGCAATCTTCGCCCCCGTCCGCGCGCACTATTTCCCCCGAGGTGGGGCTGAAGATTGCGGGTTTGTCTTTCAGGACATCGGGCT
>Ga0209064_1004424_pt1 | contig 10492 bp, 10 predicted proteins | sample Inofromicrocosms_FD_187498 | JGI IMG/M metagenome (GOLD analysis project Ga0209064, IMG submission 187498) | Mouse cecum microbial communities from Vienna, Austria - Inoculum for glucosamine and mucus D2O microcosms (SPAdes) (version 2) | ecosystem: Host-associated > Mammals > Digestive system >... | reverse complement strand
GGACCTTCTATACAAATAGCTCCAAAAATTTTAAGATATCTTTCTACTAATGAATCAACTATTCTTTTTTTATATTTTGCTTTATTTGCCACCTTATCCATTTTAAAGTCTCCTTATAGTTTAATTTGTAATCATTTTACCAAAGTGACCTATATTTGCTAACTAAAATGACTGATATTTTATAACCTAATTGACCGATATTTTTATAAAAAACTGACCAATATTACAAAAAAATATATAAATCCCGTTTGAACTCCAATTTTTGCGTTTGAAACCCCAGCCCGATGTCCACCTACAATAGGTCTAGAGATTTGTTTAGCTGGTTCTTCAACCAAAATTACTTTTTTGGATAGTATAAATTGTAAAAGACTATCCGAAGGAAAAGCTTCAAAATATTCAATAGTTTGCTTATTCAAATTTTTCAAAATATGACCTCATTTGTCATATTTGATAAACCAATCACATTGTTAAGTCCTATACCTGATGCAATTCTATTAGAATGCAAAGTAATAATTAATTGCTTATTTATGTTTTCATTTTGAATGATTTGAATCATCTGGTAATAATTTCATCAATAGCATCTAAAATAGTGGACTTCCCACTCCCATTATCACAAACTAGCAAATTCTTTTTTCAATAAACTCTATATCTATAGAATCAAACTTTTTATATCCTTCTATATGAATTTTCTTTATATATATTATAAAATCAACTCCCATGCATTGTCCATATTTTACCTATTCAATTTTCCAAATAAGTCATTCATTCTTTATTCATCATCTTTTCTTAATGCTTTATATAATTCCTTAGCCATTGCTTCCATTACCTTATTGTAAAATTCAGGGTCATTAAATAGTTTTTGAAATGAATCATTATTTTCTAAATAACATTTCGTGACAATTGCTTGGAACTTATCAGGAAATAAGCTTTTAACAAACATTTCAGGATTATTATCTTTAGCATATTTCCTAAATTTTTTAACATCAGCATCAGTCATAAACATTTGATAGATTCCTTCAATGATTACTCTATCACCATCGGTAAAGTTACCGCTAAATCTATCATTAACTTTATCAATGATACTTTGGAGTGTATCCTTCTTCTTATTTCTTTCTCTAGTTCCAGAATTATTTGAAGGTTTTACTTCAGCAACATCCTTCTTTTCAAGAATAATAGAACCTTTAAATTGTTCTTCTAACGATGCATATTCAAGTTTGATTTTTTCAGTAATATCAATAGTAATCTTTGGGTCACCAGGAATTAGCTTAATCAAATGTGAAGTGAATAAGAATTCTTCATATAATTCTCTATCATTGATTCTTACTAATGAAGTTACATAAGAATACATTCTATTGAATTTCTTCAATAAATCTCTGAATGCATGCCTTTGTACCTGATCTAAATCGTTATATCTTTCAACAACATACTTAAGTGTGCTTGTTACTTTGCCTAATCCTGTTTCATCTTGTTTTTTCCCAATTTGAGAATTCATAATCTTAATAAATTTTGAAACATCATCAGAGTTAAAAATATTAAACTCCATTAAATTATGTCTAATATCATAAACAATATTAAAGTTTGTTTCTCCATCAAGCACTGTAGTTTCATAGAATGGTTGGAACGCTTTTTTAATATCAACTTCAGTATTTTCAAAATCTAATACAAATGTATCCTCTTTCCCTCTACAAGTTCTATTTAATCTAGATAGAGTCTGTACGGCATTAACATCTTTTAATTTTTTATCAACATACATTGAATGTAACAATGGTTCATCAAATCCTGTTTGATATTTATTAGCTACAACAAGGATATTGAAATCGTCACTATGAAATGCCTTTCTTAACTTCTTGTCAGAATTAATTGATTTTCCTTCTAAGTCAACATTCATATTAACTTCAATATATTCTGTAGTATCATCGTCAAATTTAACCATTCCTGAGAATGCTACTAAAACATTAGTTCCTTTACATTCTTGAGGATGTTGTTTTATATAATCTTTGATTGCAAAATAATACCTAACAGCATTATGCCTTGAATCAGCAACTACCATTGCCTTACCATGACCATTAATTTTAAACCTACCATTTTGTAAAAAGTTAGTCATAATCATCTCTGTCTTTTGATTGATTGTATAACCATGTGATTTATAAAATCTCAGTAAGGCCTTTGCAGCAGGACCTTCAACTAATTCTGGATTATCTTCCGACACTTTAACGATCTTGAATGCTTCTTTGATTGCTATGTAATTAGCAAGGACATCAAGGATAAATCCTTCTTCAATAGCCTGTCTCATTGAATAGATATGGAAAGGTTCCTTCTTTCCTGTTATGGGATTGAAGGTTCCAAATGTTTCGATTGTTTTATTTTTTGGAGTGGCAGTAAAGGCAAAAAATGATTGATTCTTGTGTTTACCTTGAGCTATGATTCTTGATATAATTTCATCCTGAATATCAATTTCACTTACTTCTAATCCTTCTACTTCTGCATAATCTTTAACAGCCTCTTTGGTATCAATCAATGAACGTTTTAGTGTTTTAGCAGACTCACCACTTTGTCCTTGATGAGCTTCATCAATGATAATTGCAAAGTTTCTACCAGATAAATCGTCAAAATCCTTATATGCAAATAAGAACTTTTGAATAGTACAAATAATGATTCTCTTCTTATCATTAATAGCGTCAGTTAATCCTCTAGAACGTTTTTTATCATCAATTGCTTCTACTAATCCAGGAATGTGATCGAAACTGTTTATTGTATCTTGCAATTGAGAATCAAGCACTACTCTATTAGTTACAACAATTATTGAATTATAGATAGGATTGTTTTCAGCATCATGAGCTGAAGCTAATCTATAAGCAATCCATGCGATAGAATTTGATTTGCCAGATCCAGCTGAGTGTTGAATTAAGTAATCAGTACCAGCACCATTTTCTTTTACGCTATCTATTACTTTATTAACAACATCATATTGATGGTATCTAGGGAAGATAAGTTTAGGAGTTTTTACTTCTTTAGATACACCATTTACAATTTTTTCGCTCTTATCTACTGTGTAAGAAATAAACCTTTGAATTATATTTAAGAATGAATCCTTTGCAAATACTTTTTCCCACAAGTATGAAGTTGCATATCCTTCATCATTTGCAGGATTACCTTTGCCACCATTTCTGCCAGCTCCATTCAAACCTTGATTAAATGGTAGGAAATATGTAGCTACACCTTGAAGTTGTGTAGTCATCCAGACTTCATATAAATCCACAGCAAAATATACTAAGAATCTGTGATTTAGTTTAAAACAGAATTCTTTTGAATCTCTATCAAATTTGAATTGATTAATAGCATTTGTATAATCTTGCCCTTTTAATTGATTTTTCAATTCAAAAGCAACTAAAGGAATGCCATTTAAAGATAAAACCATATCAATAGTGTTATGATTCATCTTTGAGTAAGCAAATTGTCTAGTTACACCTAAGATATTGGCTTCATATAATTCTTGCGTCTTTTCATTCAATGCAGATTCAGGTTTAAAATAGCATAGTTTTAGCGAAATACCTAAATCCTTAATACCATGTCTTAAAACGTGGATTAATCCTTCATTATTAACGCAATCTTCGAATCTTCTATATAATTTATTAGGAGCATCTTCACCATAATACTTCTTATACTTAGCCCATTCTTTAGGTTGAGTCTTTTCAATAAATTCTACTAAAATATCAAGATAAATGGCTTTATCTATATCATAATTATATTTATATACCCAATGACCATTTTCATCTTGATAAGAGAATTGTTGATATCCGTGTGTAATTAGATAATGTTCAATATCTGATTCAAATCTTTTTTCACTTGTATCCATATTAGGCATTCTCTTTTACCTCCTCTTTTGTTGATTCTTTTTTCTTTTTTACAACATATAGAGTAGCAATAACTCCAATAACTATTATCAAAATTACTCCTACTATAATAGCTATAATCCACAAATAATTTTCTAAGATCATAATCAACCAACTTAATAAGAAAGATATAATGGTTGAAATTATGAAATAAACAATCTTCATTGCAGTACTATTAAACCAATCTAGTATACTAAATACATATCCTACAACAGAATAAGTTATTATCCAAGTTCCATATTTAGCCACTAGTTGTCCAAACACAGAAACATTAGGTGAATTGAATTGAAGAGTTATAAGCCAAATAAAAACTTTAGTAATTGGTTCAATTAAACCACTAGTACAAACAAATATTAAAACTATTAAGCCAACAAATGATCCTAAAGTTTTCTTCACTTAGTATCTCCTCCCTCATCAATACCAAATATTCTTTTGGTTCTATAATCCATGTTTACTAGATTATAGTTAAAAAAATTAAATTTATTTCTATCCTCTTTATAGCAAATTTCAGCAAGCCTACAAAGTTTCCAACACAAATCTCTAACATTAACTGTGAACTTTTTATTAATTGCTTTATTATTTCCATTTTCATCTTTTATAATTTCTGCCTCAAATGCCCCAGAAATAGCAGAAGAACCTTCATATTGTTTATATAGAAGTTCAAAATATATAATTCCAAACTTCTTACCATCTATGCTAGGATTGCCTTGATGAAGAATTGAATTTCTTAATGAATAAACTAATTTACCACTTAAATAAGGCATGCCAACTCGAATGTGCTCCTCATCATGTTCATATTGACCGATGTATTCATCAAACCATTTAATATATCTACCACTTGGCTTTAAATCTGGATACATTGCCTTACCACATATATCTGGAAGAGTTAATGCTAAAGAAAGTCCTGCTAAACAACAATCATTATTTAAGCAATAATTGATTTCTCTTATTAATTTATTAATCATTTAGTAAACTTCCTTCTTACCTGTAACATATTCATAAATAATTGATTTTTTATAGTTTTGAAGTTTCTCAATTTTATATTGCTTTATTTGAATTAATTTATCAAATGAAGAGCATTTTTTATCTAAATATTCAACAATCCTTGTTTGGTCTTCAGTATCGCAACAATAAGGAACAATCATACTATTAAAATTGCTTCCTGTAAGTTGGTTAATTGTTGATGTAAGATATGTACCTAAATAATAAGCAAAAACATTAGAATTAAGTATGTAATAAATATACTTTGCGTTTTCAGATGTCCTAAATATCATCATAAATGCACCAAATGAAAAGTCATAATCTTCATAAATTAGTGCGTTTTTTCCAATCAACTTTCTACTGCCATTTCTAGAACAAATAAGAATGTCATTTTTTCTTACAATTAGTTCTTCTTTAACGTCACAATCAACATAAACGTTGTCCTCAAAAATCAGTTTACCATTCTGAATATTGGAAGAACGTAAAACAAGTCTTCCTTTATCTTCGGAAGTCATATCACTTGGTGAATATGTAAGTCCATTTCGAATTTCGCCTAAATATTTCATTGGTGTCATTTTGTAATTACTAGGAATTTTTCCAATCCATTCAATCCCACTATCAACCATTTTGACATTAGGATTTAACCCTTTAGTCACAACCTTAGTGATAAGTGATTGCTTATACTCTTTTAATTTCTCAATTTGCTTTTCTTGATTGGCAATTAAAGCATCAATTTGTAATTTTTTTTTGTCTAAATATTTTCCAATTTTCCTTTGCTCCTCTATTGATGGGCAAGGGGTCTTAATTAAACCAAAATTCTCGCTTGTAATTGTATATCTAATATTTTTTGAATATGTCTTATAATATCTATTGCTAAAAACATATTGGAACCAATAATTTGCAAACAATTCATCTATGTATTTATGGTTTACAGTGTAAACATTATATGCTGATGTTATCATTCCGTTTAAGCTTGATAATCCTGAAAATACTGCAGAAACATCTAAATCAAACAAGCAAAAAATTATATCACCTGGTTTTACAATTTGATAGTTATCATAAGAGTTAGGTACTTTTCCTCCTGATGAATTAATATCTTTTTCTTTCACTCCTTTAGTGGTTAAAGATAACAATTGACATTCATTCCATTTTTCTCCAACATTATCGCAATGTTCAACAAACAAATATTTATTGGGAATCATTTCCCAAACTAAAGGAATATCTCCTATCCACTTGACTTCACTATTTTTCATTTCTCTATTCATTACCAAACAACTCCTTCATTAGAGCTGTTTCTTCAGCTTCTAATTCTTTAATCTCAGCAAAGATTTCATCTGAGTTTTTTGGTGCAACAAACTTATAGAACAATCTTGTAAATGGAATCTCATATCCAATCTTATCTTTGCTTCTATCCATAAATGCATCTGGATTATAAGGGAGAACATTCTTTTCAAAAAATTTATCAATATCTTCAGTTAAAGGAATAATTTCCGTATCGGTAGCACCTTTTTTCGCAACTTTCTTACCTTTTTTTAGAATATAGTTTCCATTATCATCATTTTCAGCGGTTTCTACAGTAACTACTGTGTATCCAAAGAATTCTTTATCAAAAACCTTTGATTCAATCTTAAGATTTCCATTTTCATACTCTTTTGTATCAAATTCCTTATAAGCTTTAAGAATTAAATCAATACATGCATCATCTAAATCAACACGTTTTGAACCGATATTTTTTCTTCTTTTGATATAGCATTCACTAGCGTTTATTAATTGAACTTTATTAAGTCTGTTTTCAGTTTTACCTTTTGAAATTACCCAAATATATGTTGTGATACCTGTATTATAGAAAAGGTCTGTAGGTAATTGGATGATAGCTTCTAATAAATCATTTTCAATAATGTATTTTCTTATCGCAACGCTACCTGCGTCTCCAACAAATAAAGAAGATCCATTTTGAATGATAGCCATTCTACCTACGCCTTCTTTAAGCTTCTTAATTCCATTTAACATAAATAGCAATTGCCCATCAGAAATTTTTGGTAATCCTGGAGCAAATCTACCCTCTTCGCCTTTTTGATGTTCTTTCTTAACTGAAGTTTCTTCTCTCTTCCAGTCAATACCAAACGGAGGATTAGAAATTATGTAATCAAACTCATATCCAGTGAATTTATCATCGCTCAAAGTATCACCATACATCATGCCTGATGCATTGCCACCCTTAATTAACATATCTGACTTAGCAATTGCATATGTTTCAGGGTTAAACTCTTGGCCAAAACAAGTAAGATCTGCATCTTTATTGATGCTATGTAATTTTTCTGTTAAACATCCTAACATTTGAGATGTTCCCATTGCCATATCATATGCCGTCTTAGTACAACCATTTCTAGCAATTTCATCTCTTTCTGGCAATACTAAAAGTTCAGTCATTAAATAAATGATGTCTCTACTTGTGAAGTGAGCTCCAGCTTGCTCATCGTATGATTCAGAAAATTTTCTTACTAATTCTTCAAAAATATAACCCATGTCTTGAGATGAAATCTTATTCGGAGCCATATCTGCTTTAGAGGAATTGAATTCTTGTAGAACAGTAAATAATACATTTCCATTTGCCAATGTTTTGACTTCATCGTTAAACTTGAAGTATGCTAAAATATCTTGAATATTTGAAGAAAATCCTTTTAGATAGTCCTCAAAGTTATCTTTAATACCATCTGGATCTGCGATTAATTTTTCAAAGTCAAATTTTGATGTATTGTAAAATTTATATTTAGATTTTTGGGTTAAAACACCTTCTTTAACACTTTCTGGCATCGTTGCAGGAAACTTATCATAAGCATCTAAAACGTCCTTTTTGGTTGCCTTTAAAGCATCGTCAAATCTTTTTAAAACAGTAAAAGGAAGAATAACTTTTCCATATTCGTGTGGTTTATATAAACCGACCAAATGATTAGCAATTTGCCATATAAGGTTTGCCTTTTCTTGTATGTTTTTATTTGTTGTTTTTTGTAATTCTGCTATAGTCATAATTACTTTTCCTCCAAATCAACCTTGTTTTCTTTGCAAAGTGCTACAATTTTTCTTTTTATTTTAATTGTTGGTTCATGCTTTCCTGTTTCCCACCTGTTGATAGATGCAAAAGAAACACCTAGAAGATTAGCAAATTCTTCTTGCGTCATAATCAATTTAGTTCTTAATTCTTTAACTATTTTTTTAAAATCCATAAACTTTCTTTCCTTTGCCTATAATTAACTTGTATGTATTATAACACTTTTTTATCAATTTTTCTACTAATTCGACATATTATTTATTTTTTATCAAATTTGTATCACGTAAATGTTAATAATTGATTACCTGTCTTTTGAATACTACTTGATCAAATTTAAAGTAAGGAGTTTTGAAGCAAAATGAAAACAAAACTAATCCAAAATACCTTTCGCTTTATAGTAGGGGGCTTTTGCTTGAATGTTGATTTTACGTGCAAAATAATACCTTAAAAATGGTGTTGGAAATGCTATTGGTGTAGCAAATTACTTTTTCGGTTTGAACCATAAATATCAAATTTTGCTCTAAAATGACTAAAAATAGCAGAAAAAAAGGCTTGATACTTGAAAATTTACTCAATTTTCTTTGTATCAAACCCAGATGTTTTTAATGGCAAAGATATACTACTATAATCTTTTTTGCATATTCTTTATAAAAAATGAATATCTACTGCCTCTTTTTGTTATCTAGTGCAATTACTTGAACCCTTAATAAAGTAGACATTACTTTATTAAAATTAGTATAGTGAAATTTTATTACTGAGATAATCGACACATTGAGGGAATTATGATTGTTCTAACCAACATTTGTATGTATATATCATCCTAAAGCTACAAGTTTAAGAGTGGGGATTAATGGTTATACTGTGTTCATACAAACTAAATTTTGATGTATCCCTATATATTTTGTATTAAGAATCACAATAAGATAATTATATTAAATTTTGAATATAATGGATTTTGGTTGTATTATAAAAGAATAAGAATAGTGAAACGATTAATCTAAAACAAATATTAGTCTTAAAATTCGAGTTTCATAATCCTACTACTTTAGTTTCCTTTCAAGTTCAGATTTTAATAAAAAGGTTAATATAAGATTTTCTTCGTAAACAGGCTCATAGGTAGTGTTCGTGTCCGAACAGCCGTCAATAGAATATCCTCTATTAGTTCTCCCTTCTATGTCTATTAATTCAACACAGAAGGCTCCATTATTTATTAGCCATAAAATTATTTCATCATTCCATAATTCTCTATTGGAAGTATATTCTAAAAAAGTATTTTCAACTTGATCTGCATCATTTCTAAGTGCTTCATTATAAAAATATAAAGAATGTTTTTGTGGGGATAACAAATCAAAAGTTATTACGCCGATGATAATAAAAGATTTTTGAATGTCCATGTATATATCATAATCGTTAATATCAAGAATATCTTTGATTTCAAAATAGATTTGATTATTAAAATCAATATTTTGAATTGATATTTTTTCTTTTAGCATTGCAATTTCAACTATTTTATCAATAAATCTCTGGCTTTGTTTAGAGTTCAAATTATTTAACAAATATATTTTAATTTCTTCTTTTAAATCTCCTTTTGAAAGTTTTTTATTTAAAAAAGTCTCGTCTGCACTATTCGCATTACCATTAATGATAAATTCAGTAGAAACACTAAATACTTGTGATATTTTAAACAATTCTTCTAATGAGGGAGATAACTGATTGTTTTCCCATTGGAGCAAAATATCAACAGGCACTTCAATCTTAGCAGCAAATTCTTTTGCGGAATATCTTGTACATTTATGAATAAGTTTAATTCTTTCACTGATTTCTTTCACACTTAGAACCTCCTACTAAAGTTTACAAATATTATAACATTTTTTAGGCTTTTTGTCTAATAATTTAATCAATCAAAAAAATTAAAAATTGTTAAGCTACAATAAATGTGAGACTTTCTAAATAAGTTTAGATGAAACAATTAAAAAGTTGGTTCAAATCCTTTACATTGTAAGCGATTAAACTCAATTAGGAGGATTCAAAACGTCCAAAGTCTTTTCATTCTAATGTTCATACTGCTAATAAAATAAAAAATATTGAAAAGAAATTCAAATAGGTTTAAGTGAAATCTATTGAAAACTGAAAATATATTATGCTTATACTAGACATTTAGCATTAAAATCTTTTAATAACATTTAATTTGTTACTGATACCCCTGATCACTATGGAATATTGTCCATCTTACTATATCGCCATGACTTTTTTTAGCATATTTAACATTTGATATATAATAGTTATATTTTTTACAAGCTCACTTAGTGGAATTCCTTCCTCTATATGTTCTCTTGCTATTTGTGCTATTTGTAATTTTTTTCTTTTGTTATCTTCATAAAAAACACCTCCACTTATTGTAACATATTTTTTCCAATAAATGGGGGTAAGTTTAGATTTTATTGGTGGAGCCGGGGAGACTTGAACTCCCGTACGCAGCAACGCCACTATACTTTCTACACGTTTAGTTTATTTAGATATTTCATCTGCCCTAAGCAAATAAACAAGCCAAAAACAGACTACATTCTAT
>Ga0209064_1004423_pt1 | contig 10495 bp, 7 predicted proteins | sample Inofromicrocosms_FD_187498 | JGI IMG/M metagenome (GOLD analysis project Ga0209064, IMG submission 187498) | Mouse cecum microbial communities from Vienna, Austria - Inoculum for glucosamine and mucus D2O microcosms (SPAdes) (version 2) | ecosystem: Host-associated > Mammals > Digestive system >... | reverse complement strand
CATGTGATGGCACAACAATGTATAATTCAACTGAATATCCTTTGAATGGTACAAGAGAAATTTCTATCGAGGCCACAGACAATCAGCCTGAAACAATAAGAAAAACAGACTACCGGTTTCTACAAGCCGGAGCAGATTATCGAATAAACAACAACAATGCCATCGGATTCTATGCTTATTATGGAGGAGGGGGTCTCAAGTCGTCAACCGATTCAAGGCTCTCGGTTGTTGAAAATGCCGATGCCGACCCTCAAGCCGTTGATTTCCACACCTCGAAACGGAGCAAACCCATCTACACCTACCGCCTGAACGCATTCTATCAAGGTAAAATCCATTTGTGGAATTATAACGCAGGTATAATCGGATATGACTCAAAAAACCGGTGGTATAACCACACCTCTCGTTCAACCGGACTGGATATTGATGACAACCGGTTGACACGATACAGCTGGATTTACGGATACGCCGACGCCGCATACCACACCCCAGACAACAAATGGAGTTTTGCGCTCTACACAACACAGACCTGGCAGAGAACCAACGAATCGCGAATCGAAGGCGGCCAAACTCTTGCCCGGACTGTCACCAACATAAATTCAACTGAAGCGACTGCCGGGTGGTATCCGTCAGACGCCTGGAGCGTGTCGGCCAACATCGGGATCCAGACCATTAATCTGCACACAAACGCCGATAATACCACTACCGTTCAGCCTCGGCTCACCCTGTCAGGATTCCACAGGTTCTCACCGAAAACATGGCTAAGGTTCAAATACTCCACTTACGCCTACACCCCGCCAACCGAGCAGACAATCGGCTACGGCTATTTCATCGACAGATTCCTGTGGTCAGGAGGTAATCCCCGACTTAATCCCTCAACCCCCCATTCTTTCAACCTGTCGTTAGGCTTTTTCAACAAACTGACCATCGAAGGATCATACACCCTCACCCCCAACAAATCGGAACAATTCTATACCTCATCACGTGGAATGATGCCCGACGGGCAATTCGGGCCCTATGCGGTTGAATCCTATATAAATGCCGACTGCAACAATTGGTCTGTCAAGGCCGCATTCGCTCATCAATTCAAAAACCTGTATATACGTGTTCTTGGAGAGGTGAACGGAGCAGCCGCGAAACACAAAGAATTCAACAATGACGCCATCGGAGGTGTAGGCGCCGCCGGGCTACAGTATTTCTTTGCCGGAAATGCATTTGCCGCGTTTCAATATGCCTACGACCGGGAAATAGCCATAACCCCGCAGATGCGGTCAACCACCGACAGCGACCGCATGTGGTTCGTTCTCGGAAAATCATTCTGGAAAAACCGAATCGAGGTCAGCCTGTTCTACACTCCGCCACTACACATCGCTTCAGGCAAATGCAAACAAACCCTGACCTCACAGGCTTTGATAAAAAACAGCTGGTCAAACAATCAATTCCGCAACGACAATCAAATCGCCGTCCAACTCAGGTTCAACCTTAGCGGAGGCAAGCAGGTGCGCCGCGTCAACATCAGAGACATTGACATTAAATAGCCCCTGTGCCAACGTCACATCCCTAAATGTTTATCATAATATAACAAACATACCCATCGGCATCCGTCCTGAATTACAGCCTATGCGTAAATACTTTTCCATTATTTTCGCCATTGCGGCAATCACAATATCAGCCCAAAGCGCCGACACCGACACAATTGCCGGGAAGATGCTTGGCGAGGTGGTTGTGGAAGCCAAAAATGCCAGCCCGGTGGCCGACGGGATTGAGTTCCGCCCGTCGCAGAGGGAGAAGAAAACCTCGCTCGACTATTTCGGGCTGTTGGAAAAGATGCAGATTCCGGTTCTCAAAGTCAACCCCTCATCACGCGAGATCAAAACCAACACCGGCCGGGAGGTGGCCTATTTCATCAACGGTCGCGAGGCTTCGGCGATGGAGGTCAACGGCCTGCGCCCGAAGGATGTGCTTAAAGTGGCGGTGCTCCGCTCCCCTTCCGACCCTAAATATATGGGGCGCGACGCGGTTATCGACTTCATCATCAAGGAATATGAATGGGGCGGCTACACATCGGCCAACGCAACGCAGTCGTTCATCCTCAACGAGGGGGAATACACTGCCTACAGCAAGTTTGTCACAGGACGCCACACCCTCCAGGCTTCTGGAGGTGCATCATACCGCCGAACATCGTCGGATCACAGCATCGAACACTCCGAAATGGATATGGTCGGCTCCGACGGAGAGCCATGGAAACTAATCTCTGACAGCCGCACAAACCAAGACCGCTTCCGCCAGCTCGACTATTTCGGCGGAATTAAATGGAGCTACGAAAAGCAGGGTTCATATCTGCTCACTCTGGCGACGGGAATCAGGTCGTTCAACGTGCCCGACGAAGCAACGACAGGATCGGTGAAATATAATGTCGATGACTATGAGAGCTACACCACCTCATCATCGCAATCATACTGCTCCGCCTCTCCCTATATCGGTTTTTCCGCCCGAATCCATCTTTCAGAGCGGCTGCAGTTGTTAGCGAACATAGTGCCCAGTGCATCATTGAATTCAACCGACTACCGCTACAGTGCCTCAAATCTGCCGGCCCCGCTGGCCAACCACACCAAAGAGACTGTTTTTGGAGCATATCTCTTCGCAAGCATCACATATTCCTTACCCAACAATTCGTCGCTGGGAGTAAGCGTCTCGGAAGAACCGATGGCCTACAACACCCGCTACACCAACACAACCGCATCACGGCAGAAACTGCTCACAAACTCATTTACCGCCCATCTGGTTTATTCAACGCCAATAGGCACCGGTTGGAGCGCCCGCATATCGGCCGGTCTGCCGATAAACTACATGAAAGCAAACTCAGAGAAACCGATGACCGACATCATGGGTTCAGGCAACATAAGCATCAACGGCAGCATCGGCACCGACCACAGCCTCTATTTCAATGCCTCCCTGGAGCGCATGGGCAGGGTCATCCAGTCTTACAACGACGCCAGCTACCAAACCTCTGAATATGAAGCGAAATCGGGCAACATGTCTCTCGGCCTGACCCCGGTCGCACATGCCTCCCTGTCATACACATGGATGCCGACCAACAACTTCTCACTCTCATTTTCAACAATGTGGAACCACCGCTGGAACGACTTCGTAATCGGTTACCTCCCACACAACGGCATCATGCACAACGCCTTTGTCAACAGCGGCCAATACGACGAACTGTCATTCAACCTCGACGCCCCCATCAGATTGTTCTCGCGCAAGCTGTCGATTACTCCCGGCGTAGGAATCGCCCGCGTATTCCATTCAGGCATCTACCACGTTGACAAATGGGGCATCAGCCCCTCCCTGTCAGTCTCCTACATCCCCACTGAGAAACTGTCGTTCTCCCTCTACGCATCCACATCGCAGTTCACCACCATCTACGCCAAAGGTTCCGGAGAGACATCCCGACACCACACGCCATTCTTCCATCTCTCCGGCAGCTACACAGCCGGGGATTTCGGTTGCAGCCTCAACATCGCGCCGTTCTACCGCTATTCCAAATCATCGCAGACGCTCAACGGCCCCAACATCAACCGCAGCCGCACCGATTGGGAAGTTGCCGGAGGCCGGCGCATAGCCGTCTCACTCACCTACAACATCGGCTACGGCCGTCAAGTTTCCCGTGGCAACGAGAACATCGTCAACTCACTCCGGAGCTCCTCCGTCCGCTAACCCCCCAACGAATGCCGACACGGTTGAAATATGTGCGACAGCGCGACTCCATGCAATGCGGAGTGGCATCGCTCGCTATGGTGTGCTCGCTGATGGGAAGACCCTACAGGCTGTCAACCCTTGAGCGGTTCTGCTTTCCCACCAATGAAGGCGTATCGCTCAAAGGTATTGCCGAAGCCGCCGGAGCATTGGGGCTCAAAACCACCGCCGCCAAAGTCACAGCCGAAGAACTCACCCGCATCGACGCCCCAGCAATTCTCCACTGGAATCAGAATCATTTCGTGGTATTCTACGGCATGACCCGGCGCGGACGCTTCCGGATTGCCGACCCGGCCAAAGGGCGATACACCTGCACTCCACGGCAGATGGCCGACAAATGGATAAGCTGCTCTTCGCAAGGATGTGAAAAAGGGATTGCCATGTTTTTCGAGCCTACACCGGAGTTCGGCACGGCGGTCAACGAGCCGCGCGAACACACACGCCCGCTCCGCTTCCTGATGGGATATGTCAACGAATATCGCCGCTATTTCCTGCAGATTGCCGCCGGGCTGCTGCTCGGCTGTGTGCTACAGCTGGTGATGCCGTTCCTGACCCAATGGATTGTCGACATCGGCATCCGCCACAAAGATGTAGGCTTCATATGGCTTGTGCTGCTGGGAGAACTGATGATTGTGGCCGGGCGCACCGCCACCGACTTCATCCGCCGGTGGCTGCTGCTCCACATCTCGATGCGCATCAACATATCGCTTGTCAGCGATTTCTTCATTAAACTGCTGAAGCTCCCGATGGCGTTTTTCGACACAAAACTCACCGGCGACCTGCTGCAGCGCATGTCAGACCACACCCGCGTGCAATCTTTCCTCACCCAGCAAACCCTCGGCATCGCGTTTTCTCTGCTCAGTTTCCTGGTGTTCGGCATCGTGCTGCTGGTCTACGACCGCCTGATTTTTGCAGTGTTCCTCATAGGCAGTGCAGTCTACGGTGTGTGGGTGGCATCGTTCCTGCGCCGACGCAAAGTGCTCGACTATGAGCTGTTCGAGTGCCAGGCCGTCAACCACAACAAAACCTACCAGTTCATCACCTCCATGCAGGAAATCAAACTGCAGGACTGCCGGGAGCGCCGCCGCCATGAGTGGGAAGATGTGCAGGCCGACCTCTTCGAGGTGCAGATGCGCTCGCTGAAAATGCAGCAGACACAGGAAGCCGGCAGCATCTTCATCAACGAAATCAAAAACATATTAATCACGGTGCTGGCCGCCACCGCCGTCATCAACGGCCACATCACACTGGGCGCCATGCTGGCGGTGCAGTATATCGTGGGGCAGCTCAACAGCCCGGTGGAGCAGCTAATGTCGTTTCTCTACTCACTCCAGGATGTGAAAATATCGCTCGACCGCATCAACGAAATCCACTGCCGCCCCGATGAAGAGGCCCTCCGGCAACCCTCCGGCCTCGAAAACGCCCCCTCAGTAGCCACCGCCGCTCCCCCCGCCGGAGGGATTGCGCTACACAACGTCTCATTCCGCTACGACCGCCACTCACCCCGCAAAACCCTCTCTGACATAACACTCGACATCCCCCGTGGGAAGGTGACGGCCATTGTCGGCGCATCCGGCAGCGGCAAGACAACCCTAATCAAACTCCTGCTGGGCTACTATCCAGTAGAGTCAGGCCAAATTACAATCGGCGGCACTCCGCTGGCTGAAATAAGCCTTAGCCGGTGGCGCAGGCAGTGCGGCGCCGTTATGCAGGAAGGGGTGATATTCTCCGAATCAATAGCCCGTAACATCGCCGTGGCCGACGGCCCCATCGACACCCAACGCCTCGAAGAGGCCGCCCGCACAGCCTGCATCCACGACTTCGTGATGCAGCTCCCGCTGGGCTACGACACTCTGATCGGGCGCGACGGCACAGGTCTGAGCCAAGGGCAGAAACAACGCATCCTCATAGCCCGCGCCGTCTACCGCAACCCATCGTTCATCTTCCTCGACGAAGCCACCAACTCGCTCGATGCCGCAAACGAGCGCGAAATAGTGGCCAACCTCGCCCGTTTCTACCAAGGGCGCACGGTCATCGTCGTGGCCCACCGCCTGTCAACCGTACGCCATGCCGACAACATCGTCGTACTCGACCATGGACGCATCGTGGAAAGCGGCACCCACACCAGCCTCACCGCCCGCCGTTCCGCCTACTACAGCCTCGTCAAAAACCAGCTCGAACTCGGCACCTGACCCTCCAACTTACGACTTCTGACTTCTTACTACCATGCCCACCAACATCGACCTCCGTTCTGAAAAAGTGCGCCGCCTGATCGGCGAAATCCCGCCCCGGCTCGTGCGCGGCGGCATCATAGTCATGCTCATCATATTCCTGGCCCTCCTCGCCGCCATCTGCCTCCTCCCCTACCCCTATTCCTCCGGTGAATCCATCCTCCGGCATATAATAGGGAGGTAATAAGTCGCAGGTCGGAACGAGAAGTCGGAAGCAAAAAGTGCGACATAAGAAACTGTCATCCAATGCAGCAACAAAAAGCGGATGCAACAACGTCACACCCGCTTCTTACTTCTTATTTCTTGCTTCTTACTTCCACTACGGCTGCACCTCATAAGCCGGTATATCCGACAGACGCACATTGAAGCGCAGAGCCGAATAAGGCTGGATCTTACCTTGCGAGATACCACCATAGGCCGATTGATATGGAATCACAATCTGCACAGTGTCACCCACATGCATATTCATCAACGCAATCTGCCAGCCATCGATAACAGACGATACCTTTGTGAAAAACAGGCCGTCATCCAATCCTTCCGACGAATCAAGTTTATCATCATCCATCGAAAACAGCTGGTACTTGGTGGCCACCGTACTCGTCAGCATAGGCACCAGATTATCTTGAGTCTCACTGCGGTCGTTAAACCAATGCATCAGCACATACGCGTTTGGATTCCACACAGGAGTAACCTTCTGGTAGTAAGGCGTCACACCGTCTTCATCCATCAGCGTCTCCTGCTCGACAACCCAAGCCTTATTGGTATCGCGCCAGTCGGCATAAGCCTCCCACACATTTTCGTCATCATCATTTTTGCTGCATGAGGCCAGAACCAATCCGGCAAAAACGCCGACAATCACACTGAACTTTTTCATTGCAAACATTTAGAATGCATTAAAATTCTACTTTCGGAGCGTGTTGCGCACCCTCCTCAGCCTTGAACATATCCTTGCGATCGAAACCGAACAACCCTGCAAAAATATTGCCGGGGAAACGGAGCACCATCTTATTATAGACCTCAACAGCCTCATTATAGCGCATCCGCTCTGTTGCAATGCGGTTTTCAGTGCCTTCAAGCTGAGCTTGCAGGTTCATGAAATTCTCATTGGCCTTCAGGTCGGGATATGCCTCGCGCACCGCGTTGACATAAATGTCGAGCGCACCTTTCAACGCACTCTGGCGCTGCTGGAAAGCCTCGACATTCTGCTGCGCCTCAGCCGCAGTCATCTCGTTGGCCTCGTTATAGGCCTTAGTCAGACCTGCACGGGCATTGGTAACACTCTCAAGTGTCTCGCTCTCATGGGCGGCATATCCCTTGACGGTGTTGACAAGGTTGGGAATCAGGTCGGCACGGCGCTGGTACTGGTTCTCAACCTGACCCCACTGCTTTTCAACCGACTGGTCTGCATTGACCAGCCCGTTATATTGCGAGCAACCGCCCGCGAACAGGAACACCAGCAGCGCTGCCACCACTATTCCGATTATAGATCCTTTTTTCATAATAGTTCTGTCAAATTTACACTAACATTAAAACCGTCTGACCGGCATATCGGTTCAGCCCAGCTTGCGCAACAGGCTGTTGAGGCTCACACGGTCATGTATGAGCGAATGCAAGTCGGCGATGTTAACACGCTTCTGCTCCATAGAGTCGCGCTCACGCAGCGTCACGGTGTTATCTTCCAGCGTCTGATGGTCAACGGTGATGCAGAAAGGTGTGCCGATGGCATCCTGGCGGCGGTAGCGCTTGCCTATCGAATCCTTCTCCTCATAGTGGGTGTTGAAGTCAAACCTCAGGTCGTTGACAATCTCACGCGCCTTCTCGGGCAGACCGTCTTTGCGCACCAGCGGCATTACGGCACATTTCACAGGCGCCAACGCCTCAGGCAGGTGAAGCACAACGCGGGTGTCGCCCCCCTCAAGCGCCTGCTCCTCATATGAAGAGCACATAACGCTCAGGAACATGCGGTCAACACCTATCGATGTCTCAATCACATAAGGTATATAGCTTTCGTTCAGTTCCGGGTCGAAATACTGGATTTTCTTGCCCGAGAACTTCTCATGCTGCGACAGGTCGAAATTTGTGCGCGAATGAATCCCCTCAACCTCCTTGAAGCCGAAAGGCATCTGGAACTCGATGTCGGTGGCCGCATTTGCATAGTGGGCCAGCTTCTCATGGTCGTGGTAACGGTATTTATCATCACCCAACCCAAGAGCCTTGTGCCATTTCAGGCGTGTCTCTTTCCACTTTTTGAACCACTCCAGCTCGGTGCCGGGGCGCACGAAAAACTGCATCTCCATCTGCTCGAACTCGCGCATACGGAAAATGAACTGGCGGGCCACAATCTCGTTGCGGAATGCCTTACCGATCTGTGCGATACCGAATGGAATGCGCATACGGCCCGTTTTCTGCACATTCAGATAGTTCACGAAAATGCCTTGCGCTGTTTCCGGACGCAGATAAACCGTCATGGCGCCGTCGGCCGTAGAACCCATTTCGGTCTTGAACATCAGGTTGAACTGGCGCACGTCAGTCCAGTTCCTGGTGCCGCTTATTGGGTCAACAATCTCCTCGTCGATGATAATCTGGCGAAGCTCCTCAAGATTATTGGCATTCATCGCATCGGAGAAACGCTGGTGCAGTGCGTCACGCTTCGTTTGATGCTCCAGCACACGAGGATTGGTCTGGCGGAACATAACCTCGTCGAAACTCTCGCCGAAGCGTTTGGCGGCCTTGGCCACCTCCTTCTCTATTTTATCCTCGATTTTGGCAATCTGCTCCTCGATAAGCACATCGGCACGATAGCGTTTCTTGGAATCGCGGTTGTCAATCAACGGGTCATTGAATGCATCTACATGCCCTGAAGCCTTCCAGATTGTTGGATGCATGAAAATCGCCGAATCAATCCCCACGATATTCTCATGCAGCAGCGTCATAGCCTCCCACCAATACCGTTTGATATTGTTTTTCAACTCAACACCGTTCTGTCCGTAATCATAAACAGCCGACAATCCATCGTAAATCTCGCTCGACTGGAACACGAACCCGTATTCCTTCGCGTGCGACACTATCTTTTTAAACACATCTTCCTGTTGTGCCATCTTTCTGTTTTATTTCTTGTTGTTTTAGTTTACATCACATAACATCCCTGCTCCATATCCCTGCACTAACCCCCCTCCACCCGAACTGCAAAGATACCAATTTTCCGCCACATCCCCAACCTGGCAATAGCTATTTCACTCATTTTAATGAACTTCCATAGCCTGAAATTTTTACTTCAAAAATATCCCGCCTCAGATTTGCATGTTTCAAAAATCCGTTGTAACTTTGCACTCGCAAATGAGGCGGGATAGCTCAGTTGGTTAGAGCGTCGGATTCATAACCCGGAGGTCTCGAGTTCAATTCTCGATCCCGCTACAAACCGGATGTCACTTCGGCATCCGGTTTTTGTTTTATTAAATCATCATCAATCTAATTGGACTAATAAGAGGACTAAGAGGATTAACACACCCTTAAATCCGGCACTCTGAATAGAGACTCAATAAACCGATATATTATGAAAATTCAGAAAACAATCTTTTGCACCATTGCCTCAGCACTATGCCTGAGCCTCTCATCATGTGGAGATGACGAACCCGAAGGGAATAACAACAACGGAGGTGGCAATGGCAATGATGATGACCAGCCGTCTGTCGTAGTCCCCGCTGATAAGATGAACACCCCTGATGAACTTTTGGGCAAATGGGAGTTCTCATTCCCTGATGAAGAAGGCGAAAGCGAATCAATGGTTTTCACGTTCAAACCCAACGGAATCGCAACAATGGATCAGGGCGACGGATATGACGCCATCGGATACTGCTTTGCAACAGGGAACAATCTTGCCATCGACTTCGGCGCAATGAAGGCCTCAGGCAAGTACTCTGTAAAAGGCAATCAGTTCCAATTCAGTTCACGTTGGAGCTTCCTTGACGACTACGATGATGAGTACACTTTGAAATCCAACGTGTCAACATTGAACATGACACTTTACAAACTTTCAGACAACTATGGTTTTGTTCCAACAAAGGTAGCCAACCCGATTGTAGGCACATGGGAACGCAGAGTCGAGGGTCAAGAGGTCCATGTGTTCACTTTCTATAAAAACGGACTGTTCCGCTACTACCAGCCCGAAAGCGATGACCTTGATTTAATCGTTGCATATTCCTTCTACAAAGTCGACGGCAACAAGCTGACACTGCTTGACTCCAATGGCAACCCCTCATACCTACTGTTCTACGGACAAGAAGCCGATTTCAGCATCGACAACGGCATCCTTTCAATCACATTCGAGGGAGAAACGATTTATTTCAACTCAACGAAATAAAATCAAACCAACATAAAAACGCCGGGCGTTGTGTCGAAATTCGACCAACGCCTTTTTGGCATCCGGATGGAGAGGGTGCTGTCAGAATGGTTCAGATGGTAGGAGCCTGAGGGTGAGGGTGAAGGGAGTTGACTAAGGTCAATGACCGAAC
>Ga0209064_1004422_pt1 | contig 10502 bp, 5 predicted proteins | sample Inofromicrocosms_FD_187498 | JGI IMG/M metagenome (GOLD analysis project Ga0209064, IMG submission 187498) | Mouse cecum microbial communities from Vienna, Austria - Inoculum for glucosamine and mucus D2O microcosms (SPAdes) (version 2) | ecosystem: Host-associated > Mammals > Digestive system >... | reverse complement strand
ATCGTAGAAAGCGCCAAAGCCAATGGGCTGATCCCTTACAAATACATCCTTCACCTTTTAAAAGAACTCTCAAGACATGCTGGAAAGCTGACCAGCGAAATACTGGAACAATGTATGCCTTGGAATCCAAATTTGATCAGCATATGCCAATAAAAACAAAGACGCTCATCGCAGGTAGAGATATTGTCTCTGATTCGATGAGCGTTTTCTATACGCTGTTTTAATTCCCGCTTACCCCGCTTACGATGAAACGTTGATTTTAGAGGCGAGTTCCTTTTTGAATTCGTTCATTAGATGCCAAAAGTAATCCCAAAATATTTTGAGAAACCCTTAAATTATTTGGTTACCCCATATAAAAAGGAAGTATAGTCGTATCATAACCTAGACATACTTCCTCTTGGTAGTTCTTCAGCAAATTTTAGAAATTAAATGCCATATCCAGTTTAAATCATCACTCCATTCTTATCAAAGAAATACTCTTTACCATCAACTTTATGAATACCTTTTAGAGCTTTAAAATCTTCTCCAAAATAGTACCAATTCTTATCAATATACTTCCATCCTTTAGTCAGATTTCCATTTTCATCTACATAGTAAAGTGAAGAAACAGAATAGTCAAATGAATAAGGACTATATAAAAATTGATTTTTATACATTTTACCATTCAAATCCAATCCATAATAGCTTCCATTTATTTTTGTTAAAGCATATGAATTCATTGAATCCCCAATAAAATACCATTCTCCATTATACGAGTTCCATCCATCTTTGAAATAAACTTGTTTTTTATTTCCTTTACTGTCGAAAAAGTAGCGATTTCCTTTTAAATCTTTATAAACAGTTTTCAGATTATTATAGTATCCACCAACTCCTGCAACAAATCCCATTCCAGTAAAGTAATAATCCTTCCCATCAATTTTGGTTGGTCCGTATGGTATGGAACCATTATTATAATATACATTCTCGAACCATCCATGTTTTGAAATAGAACCAGAAGCATCAGCATAACCAATTCCATCAGACATAGAAACTAACTGGTTTTCTGCCATGATTCCTGTAATTGGATCCATCCAATACATCTTATTTCCTGATACATGTTTTTGAGTGACAAAACTATGCTTTACTACTAAATAATACTTATTATTTGCACCTTTGATCCATCCATTCAGACTCTTTGCATCTAAAATTTGAATAATAACTCCGTTTTTATCAGCAATATAAACTTTGTTTTCTTTTTTGTTTAATACAGAGGTATCTTTAATATAACTTGGATCATAATAATCTTCTCGCAAATAATACTGTTTTCCACCACTTGTGATCAATCCAGACTTTAGTTCCCCATTCGCTTGAGCAAAATATTTATGCTGTGGTCCGCACCAACAATTCTTAGCAAATGATCCATCTTTCTGAGCATAATAAGCTACTTGTTTTCCCCCAATAAATGTAGTAATCAATTCACCCATTGCCATTCTTCCATTAGAGAAATAATAATCCTGATTACCAATTTTATAAGATCCATTTTCATAAAGCGAACCGTTATTTGAATAATACCAATATCCATCAACAAAATTCCAACCATTCTTTAACTTAGTTGGAGTACCGACCAATTCTCCATTACTATTAAATTTACAAATTTCACCATTGATAATTGCTTCACCAGTCTTTATGATACCTTGTTCACCAAAATAGTATTTTGAATTTCCAATCGTTTTCCAGCCATTTTTATAGACTTGTCCATTCTGATCTAAATATTTCCAAGTTTTTGGAGCTACTTCGACCCATTGATTTTTAATCGCATGACCATCTTTATTAAATGAGTATCCTAAGTATTCTTCGAATTTATTTTTGATCATAAATCCTGAATAATCAAATCCGTAAATATGTCCACCAATTGTTTTCACTGTATTTCGGAGGAAATCTCCATTTTCGAGATAAAACCATTCGTTATCAAATCCAACCCATCCATTTGATTGGGTCACAAATTTATATTTATCTCCTTTCTTACTCAGAACATATTTACTGTTAGCACCGTCAACAATTGCTCCCTTTTGCTTAACATTATATTGGAAATAGTACCATACACCATCAATCTTTTCCCAACCATTTTCAATCAATGATCCATCGGAACGAGCATAGAAAATAGAATCGTTTCCTTGTTCGATCCAACCAGTTAGCATTTTTCCATCATAATCAAATACATAAGTTTTTCCATTGATAAAAGTTCCAAGTGGTCTACTTGTATATTTATGAAGTGTTTCCATTACTTTGGTTTCCGGATTAAAATAATACCAATCATTACCAATATATTGCCATCCAGTAACAGCTTTATGATTCTTAATGTAATACTTATTCATAAAGAATCCATTAGAAGGTGACAGTTTAGAACCTACACCTTGGCTATCAAAAGAATACATTGTTCCATCGGCAGCAGGCAAAATAACTTTTGTTTGCATCACCGAGTTGTCATTAAATGCATAAACAGTTTTTCCGATTGTTTTTATTCCTTTATAACTATAAAAATCACTTCCAAAGTAGTACCAATCACCACTAATTTGAACCCATCCTTTTACAGGATATCCATCATTGCCAAAATATAGAGTATTAGAAACGGAGAAATCAGAATTCCATTCTACATATATTTTATTTCTATCCATTAAGCCATCGTAACCAAAATGATACTTCAATCCTCCGATTGTTTTTAGGATATCCTTTAAAATAGTCTTATTTTCAACATAAACCCAGTCTCCATTGGATACATTTTTCCAACCATCTTTTTCAACATTTATGACAGCAATTTGTTTTCCAGTTTCATCAACACGAATCCACTTTGAATCATCGATACTATAGAAACCATCTCTTTTCAAAGCATTATTGTTTAGATCAAAATAATAATAATTATTCCCGATTTTTTGATATCCTTTAAGTGCTAATCCATTTGAACCAAAGTAAAAAGTATCGTAATTATTGGAACCCCAATCTGAAGTTACTAAAGCTCCACCAGGACGAGCTTTAACCATTCCTGAATAATAACCTTTATCATCGTTACCATAAACATATTGCATATGATTATCGATCATTTTGTTATTTACAAAGGCATAATATACATTGTTGATCTTCTTGATTCCATTACTGTAAGGTCTATTGTTTTCTATGAAATACCAAATCCCAGAATTCTGGACCCATCCATTTTTCGAACAGTCAAGACTTCCTAGATATATCCCATTTGAATCAGCGAGATATGCAATCTTTTTTTCATCATCAAATGATAAATTATCCATTACTAAACCTACAGAGTGATCAAACACATAAGTCTTACCATCAATTGTTTGTAGTCCATTTGGCGCTTTATAGTCAGACCCATAATAGTATACATTTATATAACCTTCTGGTTTATACCATCCCTTGATCAATGCCCCACTTTTGCTAGCTCGATAATAGGCGCCATCAAACCAGAATTGTGTATCACAATACATTTTACCGTTATATCCAAAACCATATTTATCGTTTCCGATTTGGAGAATTTGATTATCTACAATCTTTTTATCTTTGATATAATACCTATCGGAATTCACTTGAACCCATTGATTTCCAGAGATTGATGTTTTCTTATCTAATGCTCCATCTTCACCAAAATGATAAAATACTCCATTATCAATCACAGCATAATTTGTATATACAGACCCTGAACTCAAATAGTATTGATTCCCATCAATATTTTGGATTCCATCCAGACCTTTATAATCCTGGCCATAATAATATTTACCATAATCTGTCGAATACCAACCTTTGATCAATGCTCCATTTTTATCTGCCCTATAAGAACCATCATCAAGCCAAAAATCTGTATCGGAATACATCTTGCCAGAATAGTCAAACCCATATTTTGAACTTTCGATTTGAATAATTTGACTTGATACAATTTGATTATCTTTTACATAATAAAAATCGGAATTCACTTGAACCCATTGATTTCCAGAAACTTTTTCTTGTTTAATAGCGCTTCCATCTTCACCAAAATAGTAAAAAATTCCATTATTCAAAGTAGAATAATTATAATAAACTCTGCCGTAATCTAAGTAGTACTGTTTACCGTCGATTGTTTGAACTCCACTTAATCCTTTATAGTCATTTCCAAAATAATATTTATCATATTCAGTTATTATCCAACCTTTTTGAAGATAGCCATTTTCGTCTGCATAAACACCATATGAAGTATCCGTCTCAGAATCCCAACCTACACTCCATCCATTACGTAACAATTCATAGTTTCCTTCAAAATAATAGGCTTTACCATTGATTATCTGCATACCTGAAACTAGTTGATTATCCTTTACATAATATTTAATGCTAGTTCCGTTGATATCAAGCTCCATCCATGAGTTATTCACGATATCTTTCTCTGTATACTTTTCTCCATTTAAATAAAAGACTAACTTATTATTCTCAATATATCCATATCCATATTGATCGCCTACCATCGCATACAAAGAAATATTATTTTGACTTGTTTCTTCGATTTTTTCTTCATCCTTTTCTGCAAGCGATTTCTCATCAGTTATTATCACATTCTCCTGATTATCTACTGGTTGGTCAACCTCTGTAAAAACGACTTGCTCGTTTTTTTCATTTTCGGAAGGATCTATAAGATTGTCTTCTACTTTAACAGTATTTTCAACTACGCTTTGATCAAGAACAGAATCATCTTTGTCTGACTCCACTATATTTTCTTCAATTTCAACAATAGCATCTCCAGAATCAATTTGATTATTCGTTACATTTTCTAAACTTGTATTGGTATTTAGCAATTCATTCTCATTCGATCCAGTTTCAATGAATTCATTATCCGATACGATTTCTTGTTCTTTCAATGCTCCTTCTTCAATAACTGGAATTGGTTCTTCTTTTAATTCTTCGCCAAAAATAGCCATTTGTTCTGTAAATGCCGCTCCAGTCAATGCTGATAAAACCGCAAAACCATAAAGAATACACTTTTTCTTTTCCATAACTAATTTCCTCTCTTGAATGCGAAAACAATATATAAGTATTTGTAATTATTGTTATCGTTATTCGCACCACTAATAACTTAATTATAAATCCTACCCTTGAAATTAGATATTATATTTTTAATTTTTTATTTATATTTGCTTTAATAATTTAATATAGACTTATATGTTTTAACTTTCCCCTATTGAATTCATTTAAAAATTATTATATAGTTCACGGTATAGAAAAAAGGAGATACCATGAACATATACGCAAAAGAAGTCCTTCTTTCATTAAAAGAGACGCCTTTTGTTTCGCAAAGAAGTCTTGCTAAAAAGCTTGATCTTTCTTTAGGAACGATTAATAACGCAATTTCACAGCTGAAAAAAAATCAGTACATCGATGATAACTATGAACTATTACCTAAGGCTCAAGAACTGTTTCCATTATCTAAGCCAAAGAACGCAATTATATTGGCAGCCGGTTATGGAATGCGGATGGTTCCCATCAACAGCGAAACGCCGAAAGGTTTGTTAACCATTAAAAACGAACCCTTGATTGAAAGGATCATTAAACAACTTTATGAAGTGAATATTACCGACATAACAATTGTAGTCGGATTTATGAAAGAAAAGTATGATTATTTAATAGATAAATATAATGTAAAGCTTGTGTTTAATGATTTATATCGAGAAAAAAATAATCTTCATTCCTTGTATCTAATGAGAAATGAGATTTCAAATAGCTATATCATTCCTTGTGATGTATGGTGTCTTGAAAATCCATTCCATAAAAATGAGCTTTATTCCTGGTATATGGTCACAAAAGAAATCAGCAAAAAAAGCACGATCCGGATCAATAGAAAGCAAGAATTGATGATCACACAAGATGATAAAGTAAAGAATAAAATGATCGGGATCTGTTATTTGACCAATAAAGATGCAGATGTGATCAAAGAAAATCTCGTCTCTATGAATGCTTCCTCTCGCTACGATAATTGTTATTGGGAAGAATCTCTTGTTGATCATGAAAAATTTATTCCAGCAGCAAAAGTTCTTCCTGCTTCTAATGTTTATGAAATCGACACTTATGAGCAGCTTCGAGAACTGGATTCCGAATCCAATCATTTGAAAACAGATGCTATAGAAATCATTAAAACGACATTTAATGTTGAAAATAAGGATATCAAAGATATTCGAGTGTTGAAAAAAGGAATGACAAATCGTTCGTTTTTATTCTCTATTGATGATGAATCCTATATTATGCGGATTCCAGGAGAAGGAACCGATCAGCTGATCAACAGAAAAGAAGAAGCTGATATTTATAAAGTTATAAATCCCTATCATTCATGCGATCAAGTGATTTATATCAATCCAGATAATGGTTATAAAATCACAAAATATTATAAAAATTCTAGAGTATGCGATCCTTTGGACAAAAACGATTTGAAGCAGTGTATTTCTATATTAAAAAAATTTCATAAGTTGAATTTAAAGGTGGATCATTCTTTTGATCTTTTCGCTAAAATCGATTTTTATGAAAAACTATGGAATGATCAACATTCCATTTTTCAAGATTATAAGCAGACAAAAGATCAAATCATGTCCTTAAAACCTTTTATAGAGTCTTGTAAAAAAGATTGGTGCTTGACTCATATTGATGCTGTTCCTGATAATTTTCTGTTTTTGGATAATGGAGAGATCAAGCTCATTGATTGGGAATATGCTGGTATGCAGGATCCGCATGTCGATATTGCCATGTTCTGTATTTATTCACTTTACGATCAAAAACAGATCGATGATCTGATTGACCTCTATTTTAATGGTCAGTGTAACGAATCGGTTCGTACAAAGATATATGCTTACATAGCGATATGCGGCCTTTTGTGGAGCAATTGGTGCGAATATAAAAGGAATCTTGGCGTCGAGTTTGGAGAATATTCTCTTGCTCAATATCGATATGCCAAAAATTACTATAAAAAAGCAAAAAACAGATTAGGAGAAATCAAATGAACGAAATAAAACAAGCCATCATCATGGCTGCCGGAAAAGGAGAAAGAATGCGTCCATTGACGAATTCTGTTCCCAAGCCATTGATCAAAGTAAATGGAGTAAGAATGATTGAATCAGTAATCAATGCTTTACACCTTAATAATATTTCTCCTATTTATGTAGTGATCGGTTATCAAAAAGAATTGTTTGCTTATTTAGAAACCAAATACGAGGATGTATTTCTTATCGAAAATCCTTATTTTGACCAGGCCAATAATATTTCTTCTCTCTACGCTGCAAGAGAACACTTGGAGAATTCAATCATTCTGGATGGCGATCAATTAATCAAGAATCCTAAAGTTCTATCAAAAATATTTATGAGGTCTGGTTACAACAGCGTTTGGAAAGAAGGATATTCAGGTGAATGGATGCAGACTGTAAAAAACGGAATTGTTGAATCTTGCTCTAGAAATGGCGGAACCAATGCCTGGCAGCTTTATAGTGTTTCGCGATGGACAAAAGAAGATGGAATGAAACTCAAAAATATTGTGGAAAAAGAATTTGAAAAAGATCCAAACTCAAATCTATATTGGGATGATCTGGCAATGTTCAAGTATCGAACTGATTTTAAACTTGGAATATTTGAAATGAATGAAGACGATGTTATAGAAATCGACAGCTATGAAGAACTCCAAAAAGTGGATTCTTCATACTTATAAGGAGAGCAAGACTATGAAAAAGAAACTAGAAACCAAAAAAATCGATTGGATGATCACTCTCGTTCCATTGATTCTTATCGTAGGATTATGTGGATTATTCTTCATTTTTCCCGAACAGTCGAATACAGTTTTATCTCAAATTCGATTCTTTTTAGGAGACACTTTTGGAGTATACTATTTAGCGATTGGTTTGGGAATATTTTTATTATCGCTATACATAGCCTTTTCGAAATATGGACTTATCGTTCTGGGCGATAAAAATGAAAAACCGAAATATTCTTTTTTTGCATGGGGATCAATGATGTTCACTTGTGGTTTAGCTGCTGATATTTTGTTCTATTCATTTTCTGAGTGGATCCTCTATGCATCCGATCCTCATATTGCTGAGTTAGGATCGATCCAAGAATGGGCTGGAGTGTTCCCTATCTTTCATTGGAGTTTCATTCCTTGGTCGTTTTATTTAGTCTTGGCTGTTTCCTTTGGTTTTATGCTTCATGTAAGGGAAAGAAATCGACAAAAATACTCCGAAGCTTGCCGACCTTTATTAGGAAAATATACAGATAAGCTACCTGGCAGAATCATCGATTTGCTTGCTGTCTTCGCTTTGATTGCAGGAACTGCTACAACATTTAGCGTAGCCACCCCTTTGATGGCACAAATCATACAGAAACTGTTTCATTTGAATATCAGCCTAACGGCAATCAATATTATCATCCTTCTTGTCACATGTTTTATTTATACTTATTCATTATTGAAAGGTTTTAAAGGAATAAGCGCACTTGCCAATATCTGTATTTACCTTTTCTTTGGCTTGATCGCTTTTGTACTGCTCTTTGGAGGTCAGTTTAGATATATCATTGAAACTGGATTTACATCTTTTGGAACGATGGTTCAAAACTTTATAGGATTATCAACATATACAGATCCATTAAGAACATCAAATTTCCCACAAAACTGGACAATTTATTATTGGGCGTATTGGATGGTTTGGTGTGTGGCTGCTCCTTTCTTTATTGGAAATATATCCCGCGGAAGAACAGTAAGGCAAACGATTTTAGGAGGTTATGCTTTCGGAGTTGGCTCTACCCTTTTAAGCTTCATTGTATTGGGCAATTATTCAATGGGATTACAAATGGAAGGTGTTCAAGATTTCATCGCACAATACAATCAATCCGGAGATATTTATGCGCTGATCGTTTCTATAATCCAGTCTTTGCCTGGATCTAGTTTTATTCTCTTTATCGTATTGATCACAATGATTGCTTTTTACGCAACGAGTTTCGATTCAATTGCGCTAACCGCTTCCTGTTATAGCTATAAATCACTCAACGAAAAAGAGAGTCCAAGCAAGTGGCTTGAACTCATGTGGTGTATATTATTGATAGTTTTACCGATTGCTTTATTGTTCTCTCAAAGTTCGATGAACAGCCTTCAATCAGTCAGCATAATCGCTGCGTTTCCTATTGGGATCGTAATTATAATGATTGTAGTTAGTTTCTTAAAAGATGCAAAAGAAAAATGAATCATATATACATCTAAGTGTCTCCGAGTACAATGTGTCCTCAGATATTCGTAAGCGGGAAATAAAATAGCGGATAGTGATTCACCAAAATATGAGGTAAAGTATCCATAGGAGATACATACCCTATTAAAGCAAAGACTACTACCCATAAAGAAGATCTTATATTTACAGAGATCCCTTTTCCAAAAAACAAAGTGACTTCTGAAAAGCCGGCTGTCATGATCAACTCTTCTAAAGGAAAGCTCTACATTCATAATCATGCGGATCTCGAATTGGTCAAGAAGATCTTTTCCTTCTTATGAGATCGCTCGATTATTCGAAGATCGATCATGTCTATTTGAAGGCTGGCTTTACCTATATGAGAAAAAGGATCGACGGTTCGTGCCTGATCATTGAAAAATCGATGCAGCTTGATTCGTTTTCGAAAAGTCTTTTTCTTTTCTGCGGAAGAAAGGCTTCTTCTATGAAGGGGATCTTATGGGAAGAAGATGGTTTTCTTCTTCTCAACAAGCGTCTGGATGAGGGAAAGTTCCAGTGACCTAGGAACAGCGACGAGGCTCTTTATTTGAGCGAACAGCAGCTGCTATGGCTACTGGAAGGAGTTGGAATCGAGCAGAAATGTTCGATTCCAAAGAGCCGGGTTAAGAGGATAATTTAATAAAAAATGCTTTATATAAAGTAGACATAATTTTTTCCTGGCTTTTTTGATATAATTCAGTTATGGAAAAGAAAGAAAAAGCAGTGGTTGAAGTGGATAAAGAGCAACTCGATAAGATGATCAAAACTATAGAGAACAGGGTAAAAAGATCCAGGAACAGGATGCAATCATCAAAAAAACTTCAGTGGATGCTTTTCGGGAAAAGAAGCGAAAAGGCAAGGCAGGCCGAGATGGTGGCTAATATGTCTACGCTCTTTGATATTGAATACCCGGAAGAAGACCCTTCTGCCTCTCTTGCTGTGCAGGACATTCATTGCTCCAGAACGAAGCGCTGCTGGAACAAAGACGATCTTGGCGAAGTCGAAAGAACCAAGATCGTGATCGAAGCTTCAAAGTAAGAGAAGAAGTGTTCATAGTGCTGCGAAGAGATGGAGAAGATCGATGAAGAAAAGATCCGGACCCGGATGATTATAGAAGAACCGAAGATACGTATCGAAGAGATTGGTACTATGTCAAGTTTGAGGACAATCTAAATTTCTGTTTTTGACAAATCCGAAAAAATTTGTTCCGCTTTCAATTGACTACGGGTCCCCATCCCTAAGAACCCATTTCTTGTTGCTTTTCAAACT
>Ga0209064_1004421_pt1 | contig 10504 bp, 12 predicted proteins | sample Inofromicrocosms_FD_187498 | JGI IMG/M metagenome (GOLD analysis project Ga0209064, IMG submission 187498) | Mouse cecum microbial communities from Vienna, Austria - Inoculum for glucosamine and mucus D2O microcosms (SPAdes) (version 2) | ecosystem: Host-associated > Mammals > Digestive system >... | reverse complement strand
CAACAGCTTGTTTATACTACTCCTCCTGATCCCTTTCCGTCAAGAAGAAATTTGATTTTTTTCTTGTGGATGGATCTATGAAGTTCGTATGTCCTGCGTCTTTCTCAACGCTTGCTTATCATACTTCGTTTTTAACTATCTGTCAACTGTTATTTTGATTATTTTTCAATATTTTTAAAGGACAGAATAAAAAATCGGAATTCCTTCCGATTCATTAAAAGCCAAATAAGTGGATTGCAATGTTTGAAAAAAACTCAATCATTTGATTGCGAAGCATACTGATTGGCCCAGAAATCAATCCGCTCCAAAGCAGTGCAAAAAACAAAAGATTCGTCCACCATGCCCCATTATTGATTTTATAATAGAGATCATCTGGTAAAAAGCTCCAAAGGATCTTTGCCCCATCAAGAGGAGGAATCGGAAGGAGATTGAAAATCCCAAAACCAATCGACATTGAAGCCGTCACTGCTAAAATTTGCGATAAAAACTGACCAATGCTCCCAATGAAAAAAGTTGGAGCGAATCGAATCATTCCATAATAAAGAACTACACAAAGAAAGCTCAGCATAAAATTAGCAAGAGGGCCAGCAAAGCTTGTCCATATGATCCCACTTTTTGGGTCTTTATAATATCGAGAGTCGATGGGTACGGGTTTTGCCCAACCAAATCGAAAAATCAACAAGCTAAACAAGCCTAGCCAATCAATATGCCGAAAAGGATTGAGTGACAATCGTCCAGCCTCTTTTGCGGTTGGATCTCCTAGCCAATACGAAACGAGTCCATGTGCCATTTCATGAATACTCATGCTCAAAATCACGGCGATCAACAAAATGAAAATAGACTCTAAAGACATCGAAGAAGTAAACATTATACATTAAACCTAAAATGCATAACGTCACCATCTTCTACTACATAATCTTTACCTTCTAGGCGAAGTTTACCAGCTTCTTTGATTGCATGTTCACTTTCTAATTGATCGATATCATCAAATTTATAGACTTCCGCTCGTATAAATCCCCGTTTAAAGTCTGTATGGATCACTCCTGCACAGTCTGGCGCTTTCATTCCTTTTTTGAAAGTCCATGCCCTACACTCATCTTCTCCGGCTGTCAAGAAAGTGCATAAGCCTAAAATATGATAAGCTTTTTTGATCAATCGATCTAAACCCGATTGAGGAAGACCTAATTCTTCTAAAAACAGCGCTTTTTCTTCTTCATCTAAAGAAGATAGTTCTTCTTCCATCTTAGCGCATAGAGCGACGACTTCGCTATTTTCTTTTTGCGCATATTGTAAGACAGCTTGATAAAAAGCGTTGTTTTCTGGATCCATGACTCCTTCTTCATCCATGTTCGCTACATAAATAACAGGCTTCATCGAAAGCAGATTATAGTTTTTTAAAATCAAAGCTTCATCTTCTGTGGTTTCTAAAGAGCGAGCTGGCTGGCCGGACTCGAGATGTGGTTTTAAGCAATTCAACAATGCCATTTCCATCTTTGATTCCTTGTCATTTGTTGTTTTTGATTTTCTTTCCACTTTCGAAATGCGATTTTCGATCGTTTGAAGATCAGCTAGGATCAACTCTAAATTAATGATTTCAATATCGCGGATCGGATCGATCGAAGATTCGACATGCGTGATATTTGGATCTTCAAAACAGCGTACGACATGACAGATCGCGTCCGTTAATCGAATATTGCTTAAGAATTGATTCCCTAATCCTTCACCTTTTGAAGCACCTTTCACCAAACCGGCTATATCTGTAAATTCGAAAGTCGTATAGATCGTTTTTTTAGGATGAAACAACTCAACCAAACGATCGATACGATGATCTGGCACTTCTACGACTCCAACATTTGGTTGGATCGTAGCAAAAGGATAATTGGCGGCTTCAACTTGTGATTTTGTGATAGCGTTGAACAATGTCGATTTCCCAACATTTGGTAGTCCAACGATTCCTGCAGTTAATGACATATTTTTCCTTCCTATGATTCAAGAAGAGCGTCTATTCTTCAACAGACGCTTTCTTAACGATTCGTTTTAACTTTTTTTCAAATTTTTGTCGCGGCATCAAAACGCTTGAACCGCAACCTTGACATTTAATTCGAATATCTGCACCCATGCGTATGATCTTCCATTCCTTGGATAAGTGGCATGGATGTTCTTTTTTCATTTCGATGATATCATTCAGTTCATACTGAATTGGATCCATTTTCTCTTTCCCGCCTTTCATATGCATCTAGCGTATTAGATAATAGCATACAAACTGTCATCGGACCAACTCCTTTTGGAACCGGTGTAAGCACGGAGGCGACTGATTTCACTTGTTCAAAATCGACATCGCCAACTATTTTTCCATCTTTACGGTTGATTCCAACATCGATGACTACGGCTCCTTCTTTTACGAATTCTTTCGTAACATAATTTGGTTTACCGATGGCTACGACTAAAATATCGGCTTCTTTACAAATTTGCTCTGGATCCTTTGTCTTGGAATGTACCGTTGTTACTGTGGCATTCTTATTTTGCAGCAAAAGAGCGATTGGCTTGCCCACTAAAATAGAGCGCCCCATCACTACGGCTTTTTTTCCGCTTAGATCCTCCATGCCGATTGAAGAGAGCATCTCCATGATTCCTTTTGGAGTACATGGAACAAATCCTTTTTCTTGCAGAAGTAGCTTCCCTGCATTGCTTGGTGTTAAACCATCTACATCTTTTCTTGGATCGATCGCATTGACTGCTTCTTTTTCATTTAAGTGCTTTGGAAGCGGCAGCTGTACGAGAATACCATCTACATCTTTATCTTCATTACATTTTTGTATTGCATTCATGAGATCTTCTTGGGAAATATCGCCCTCTAATTGAATAATGGCTACTTCCATCCCAACACTTTTGCAGGCTTTCTCTTTTGAGCGGACATATGATTTGCTCGCTTCATTATCATCGCCAACTAAAATAACAGCCAGCATTGGAATCCGTTTCTCTTGGTCTCGCAAAGCATCGATTTTTTTCTTCATACTTTCTTTTAAATGATTCGCTAATGTATTTCCATATAAAATTTCCATTTAGAACAACTCCTCGCTATTTAAAACTATCGTGACTGGTCCATCGTTCGTCAATTCGATTTTCATATCTGCTCCAAAAATCCCTGTTTTGGTCGTCACATATTTTTGGCATTCTAGATTGAATGCTTCATACAGTGGTTTTGAAAGGATCGGCTTAGCCGCTTTTATAAAACTTGGTCGATTTCCTTTTTTGCAGTCCGCATATAGCGTAAACTGTGAAATCGAAAGAATTTCCCCACCTATATCTAGTAAAGAAAGATTCATCTTATCCTCTTGATCTGAAAAAATTCGTAGGTGGACGATTTTCTTGACCATCTTTTCGATTTCAATTTGGGTATCGTTCGAATCAAATCCAACAAAAACTAAAAGGCCTTTTTTTATCTTTCCAGTATATTCTTCATCCACTTGGCATGAGGCGCTCGAAACGCGCTGTATCACCGCGATCATTTATTTTCCTCCAATAGGCAAACGCTCATCGCGACAATGCCTTCTTTTCTGCCTACAAAGCCTAGTTTCTCTCCGCGGGTTGCTTTGATCGAAATGGCTTCGGTAGAGCATTCTAAAGCGTTTGCGATGTTGATTCGCATCTGTTCGATATAGGGGGCCATCTTAGGCTTTTCGGCTAAAATCGTAGCATCGATATTACCAATCCTATATTGGTGTCTAAACATTTTCTTTTTGACTTCCTCTAAAAGCAGAATACTCGATATTCCTCTATATCTAGGGTCCGTATCAGGAAAATGGGAACCTAGATCCCCCAAAGCTAAGGCGCCTAAGATGCATTCTGAAATGGTGTGAACTAAAACATCGGCATCTGAGTGCCCATCTAGACCATATTCATAAGGGATTTTTACACCTCCTAGAATAAGGTCCCTTCCTTCTTTTAAAGGGTGTATATCTATTGATTGTCCTATCCTCATGTTCTACCTCATCAAACATTATCATTATAACATTCAAGCAAAAAAAAAGCTTGACTAAATAGCCAAGCTTATCTTTGTACTTGAATATATTGAGGAAGACCAAAGTTTTCTAGATAGGCTCCCGCAATGACTGTTTGCCCTTCATAGTTTCCATGAACGGCTTGTCCATCGCCGATATAGATCGCGATATGGTCGACTCCTCGTCCACCGTTGTTATAGTAAATCAAATTTCCGGCTTGAGGGGTATCCGTATAATATCCATATTGGTCGGCATATTGATCAGGCCATAATTGATAAGCATCACTCACGCCTGCGCCTGCTAACGCTTGTTGTACAACTTGTGTACACCACTGTCCATCTGTTACTCCTACCAATTGCTTAGCACTTTCCGCAATACTGGCATTTAAATCTGCATACGGATTCGAAGGTGTCTCTTCTACAACTGGAGGAGTCGCTTCTTCTGGCGCTGGAGCTGGTGTTTCTTCTACAACTGGAGGAGTCACTTCTTCTGGCGCTGGAGCTGGTGTTTCTTCTACAACTGGAGGAGTCGCTTCTTCTGGCGCTGGAGCTGGTGTTTCTTCTACAACTGGAGGAGTCACTTCTTCTGGCGCTGGAGCTGGTGTTTCTTCTACAACTGGAGGAGTCACTTCTTCTGGCGCTGGAGCTGGCGTTTCTTCTACAACTGGAGGAGTCACTTCTTCTGGCGCTGGAGCTGGTGTTTCTTCTACAACTGGAGGAGTCACTTCTTCTGGCGCTGGAGCTGGCGTTTCTTCTACAACTGGTGTAGGAGCTAAAATAACTTCATTCGTTGTAGTTTCTTCATCAGGAGTCGTTTGTGTGTTCGCTTCTTCTGCTGGTGTAATTGGGGAAATTACCTCTGCTGGTTGTTGTGTTTCCACAACGGGAGCTGTTTCAACGACTGGTGCTGCTTCCACTTCTTGAACTGGATCCACATTCTCAACAGGAAGGGCCGAGGCCACTTCAGCTGGGGCTGCCACTTTCGACGCTTGATCTTCTACAGCTGATTTACTAACTTCTGTTACTGTTTCTTTCACATTTCCAACAATATTGGAAGAAACACTAGCAGCAACTGCTTTTTCAGTTGTATCTTCATCGACAGTTCCATCTTCTTCAGAAAAATAGTAATTTTTTCCTTCGATTTCTTGCCAACCTTTTGCAACTGTAGTGTCCGAATTGATATATTTGTCTCCATGCCAACCTGGTTGAGTTTCCATCGCATAAACTGTAGCAACTACTGGAAAACAGGATGCTACACATAAGACAGCAGCAACTTTTTTACCATTATTTTCTATGAAATTCATTACTTACCTCCCCTTTTTTCCGAATAGCTTAAAATTCATACTTAGAATATCATGATTGAAGGGTGATTTCAAACCTTTTTTTAACTTCGGTAAAATTTTGTAGCTTCAACACGATAACGTAATGATAAACTATATTGTACTAACATGTAAAGAACAATACTCAAAAAAAGAGCCTGCATTGAAAATTATGCTGACTCTTTTAATGGTTTTTTAATTATTTCGTTTTCTCGATAATCTCGATAAAGCTATCTGGTTTTAGACTAGCTCCACCAATGAGCGCGCCATCAATATCTTCTTGAGCCATATACTCTACGATATTTCCTGGCTTCACACTTCCACCATATTGAATACGAACAGCATCTGCTGCTTCTTCTCCTACCATGTCTTTTACAACATCTCGAACAAGCTTGCAGCAATTTTCAGCAATTTCAACAGATGCGGATTTACCTGTTCCAATCGCCCAAATTGGTTCATAAGCGATCACGATATTCTTATATTCTTCAGCAGGAATATCTTTGAGCGAACCATTCAATTGAGAAGTGATCACATCTTTAGTTTTCCCTGCATCGTATTCCGCTTCTGTTTCACCAATGCATAAAATTGGAGTGATTCCAGCTGCCAATAATTTTTTAGCCTTTTTATTGACAGTTTCATCTGTATCACCAAACATTTGACGTCGTTCACTATGACCAATGATGCAATATTTTACACCAAGCTCTTCAAGCATAGGGACACTTACTTCACCCGTAAACGCTCCAGAATCTTCAAAATGAACATTTTCTGCAGCAACGATCAAGTTCTTCGCTTCGTCAAGAGCCGCTTTTAAATCCGTAAAAGGAACACCTACGCCATAAAGGCCTTTATTTGTTTTTGCGACTGGATCAACAGCTTCAAAGAACGCCTTTGTTTCTGCGTTATTCTTGTTCATTTTCCAGTTTCCAACAATAATGATATCTCTCATGATCTTACCTCTTTACTTTTCTGAAATAACAGCGATACCTGGAAGAGTCTTTCCTTCCATATACTCAAGAGAAGCACCGCCACCAGTAGAAATATGCGAGAATTTATCCTGGAATCCTAATTGGATCGCAGCAGCAGCAGAGTCACCACCACCAATTACAGTGATCGCGTCTGGAAGTTCCGAGATCGCTTCGCAAACAGCCAAAGTACCTTTTTCAAAGTTAGGCATTTCGAATACACCCATTGGACCATTCCATACAACTGTTTTTGCGCCCTTTAAAGTGTCTTTGAACAATTCGATCGATTTAGGTCCGATATCAAGACCCATCCAACCTTCTGGAATATCGCCTTCAACAACTTTGATGTTGGCGTCATTCGAGAATGCGTCAGCGATCACGTTATCGACAGGAAGTACGATCTTTCCTTTTCCTTTTTCAAGAGTGTCTTTTGCAAGTTGGATCTTATCCTCTTCAACTAAAGAGTTTCCAACGTTTTCTCCCATCGCTTTCAAGAATGTATAAGCCATTCCTCCACCTACGATAACTTTATCCGCTTTCGCAAGCATATTTTCGATCACGCCGATCTTATCGGAAACTTTCGCTCCACCGATGATTGCTACAAAAGGATGTGCTGGTTCATCGACAGCTTTTCCTAACATATCTACTTCTTTTTCAACAAGGAAACCAAGTCCGTTTTCTGCAATATTACTTGGGATACCTACAGTTGAAGCATGTGCGCGGTGTACAGAACCAAATGCGTCTTCTACGAATACATCACCTAGGCTAGCCCAATACTTACCAAGTTCTTCATCGTTTTTGCTTTCGCCTTTTTCATAACGAGTGTTTTGAACGAGTAAGATCTCACCATCTTTAAGATCCGCAACATCTTTTTCAAGTTCAGGTCCACGAGTAACTGGGCAGAATGTTACTTTTGTACCAGGAAGAAGCTCAGCAAGACGAGCAGCTACAACATCCAAATTGTTTTTTGCTTTATCTTCTTCGGTTTTTACTTTTCCAAGATGGGACATTAAGATCACTTTCGCGTTGTTCTCCAACAAATATTTGATTGTTGGAAGAGCTTGAATGATTCGATTGTCATTCGTGATTTTTCCATCTTTACGCGGTACGTTAAAGTCACAACGAACGATGACTCTTTTACCAGCAACGTTAAGATCCTTGACAGTTTTCTTTGCCATTATTAATCCTCCTATGAATTATAAATCGGATATATTATACCACTCTGAAAAAAACATGACTACATCAATTGTGGTATTTTTCACAAATGAAAGCATTAACAAATAGAGAAAAACAAAAAAGGATCTATAAAAGATCCAATTTTACTTATGATAATTCCGATTCGCATCGATCATAAATGCTCGGTAGATCTGCTCTAGAATAAGAATACGCGTCATCAAATGCGTAAAAGTAAGATCTGAAAGCTTCCAGCGATGATCAGCCCGCTGCGCTAATTCTTTTGAAGGCCCTAAACTTCCCGCAATCACGAACACGATCGATTTCCCTTCATCCCTTAATCTCTTCAGCCGCTTGGAAAACGATAAACTATCGTCCATAGTTCCATGTAAATCAAGCAAGATCACTAAATCAGAAGGTTTCAACTTTTCTAAAACTCGTTTCCCTTCTAGATCTTTAATCCTTTCACATTCCTTTTCACGATCTGCATGTGTATTGGCTTCATCCTTGACTTCAATGATTTCAAGTTTTTCAAAGGACCGAATACGCTTTCCGTATTCTTTCTCTAATTCTTGGAGTGCCTTATCCTTATTCTTTCCTATGCAAATCAGTTTCAAAGCACGGCCTCAACTGGAAATTGGGCGGTTAGTTCTTGAACCATCTTCTTCACTTGATGGGCATATTGGTCCGTACCATTACTCAAAATTTCCACGATCCAACGTCCGATCTGTTCAAATTCTTTTTCTTTGAATCCTCTTGAAGTCATAGCTGCCGTTCCTAAACGGATCCCGCTAGTAACAAATGGTTTTTGAGTTTCAAATGGAATCGTATTCTTATTGCATGTGATTCCCGCTTCATCTAATAACCGTTCTGCTTCTTTTCCTGTTAAACCAACAGAAGAGATCGTATCCAACAAGATCAAGTGATTATCGCTTCCTCCAGATACGACTTTCCAACCAGTATCTTTAAAAATAGTCACTAAAACTTGCACATTATCAAGAACTTGTTGCATGTATTCTTTAAACTCTGGTTGACTTGCTTCCCATAAACAAATCCCCTTTGCTGCGATCACATGCTCTAGAGGTCCGCCTTGCATGCCTGGAAAAATACGTGAATCTAGTTTTTTAGCAAATTCTTTTTTACAAAAAACCAATCCACCTCTTGGCCCTCTTAACGTTTTGTGGGTCGTTGTAGTTACAAAATCTGCATAAGGAATTGGCGAAGGATGAAGTCCTGCTGCCACTAAACCTGCAATATGAGCCATATCGACCATCAAGTAACTTCCCGCTTTATCCGCAATTTGGCGAAGCCGTTCAAAATCAATAATTCGTGGATATGCGCTCGCACCAGCTACAATTAGCTTTGGATGATTCTCCAGTGCTAATTGTTCCAACGCATCATAATCGATCACTTCATCTTCTCGAGTGACTCCATAAGGAATAAAGTTATAATTCCTACCCGAAAAATTTAATGGATGCCCATGCGTCAAATGACCACCTGCCGCTAAGTCCATTCCTAATACTGTATCTCCTGGTTCTAAGATCGTAGTGTATACAGCCATGTTGGCTTGCGAACCAGAATGTGGCTGAACATTCGCATGCTCTGCATGGAAAAGCTCTTTAGCACGATCGATCGTTAGCTGTTCTGCCTCATCAATATGAATGCACCCTCCATAATAACGTTTCCCAGGATATCCTTCCGCATATTTATTTGTAAGAACAGATCCTTGCGCTTCTCGAACTTCTTTTGATACAAAATTTTCCGAAGCGATCAGCTCGACATTGAGCTTTTGTCTCTCTTCTTCCTTTTTTATGATTGAAAACATTTCAAGATCTTTCATTATCTTTTTCTCCTTTTCATTCGATTATAACATGGATAGAAGAAAGACATGAGGAAAGTTTTTTAGTCGATCCGTTCGAGCTTCTTTTCTTCTATCTCATTTCGATCTATACAATATCGAATGAATCGCTTCATCAATAAAAGCGCATTTTCTTCATTCTCGCTCAACAACATTTCTGGATGCCATTGAACCCCGAATATCGGCTTATTTTTGTGTTCGATCGCTTCTATCACACCATCTTTAGAAAGAGCACTTATTTTAAAATCGTCCGCTAACTTTTTTATAGCTTGATGATGAAATGAATTCACCAAAATTTGTTCTGGATAGAGTTGAGATAGCCAACTATCGGATTCAATAAAGACGAAATGAGAATAGTCGGCTCGATTGCCTTTTTGAAAATGATGGAAAGCTTTTGTATTTTGACTTTCAAGATCTTGATAAAGACTACCCCCATGAGCGACATTGATCAGTTGGTGTCCTTTACAAATTCCAAGAATGGGTATTCCTAAGTTCTCAGCCAGATTTAAAGCATCTATAAAAAAATCATCATTTTTGCGATTGATCCTTCCTAATTTTGAATGTTCCGTCTCCCTGTATAAAAGAGGATCGATGTCCCATCCTCCGCTTAAAATCAAACCATCACAACGTAAAAGAAGGACTTCGAGATCCTTTATGGGAAGATCAGTCAACACCATTGCGATTCCTTCAGCCTTTTTGATGGCTTCAATATAATCTTCATTTAGCCGAATATATCGTTGACCGATAAATTGGTCTGATGGATCTTTTAAAATTTGAGCAGCAATTCCAATAATTGGCTTCAATGCGATTCTCCTTTCATTTGATTTTTATTTCTAAATAAACCATGACAAGATTATAGTATCTGAACACAAAAAAGACCAGAAAGCATACACTTTCTGGTCTTCTCTAGAACCGGCAGCGTCCTATTCTTGCAGGCGCTAAGCCAACTACCTTCGGCGATGGAGTGCTTGACTTCTGTGTTCGGGACGGGAACAGGTATTTCCACTTCTCTGTCACCACCGGATCTTCTTCTCGATCGATCCCTCAAAACCGGAAAAATCTTTCAGACACAACTCTTTCGTCTGTTTCAAGTCATGGCGTCCTCTCTTCTCTTTTCTGATCAAGTCCTCGGCCTATTAGTACCGGTCCACTCCGGACATCGCTGCCCTTCCATTCCCGGCCTATCCACCTT
>Ga0209064_1004417_pt1 | contig 10515 bp, 11 predicted proteins | sample Inofromicrocosms_FD_187498 | JGI IMG/M metagenome (GOLD analysis project Ga0209064, IMG submission 187498) | Mouse cecum microbial communities from Vienna, Austria - Inoculum for glucosamine and mucus D2O microcosms (SPAdes) (version 2) | ecosystem: Host-associated > Mammals > Digestive system >... | reverse complement strand
CGGAGACGCAGGCACAGGGGCTGACAGATGTAATTGAGTATGCAGTAAATGCAGAGAAAACAGAAAAGCAGTATTATGTGTCAGCGGTCAACTGTTCCACACTGACTGCCAGAAGTGAGATGATGGCGGTCAAGAAGCGGTTTGGTAAAGAGGACGGCATTGTGGCGTTCCACGGCTACCAGTCTTTTGCCGAGGGAGAGGTCACGCCGGATATGGCGCATGAGATTGGCGTCAGGCTGGCAGAGGAACTTTGGGGCGAACGGTTTCAGGTGCTTATTGCCACCCATTTAGACAAGGCAAACCATATCCACAACCATTTTGTCCTGAACTCTGTCTCTTTTCTGGATGGGAAACGCTACAACGACTGTACCGCCACCTACATGGAAATGCGGAAAGCGTCAGACCGATTATGCCGGGAGTACAACCTGTCTGTTGTGGAAAATCCCAGACGAGGGAAAGGAAAACAGTATGGAGAGTACCGGGCAGAAAAAGAGGGGAAATACACCTACCGCAGTCTGGTTAAAGCAGATATTGACCGTCTGATTGCACAGGCAGCCACAGATAAGCAATTTTTCTATCTGTTAAAGCAGGAGGGATATGAGGTCAAACGGGGCAAGGACATCACGGTACGGCAGAGGGATAAACCACGGGGGTTAAAACTGGAGAGGAACTTTGGCGTAGAGTATTCCTATGAGCACATCTGTCAGAGGATACTAGAGAGCCATCGACCATTGCCGTCTGTAAGGGGAGGGCAGAGAAAGCACTATCAGGTAAGGGTGCAGAAAGGAAAGGCGAAAAAGATAGGAGGGCTTCGGGGACTGTATTACCGATACTGCTTTGAACTGGGGATTTTTTCTAAGCAGAAACACTCCCCGGCGAAAACACACTTTTTACTGCGGGAGGATTTGGCGAAACTGGAACAGATAGCAAGAGAGACACGACTGCTCGGAACGTATCACATTGATACGGAATCCGGGCTTTTTTCATTCCGGGAAAAAAGAGAGCAGGAGATCGGGCAGTTATCAGAACGACGGAGCAGTCTGAAAAGGACGCTCCGAACCAAGGCAGGACAGGAGAAACCAGAAGAACTAAAAAAAGAGATTGCAGGGATTACAGGGGAAATCAGAAAGATGCGTAAGGAGGTGGTGCTATGTGACGGGATTGCAGAGCGTTCCGGCATAATGAGGGAAAAATTACAAGCTGTCCAGAGGGAACGGCAGCAAGGAAAGGAGGGAACAGACCATGAACACAGGCGGAGAAGCAGGCGAGCAGATGGTGCGGATGAGCCTCAATGGGGTTGAAGTGGCGGCAAAGATTACCGGGGCGGGGGCAAAGCAGCTGGCGGTTCTTTTGTGTGCTATCTTAAAGGAGCAGGACAAGACAAAGGGGGCGGCGAGGTTATCTTCCATGCTCCGCTCTGGTAAAGAATTGAAAGTGTTTACGGTTAAGCAGAGTGATTTGAAAATCTTTGCCAAGGAAGCAAAGCGGTATGGGGTGCTTTACTGTGCCTTAAAGGGCATACGGAAAAATCCCGATGGGCTGGTGGACGTTATGGTGCGGGCAGAGGACGCATCTAAAATCAACCGCATTGTGGAGAGGTTTGAACTGGCGGCTGTGGATAAGGCATCCATCCGCAATGAGATTACGAAAGACAGGGAAGAAAAAGCATCACAGACAGAAAAGGCGGAAGCATCCCGCCAGCAGGGAGAGCAGGTCGCACCGGGACTGACGGAAGAAGAAAGCCAGCAGGCAGAAAACTTCCTGGATGAGCTGATGGGAACGGAAAAAGCAGAGGTTTCCAGAGAGCCAGAGGATGAAAAATCTGGTCTGAAGAAAGCAGACAGCAAAAAGCAAGAATCAAAAAAGCCGGAGCGGGAAAAGACGGAGAAAGAAAAAACGCAGAAGAAAAAGCCGGGACAGGGAAAATCAAAGCAGAAAGCCCCCATTGTGGAGACAAAGGCGAAGCAGGGAGAGAAATTGCCGGGGGAACGGCAGGGGCAGACAAACGCCCGTCTGTCCGAGCCTATCTCAACGAAGCAAAGGAGTTCCGGCAGAACATCTTCGGATGATGGGAAAGGGGGACGGCGTTCTGTAAGGGCGGAATTGGATGAGATTTGTAAGTCCAGGGAGCGGGCTGGAAAGGCAAAGGCAGAGCCGGAGAAGAACCGCCAGAAGAAACAGGAGCGGCAGCCGGGACAGAAAAAAGTCATGCACCAGCAACCGAGACCAGGAAAACGCCGTAAGAAAGAAAAGGAAAGGTAATAGAAGCTGTTTGCAAGAAATCACCGCATTTATCCATGGAAAGAGGGATTGCCGGAAAGCAGAGGGAAAGGTTGTTTGTCAGGCAGGGAAAGTGACTACAGTTGCAGATTGAGATTGCCGGGGATTCAAACCCGGCGGAATGGAGGGAATTATGGAAACAAGTTATGATGATATTTTAGCCGCTGCCCAGCAGCAGGGAGAGCAGGGGTTTGATGTGGACGCATGGGCAGAAAAGAAGCAGTCCGAGCGGGACGAGGTCTATGCCCTGCGGGACAGGATGACAGATGAGGTATCCAGGGATGGGGACAAATTCCGGCAGTATCTTGACATCCAGAGCCGTTTCCGCAGATATTCCGTGGGAAATGTCCTGCTGATTATGGCACAGAAGCCCCAGGCAACCAGGTTGAAAGATTTCGATGGCTGGAAAGAGAACCGGGTGTCCATCCGCAGGAATGAAAAGGGCATCCGCATCCTGGAACCAGGGGATGAATACCAGAGGGATGATGGGAGCTGGGGAACATCCTACAACGTGAAAAAGGTGTTTGACATTTCCCAGACCAAGGCGAAGAAGCAGCCTGCAAGACCAAAGCCGGAGGAGAGGAATGTACTGGTGGCACTGGTAAGCCATACCCCGGTGCCGCTAAAGATGGTGGAGCAGTTAGGGGATTCTGGGATGGGAGCCAGGTTTGACCAGTTGCAGGGCGCTGTTTTTGTTAAAAAGGGAATGGGGGCAGAGGATATTTTTCGCAGTGTCACACAGGAACTTGCCCATGCAGAACTGGCGATGGGAATGGAACAGGGGGAGTATACACGGGAGGGCAATGCGTTCCGTGCCTACTGCGTTTCCTATATGCTTTCCAGGCAGTACGGATTTTCCACGGGGCAGTTTTCTTTTGAGAAACTGCCGGGCGGGTTTGCGGAAGCAGAACCCCAGGACGTGCGGGAGGAACTGGGTGTGATCCGTGATGTGGCAGAACAGATTTCTGGCAGGGTGTCCCGGATTCTGAATCAGGAACGGAGCCAGAATGAGACGGAGCAGGCAAGATGAGGACAACAGGAGGGCATAGTCTATGAGGGAAGGAAAGCGGCTTGTGAAGTTGTCAGAGATGGAGCAGGGCATTGTAATACGTTGTCTGAATGACAAGCGGACAGCGTTATTGCAGGAGAAAAAAGATACTGATGCCGTAGATGATATCCTCTTAAAAATCATGGATGCCCCTATTGTAAAGGGAAGAAAGGAAAGGGGTGCATATGCGGAGAGATGAGCATGGGACAGACTGGATTCTGTTTCTCATGGGGCTGGTTTCCGTGGCATGGGCGGCATTTCTTGCCGCCCCTTACTGCGGGGGCGGTCTGCCAGAAATCATCCGGCACATGGATGAAATCATGCAGAAACCATTTGCCATACGGCTTTGTGGGGACACAACAAAATGTGTCCTTCTTTTTTTGTCTGCCTATGGCATCGGGTTTGGAATCTATCTGTCCAGCAAAAGAAATTACAGGCACGGAGAAGAATACGGCTCTGCCAAGTGGGGCAGTGTCCGGGCGGTAAACAGAAAGTACAGAAACCGCAAATTTGCACAGAACAAGATACTGACGGCGGGTGTGCGGATTTCCACCAATGTGCGGAAGCACTACCGTAACCTCAATGTACTGGTGGTAGGTGGCTCTGGGGCGGGCAAGACAAGGTATTACTGTAAGCCCAACATTCTAAATGCCAACACGTCTTTTTTTGTCCTAGACCCCAAGGGAGAGATTCTGCGTGATACGGGAAATGCACTGAAAAAGCAGGGGTATCGGATACGGGTGCTGGACTTAATCAACATGGAGAAATCCCACTGTTATAATCCGTTCTGCTATCTTAGGACCGACAATGATGTGCAAAGACTAGTGACAAATTTATTTAAGAGTACAACGCAAAAGGGGACGCAGAGCCAAGATCCTTTCTGGGACAATGCGGCAAGTATGCTGCTGCTGGCACTGGTATTTTACCTCTGGCATGAAGCCCCGGAGGAAGAACAGAATTTTCCGATGGTCATGGAAATGCTAAGAGCCGGGGAAGTCAGAGAGGATGATGAGATGTACGTCAGTCCTCTGGATGAACTGTTTGACCGACTGGAGATGCGGAACCCGGAGCATATCGCTGTGAAGTATTACCGCAGTTACCACAGCGGTTCCGGCAAGACGCTGAAATCCATCCAGATTACGCTGATGGCAAGGCTGGAAAAATTCAATCTGGAGAGTCTGAGCAAGCTGACGATTACGGATGAGATGGACTTGCCCAGGATGGGGGAGGAAAAGACGGTACTGTTTGCCATTATCCCGGATAATGACTCCAGTTTCAATTTTCTGGTATCTATCCTCTACACACAGTTATTCCAGCAGTTATTCTTCCTTGCTGACCACAAATACCGGGGGAGCCTGCCCGTCCATGTCCATCTGCTGATGGATGAGTTCAGCAATGTTTCCCTGCCGGATGATTTTGATAAGATACTCTCCGTCATGCGTTCCAGAGGGGTGTCAGTGTCCATAATTTTACAGAATCTGTCACAGCTAAAAGCACTTTTTGAGAAACAGTGGGAAAGCATCACGGGCAACTGCGACGAATTTCTGTATTTAGGAGGCAATGAAAAAGAGACGCACAAATACGTCAGCGAATTGCTGGGCAAGGAAAATCTGGACACGAACACCTTTGGAAAAAGCAGCGGGCGGAGCGGGAATTACTCTACCAATTACCAGATGACGGGGCGGGAACTCCTGACCCCGGATGAGGTGCGGATGCTGGATAACCGTTATGCGATTTTATTTATCCGGGGGGAGCGTCCCATCATGGATTTGAAATATAATCTGCTGAAGCATCCGAATGTGGGGGACAGTGCAGACGGGAAAGGGGGTGAGTACCATCATGGAGAAGTGACAATGGCGATGGCATCCATATCCTTGCAGACAGGCGTGGAAGTGCCGGAACTGCCGGAGATGGAATTGTCAGAGATGGAACAGAAGTATGAGATTCTGACCGAGGAGGAAATTGAACAGTTGATGAAAACAGAATAGTTATCGGAAGGATAACGGAAATGGAGATTGTTATGTTTAGAAAGAATAAATTTGAGGAAGAAAAACAGACAAAAAAGCGGGCGATGGGAAAGAAACTGAAAAAGGGATTTGCCGCATACTGCATCCTGATTTTGGTGGTGCTTGCGGGAGGCGTGACGGCATTTGCCAAGTCGGGAGGTGGCGGAGACCCGCTGACCGTTGTCAATAACCTGTCTACGTTTATCTTTGGGTTGATTCGTGCCATTGGCATGATTCTCTTGGGCTTTGGGATCGTGCAGGTGGGGTTGTCTCTAAAGTCCCATGACCCAAGCCAGAGGGCGAATGGGTTTCTGACATTGGCGGGCGGCATCATTATTACTTTCGCCAAAGAAATCCTGAATACGATTACAGGGTAAAGCGAGTATAACTGGAGTGTTTTTATATAATGCTTCAATGATTCCTGCAAGAATTATTGGCAGTGAGTGAGCGGTCTGAACAGGCTGCTTTTCCTGCTGGAATAAAAAGAGTGAGGTAAGTTAAATTGGATGATAGGAAAAAATATGGGATTATTTATGCTGACCCACCATGGAGATATGAGCGGAAGCGGGGTAGCGGAGTGGCAGAAAATCATTATCCTACTATGAGCATGGAGGAAATAGGAAGTCTGCCAGTTGAAAGAATAGCGGACAAAAATTGTGTTCTCTTTTTGTGGGCAACTTTCCCGCAACTAGACGTGGCACTGGCAGTAATACAGGCATGGGGATTTCAGTATAAAACAGTGGCGTTTGTATGGTTGAAGCAGACCAGGGTATCGCATCAGTGGTTTTTTGGGATGGGGAACTGGACAAGGAGTAATGCAGAAATCTGTTTGTTAGCAACAAGAGGAAAACCTAAAAGACAATCTGCCAGCGTCCACCAGTTTATTATCAGTCCCATACAATCCCACAGTCAGAAGCCGGAGACAGCAAGGGAGAAAATAGTGGAACTGTTGGGAAATCTGCCACGCATAGAATTATTTGCTAGACAAAAAACGGACGGCTGGGATGTGTGGGGGAATGAGGTTGAAAGTGATATAGACATGGAGGCAATCAGAAGGGGAGGTGGAAAGAATGGATTCCGATAACTGGGTAGTCCAGAACTTAGTTAAAGCACTGGACACATGGAATGAGAAACTGGCGGAAATCTGGCAGATACTCACGCAGTCCCCGGAAACCGTTAAGGGCGGCGGCATCTGGAAAGCGATTGTGGAAATCCACGGGGCATTGCAGGCGATTGCCTATGCCCTGCTGGTGCTGTTTTTCGTGATTGGGATGGTTAAGACGTGCGGCAGTTTTACCGAGGTCAAAAAACCAGAACACGCATTGAAACTGTTTGTGCGGTTTGCCATTGCAAAAGGGGTTATTACCTATGGGCTGGAACTGATGATGGCATTGTTTCAGATCGTGCAGGGGATTACCAGTACTATTATGAAGACCGCCGGGTTTGGGAAATCCAAGAAAACAGTACTGCCGGATGAGATTGTGACAGCGGTGGAGGACTGCGGTTTTTTTGAGAGCATCCCTTTGTGGGCGGTTACGCTGATCGGAGGGCTTTTTATCACGGTACTAAGTTTCATTATGATTATGAGTGTATATGGGCGGTTTTTCCGATTGTATCTTTACACAGCGATTGCGCCGATTCCGCTGTCAACATTTGCGGGGGAGACGAGCCAGAACGTAGGGAAAAGTTTTGTCAAGTCCTATGCGGCGGTGTGCCTGGAGGGGGCGGTCGTGGTGCTGGCATGCATTATTTTTTCCCTGTTTGCCACGTCCCCGCCCGTGGTAAGTGCGGATGCGGCGGCGGTCACGATGGTATGGAGTTATGTGGGCGAGTTGATTTTCAACATGCTTGTCCTTGTAGGGGCGGTCAAAATGTCAGACAGAGTGGTCAGGGAAATGATGGGATTGTAGGTTGAAATAGCGCGCCTGTAGAATGGTTACGGTTTCAACCTGTGTCTGTCATGCAGCAAAAATAGAAGTGGAGGACTTAACATGAAGAAGGGAAGATTAAAACAAAGAGCAGAGGAAATGGAACAGCAAAGAAAGCGGGAGCAGAAAGGACGGCTGCGGATGTATGAGAAACTAAGAAAGGAGTTACTGCGTAAATGAGTTTCAAGGAATTTAGTTATTACGTGGAGGAGAATATCCGAAAGTTCCTGCCGAAAGAAATTCGGAAATCTGTTGTCATATCTGTCCATCCTATAAGAAAGTCGCATATTGTGCAGGAGTATGGTCTGATGATACGGATGGGGAATGAAAAGGTTATCCCGATTTTTTATCTGGGAGATGCATGGAAGAAGTTTGAGGGTGGGATGGAGATGAAAGCAGTTTTAGGGAATCTGGTGCAGGAATACTTGAAATACAGAGATATTCAGAAGCATATCCATATGAATGCCTCCATGGAATTTGAAGCGGTCAAGGACAGGGTAGTTTATCAGGTGCTAAATAAGGAAGTCAGTCGGAACAGCCTGCGGGAAAGGGTTTATACTGATATAGGGTATGGGCTTGTGAAAGTATATGTCATCCTCCATGAATTGGATGATTTTGGTACAAAGGGCGGCACCGCCATTACCAGTAATATGATGCAGTATTATGGATATGATATGCAGGATATCCAGGCAGTTGCCGAAAAGAACACGCCACGGATTTATCCAGCAGACTTTATCCAGATAGAGCAAGTGTTGACTGGCAGAAAGCAGAATGAGTTTGCAAATGAAAATTCAGATGGAGAAGGACTCTATGTTTTGTCCAATTCTGACGCATACCGGGGAGCAGGGGGGCTGTTTTATCCCGGCATGCAGAAAAAAATAGCAGAACATTTCGGAAAGAATTATTATGTGCTGCCATGTTCTGTGCATGAGGTGCTGGTTCTGCCGGAGAAGCCGGGACTGAAAGTCTGTGAACTGGAACAAACGGTACGGAGAATAAATAGGGAAGCGGTATCGAAGGAGGATTTTCTTTCAAATAAAGTATTGTTTTATGACCAGGAGAAAGAGCAACTCCGTATTGCCTTGCCGGATGTGCCAGACTTGCAATTAGGAGATCAGAACCTGGATCGGTAAAAAGGAGGTTTCTATGGGTCACGAAATTTTGTCTGAAGAAAAGAATTGCGAAAGATGGTATCAGGAAGAATTAAACAAGCCATTGGAGGAAATCAAGGAGGATATATTTTTCCGTGTGGATAACTTTGCTGAAGAAGAATGGTATGATGACATTTTGCTTTATACAAGGCTGGGGGTATGCAAGCCGAAGCCGGAACACGTGGAAACAGTGCAAAAAGCACTAAAAATTTTGGGATTTCCAACCCATGTGGTATGTCGGGGAAATAAAGACTGTCTTGTACCTGGAGAAAAACGGAGAGAGACAGAGAAACTATGAAGAAAGGTAGCAAATTTGAATAATGGAGGTATGTTTATGGAAGTCAAAATCAACCGGGAAATCCGTGATTACACGGAATCCATGTTTTTCGGACTGTCGCTTAGACAGTTCTTTTTTTCTGTCATAGCCTGTGGCGTTGCCGTCGGGCTTTATTTTTTACTCCATCCCTATGTGGGAATGGAAACCGTAAGTTGGATGTGCGTATTAGGAGCCGCCCCCTTTGCGGCATTGGGATTTTTCAAATACCATGGCATGACGGCGGAGCAGTTTGTGTGGGCGTGGATAAAATCAGAAATCCTGATGCCGAAACGGCTGGTTTTCCGCCCGGAAAATATTTATTATGAAGCCTTGAAAACTACGATTGAAAAGCATCAGAAGGAGGAATTGAAGCGGCATGATTAAGACATTGAACAACATTCTCAGGCAGGACAGGGAAAAGTTTGCTGTACCGAAAAGCGTACAGCAGGCGATCCCCATACAGACCATATGGGAAAGCGGCATTTTTAAGATTGGCAGGAACAAATTCTCCTGCACCTACAAATTTTTGGATATTAACTATGCGGTGGCGAGCCGGGAGGACAAGGAAACCATGTTCCTGGATTACAGCGAACTTCTCAACGCCTTTGACAGCGGGGCAACGACGAAAATTACGATTAACAACCACCGTTTGAACCGTCAGGATTTTGAACGGTCTATCCTGCTTGCCATGGAAGAGGATGGATTAGATTTGTACCGAAAAGAATACAACGATATGCTTCTTGCCAAAGCCACGGGAGCAAACAGCATGGTGCAGGAAAAATATGTGACGGTATCCGTCTACAAGAAAACTATGGAGGAAGCAAAGAATTATTTTTCTCGGATTGGAACGGATTTGAAAAGCCATTTTGCAAGGCTGGGTTCTAAGTGCGTGGAGATGGATGCCGGGGATAAGTTGCGGGTGCTGCATGATTTTTACCGTACTGGGGAGGAAACGGGATATTACTTTGACTTGCGGGAATCCATGGGGAAGGGGCATAGTTTTAAGGACATCATCTGCCCGGATAGCCTGGAGTTTGAAAAGGACTATTTCAAGATGGGGAACCGCTATGGGCGGGTATTGTTTTTGCGGGAGTATGCCTCTTATATTAAGGATGAACTGATTGCAGAGCTGACAGAATTTAACCGCAATCTGATGTTAAGTATTGATGTGATACCCATCCCCACGGATGAAGCAGTGCGGGAGGTGGAGAACCGTCTTTTAGGTGTGGAAACCAATATCACAAACTGGCAGCGGAGACAGAACGCCTATAACAACTTTTCTGCTGCCGTGCCTTATGACATGGAACAGCAGAGGAAAGAGAGCAAGGAATTTCTGGATGATCTGACCACCCGTGACCAGAGGATGATGGTGGGGGTGTTGACGCTGGTGCATACCGCTGAAACAAAAGAACAGCTTGATGCAGATACGGATGCACTTCTGGCGATTGGAAGAAAGCGGCTGTGCCAGATGGCAGTGCTGCGATACCAGCAGATGGACGGCTTAAACACCGCCCTGCCCATCGGACACCGAAAAATCAACGCCATGCGGACGCTTACCACCGAGAGCCTTGCCGTGCTGATGCCCTTCCGGGTGCAGGAAATCATGGACGAGGGCGGTATTTACTGCGGGGAAAATGCCATCTCCCAAAACCTGATTATGTGCAACAAGGCGAAACTGCTTAACCCCAATTCCTTCCTTTTGGGCGTGCCGGGGAGCGGCAAGTCCTTCAGTGCGAAGATGTTAATTGTCAATCTTGCCCTTGCCACCGGGGATGATATCCTGATC
>Ga0209064_1004416_pt1 | contig 10516 bp, 11 predicted proteins | sample Inofromicrocosms_FD_187498 | JGI IMG/M metagenome (GOLD analysis project Ga0209064, IMG submission 187498) | Mouse cecum microbial communities from Vienna, Austria - Inoculum for glucosamine and mucus D2O microcosms (SPAdes) (version 2) | ecosystem: Host-associated > Mammals > Digestive system >... | reverse complement strand
TGGTCAATAGGACAGAAAAAAACGTGCCGTAATATACAGCACGTTAGGAGAGACAATATATGGGAGATGCCGAATTTGATTTGCGGTAAAGCTGCCGTAGGTGGGAACTATAATTCGACGCATGACAATAGAGGAGATTCTAATAATCAGGTTTATTTTGGGATAAAAGATGGAGAGGCTAAGTATATGGGGATAACAAGACAACCAATTAAGATAAGGCTGGGCCAACATAATAAATCAGGAAAAGGTTTTTTGAGATTGGAAGTGCAATATGAGAATTTGACTAGAAACCAAGCAAGAGCTATAGAACAATATTTTATTGAAAATGGCCCTAATGAATTGAACAAGATTAATAGCATAGGTCAAAATAATAAATATTATAAAGATGCATTAGCTCGGGCGAAGCAATATTTAGAAAGTAAGGGTATATGATATGATGGATTTTAAAAATATGAATAATAATATTATTTCGAATCGTTGGAAAGCAAGGTATGAAAAGTTGCCCGATGATGTAAAAAAGAAACTGGATGATTTAAATAATGCTGATATTTTTGATTATCAGTTACAAGTAATAAAAAGAAAAAGAAACTACCCATCAATAGGTGACATATTTGAAATCAATCCTAAAGATAGCTTGTTCTTTTATGGAATTGTAGTAAATAACCATATTAATAATATTAATGGCAAGGACTTATTATTGGTATTGATTTTTAAAGAAAATATGAATATAGATGTATGTATAAATGAAGGTGTGAAAGCTGAGGAGTTATTATTACCACCACAAATTGTGGGGAAAGAGTATTGGACGAGAGGTTATTTTTACAATATAGCTCATTATGATAAGAAATTTAATGTTGATGGTTGTGGATTTTATAGTATTGGGAAAGGAAAATTTTTTGATGAATATGGAAGTGAAATTGGTAATGAACCTCGAATATTAGGAACATATGGAGTATCTACCATTAACGGAATTGCAATGGAAATCAATCGTGAATTAATCATAGCGGGAATTGTATAATCATTAATAGACAATTCATAGAGCATGATGCAGAGAACAGTCACTGCCTTTATGCAGCAACCAGCATCTATCATAGGACTGGCATTAAAGGTCATCGGCCACTCGCTGACCTTTGGAATGGCGGCACAGGGAACCTGGGAAACTGCAGGGAAGGCGGTGGAAGTATACCAGAACGGAACTTTTAGCGCTTGGAATGTTGTGGATGTGGGACTGAATGCCTTGGGAATGTGTGCTTCGGGAAGAGCGGCATTTTCAGAGGGGAGGAAGCTGGCAAAACGGATAGTGGCGAGTGAAGCGAGACAGAGGGTTGCTGTTAGAATTGCGAAGGGCAATGGGAGTTCAAGAGTATTACAAACAGGTGGACGACAAATTGATTATAAGGCGTATATTAAAAGGCTAGATACGATAAATAGAGAGTATGAAAATATACGTCTTGATACTACGGATATATCAAAAATTGCCCAAAATACAGGAATGCCAGAGTGGAAAGTTGGTAGAATAAAAGAGCATGTTTTCTTTAATGAGCATATTCTTGATTCTGGACTAAACAGGTTTGATCCAGACCCAGACCCAGACATTGCAGATGCATGGTATAGGTTAACCAGTGGAAATTATAACCAGAATGATATTAATTTATTGAATCATGAATATTTTGAATCAAAGTTTGAGCGTTTCTACAAAACAGATTATAGAACCGCACATAGCAAGACAGTAGAATCAGGACGGGTTTGGGAACCATAATAGGAGAGTGTATAATTAATGGCAGCATATGTTAAAATGATTAAAAAATATGATGACGAGAAAACGGTAATATATCAATTTGGACCTGACGAAAACCAGATGGGAGAAATTGAGTTTGATAAGAAGAGAAAAAAATTTAAAATTTTAAAACAAGTGAATGATATAAGAATTTCAAATCAAGCATATGAAAGATGGGCATCACAGCAAATAATAAAAATAATGTATAGAAATAATGGAGAATTTCCCGACGTTACTTCAGTTGAAAAATAATTTGAACTATATGAAGTATATTCTTTTGACATTAGCATTTTTATCTACAAAGTCATAAAAAGTTTAATGGTATAAAGAACGATAAAAGGCCATGTATATAGAGTGATGCTATGCTCTCACGAATGTCATCCTCACGGAGTGCACTACAGACTGTAAGAGAACCTACAGCCAGACGTTCATAAAGAGAGTATGAGAAGAACATTTTCGGGTTCTAAACAGAGCTGGTAAGTAGTTCGGCTTATACATACGGCTCTTAACCTGATTGGGATCGTCTGGGATAGTGCAGACATCATCAATGCCATATGGTATGGGGAAAGAATTATACCATGGCGGCGGTCAGCGCCATCTGTGCTCTGTCACTCATAGGGTCACTGTTAGGCGGATTGGCAGAGATGGCACTAAAAGTGACCGGGCATTTGCTGACTTTGGGTATGGTAGTCCAAAAAACTTGGAAAATTGCGGGAAGGGCAGTGGAAGCCTATGAGGACAGAACTTTTAGCGGCTGAAACGTTCTGGATGTGGGACTAAATGCTCTGGGAATGTGTGCTTCGGGAAGAGCGGCATTTTCTGAAGGGAGGAAGCTGGCGAACCGGATAGCGGCGAGTGATATAGGACAGAAGATTGCTCAAAGTGGTAGCAATACTTTAGATAACCATTAGGTAGATAATTCTTTCTTTGATAATGGAGAACGTGTAGCAACTACAAGAGAAATAAGAAGATATAAAAGGCAAATGCAAAGTATGGGTATTAATGTAGTTGTTGACCAAAAGGGCAAAGTGCTGAACGGAAATAGAGCAGCAGGATTTGATTATGCTACAGGAACAATTTATATTTACTTAGGAAGATTAGAAAGAGAGGAGTACGTCTACAGTAGAATAATGGATAATATTAGTTTGTTCAATGAGGTTGAGTTAGCAGGTGCAACAAATTATATTGCCAGATTACGAGGACGCAATTAAAACATGCAAGAGATAGAGATTTTAAAATTAAATGAAATAAATTTTAAAACAAATTTAGAGTTTGGAGATATATTAAAAATAGCAGAACGGTATATCAAAGAACAGGGAGAACCATATGAGATAGATACAAAAAATATTTTATATGATACAAATTCATATGTAATTAATGAACCTGTATGGTATGTAGATATAATTTCTAAAAAAATAAAAGAAAGATGGCCAGATGCATATATTTCTCTTGCAATTTCTGACAGAGAGGGACGATTAGCATATGTTCAAAATGACCACGGGATAGTTATTAAAAAATTTTAGAAGTTAAATTATGAAATTAAAAAGGTAATCTAACAAGTTCTTAGCGTTATAATTTTGCAGGTTATAAGAAATAAATATACAAAATAGTTTCAGTGAAGTCGATTTAATAAATTGTAACAGAATGTAGATTATGGTGGATAAATCTCCTATAAGATGTTCATGACCTATGGTGCGGAGAACAACTGTACAGCTTCCGTTACAAACGGCATCCATCCGCCGGAGTATATATAGACCGTGAAAGCCGCTACAGCCAGACGCTTGTAAAAAATGAGTATGAGAAAAATGTTTTCGGGGCTTATACAGAGCCTGAACCGGTTCTGTTATGTGCAGGGGAACCCTGTGAGCCTGACGGACCCGTTTGGGTTGTGCCCAGATGGAAATAGTGTAGCGGAAGGCTTTATGCAGTAGGCGACATCTACTATAGGACTAATAGGGGGATGCCACAGAAGGCGGCAAAAGCTGGAGCGACCTAGGACATGTAGCCCTTGACCTGATCGGAATCGTCTGGGACGGTGCGGACATCATCAATACGATGTGAATTTTAGCATAGAACCACCATACCCGTATGATTATAATAAAGGCTAATGCAGAAAAGTGAGGATTTATGAATAAAGAAATAAGAGCATTTTACACCGAAGATACAGTAAGAGTTTATCAGGCATATAACAAAGTGATTGCCAACGAAGCTGTTAAAAATGGTACATTTGGAAGTAATTTTAAATTAGACAGGATGACTTGGATAAAGCCGTCGTTTTTGTGGATGATGTATCGATGCGGCTGGGGAACAAAGGAAAACCAGGAATATATTCTTGCAATTGACTTAAAGAGGGAAGCGTTTGATTATATTGTTCAAAATGCTGTAATATCTACATATAGCAATGATATGGGCATAAGTCATGAAGAATGGAAAGAGCAAATAAAGAAATCTGATATCAGATGTCAGTGGGACCCGGAAAGAGATTTGGTTGGAAATCCTTTAGAATATCGCTCGATACAACTGGGATTAAGAGGAGATGCAGTGCGAAAGTATGTCAATGACTGGATAGTAAGCATTGAGGATATAACTGAATATGTAGAAAAATTGAGAGAGCAGAAGAGCAGGGGAAGGGATATCAGCTTATTGTTACCTCAAGAGCGGATTTACACTGTAGGGAAATAGAATGTGTAAATCAAAAAAAGAGTGCATGACATGAGGAATGACGAAAAATATTTTAGATAAATTTCGTGGTTGCTTATATGGTGGAACTGTTGGGGATGCATTGGGCTATCCCATAGAACTTAGAACGGCGGAACAAAAAAGTATTTTTGGTAAGGGCAGTTTTATGGATTATGATCTGGGTAAGATTATGAGGATAGACGAATTAATGAAGGATGAACTTTTATATTTTATACAATAAGTAATCAGGCGTCACATTACGGGAAATATAAACTGAACTTTGATTTCGGGCGGATTTGTCTTTGGGATTGCACGAATTTGCGGGCAACTGCAGGTGGTAGTGGGGGGCTAAAAGATGTTTTCAGAATAACTAATCGAAATATTTCATGGCAGTAATCTCAATGGAACATGAAATTAAAAGAGAATATTATCTGGAACAGCTGATAAACCGTAAAAATAACAGCTATAACCTTTACAAAGTATATCGAGTATCTGGAGGCTGTTGTCACTAGTGCAGATTCTGTCGGATAATCCGATGATAAAGGGTTCTGCCATGTACAGGGTTTCGAGAATGAAATTTTCGAGGCATTCGTCATTTCAAACAGAAATGATGAAGCACTTTCATATAAGAAGGTGGGCGGCAAGGAGAAGTATCCGAGTCGGAAAGATTAAAGAATATGTAATATAGAGAAGTGTTGAGGAAAACTCGGACGCTTCTTTTTTTATGGCCTAATTGTGGAGTAGGGCAGATTTTTTTATATCATTACAGCTGTTTAGACTCTGTCAAGAATCAAATTTTGCATTATTTTAGCAAAAAAATGAAAATTTTTTAAAATTTTTTTAAAAAAGTGCCGTTTTTCACCATATATGGTAAGCATTAAAAATTTATTTGTAGTAAAATATATAAAATTGTCAAAAAGATGATTTGTGTCAGTGAATGTTCCGTTACATTCCTATTCTTTATATTTTCCCCAAAGGAGAGTTTATGAAGGTAGAAGAAGTAGAATGTTTTTTGTCCCGAATTCAAAATGAACCCCAAAAGGTTATCAGTATAGGGTTTGCAAAAAAGAATAATGGAATTTTAATTGCACCGTATATGAATTATGTGCTGAAGGAACAAATTTTTAGAGCACATACGGACTTTGTAAAATCGGAGATTATCAACAAAAAGCCGATTCCCTATTGCGTAGATGACATGGGAGAGGAAGCCATAGTGTTTGTCAGTAAAGAAAGGACTTTTTCGGGTAATGGCAAAGCGGATGAAGGCAGTTTCGGAATCAGGCTCAGTGATAATCGAAAGTTTGACTGGAATCAGGTAGACTATTACGTAGTCAGGATTGAAAGCAATGAAATGGTTATGAAGTTCTATAAGCAGACCCCTAAGGTACATAAGGCACAAAAAAAGCTACTGCTCCAGGTAACCCGCAACGAACTGGAACAAATAGAATCGGATTTCATAAGTATTGATGATACAGTGGACTTTCTGGAATGGAAGGATGAATTTCTGGTTTTTAATCGTGGGGCGTTGAAGGGGATATTGGGGAAGAAGTGAGGGGAATGAATAACGGATAATTCAAAATTATCTGTTGGATTTTGGGATGAAGAAAATATTGATAATCAAGTGTTATCCATCACAGAAGAAATAATTAAAATTTTTCTATTCGATCATACATAGACAAGAATACAGAGGAATTATTATGAACTCCAAATATATTACGTTAATAAATGGGAAAATTGTAACAGAAGATACTATTTTAGAAAACAGCGTTTTACGAATCAAATCAGGATATATTGATAAAATTGCAAATTGTAATGAAGATATGGAATATGGTGAAATCATTGATTGCACTGGAAAATTTATTATGCCCGGTTTAATAGATATTCATTCTGATGTTGTTGAAAATATTATTGTACCACGAAAAGGCATAATTTTCAGTAATTATACGGCTCTTAGCGAAGTTGATAAAGAACTTGCCAGTCAAGGAATTACAACTATGTATCATTCAATTTCTATTGCAAATTCAACTATTTGTAATAGAAAACGTACTCTATCTGTAAAACAAATGATTGCCATAGGCGATGACCTATTTAAATATCATACAGAAATGTTAATAAATCATCGTTTTCATGCCCGCCTCGAACTAAATACCATTGAAGCATATTCCCCCATATTGGAACGTTTAAAAAATGGGGTAATACATGAATTATCATTGATGAATCACACTCCAGGGCAAGGACAATATTCCAGTTTGGAGGTTTTTAAAGTTGAAGTGAGGAAACAATACGGAGACATATCCCCTGAAAGAGTAAATGAAATTATATGTGAATGCCAAAATAAGCCTTTATTGCCTCAATATCAAATACAAAATCTTTTAAAAACTGCGCAAAAGAACAATATTCCAATAGCATTTCATGATGTTGAGCACGAAACACAACTTAAGTTTATGAAAGAAAATGGGATCAGTATTTGCGAATTTCCTTTAAATTTTGACATTGCAAAAAAAGCTCATGAACAAGGCTTCTATAATCTTGTTGGTGCTCCAAATATTATGAAAAATGGTTCTCATAATAAAAATGTTTCAGCTTTAGATTTAATTAAGGCAGGATATGCACATATAATATGTTCAGACTACTATACACCTGCCTTATTGCAAAGTATATTTATCATTGCACAAAATGCAAATATACCTCTATATGAAGCTGTAAAATTTTCGACTCTTAATCCTGCTATTGCATTAGGGATTCAAAGCGAATATGGTTCTATTGCTACTGGAAAAAGGGCAGATATTATTATTGTTTCTAATGATGAGACCATACCAAGAGTGTGTAAGGTCATGGTAAACGGAAAGGTTAAAATAGAATTGAATTATGGGTAATCTTTACAATTTTGAAGAAATATTTTCCATACTAGATAATTTAGAAAAATTTCAGCAAGCAAGAATTCCACTATGTGCTGCTGAAAATGTTATTTCAAATTTTTGCAAGTTACCACTAGACGGAGAAATTCAAGAACGGTATATTATGGGAAATTACTATACATATTCTGAAAAAAATAATTTTATTGGAAGCCAATATCTTGTTCCCATATATGAACAAATCCATAATGTATGCAAGCTATTATTTGATACAAAATACACAGATGCGAGAACGTTAAGTGGTATGAATTGTATAACGACACTGCTTATGTCCCTAACTCATAATGGTGACAAAATTGCAATTTTATCGTCCGCCAGTGGTGGACATCCTTCTATCCTTCCGGTTTGTGAAAGACTAGGCTTGCATGTTATTGAATTACCCTATGATTATATCAATTTTGATTTAAATTATGAAGAAGCAAATTATATTATAGAGACAGAGAAAATTCCCTATATTTTATTGGCTCCATCAGACATAATCAAACCTATGGATATACAAAAATTAATGCTTGATGATAGTATCCTGCTATACGATATAAGCCAGATTATGGGATTGATTTCTGGAAAACAAATTAATAATCCTCTTAAAATATCATCTAATATTGTTTTGCTAGGTGGGACACATAAAACATTACCTGGACCTGCATCAGGAATTATTATGACAAATAATGAAGAAATCCATCAAACAATTGAAAAGAACATAAATCCAAAATACTTGCGACACACGCAAATGCATCAAGTAATAAGTCTATTGCTTGCCCTTATAGAAAGTGAGGTATATGGACTAGAGTATGCCCAAAATATAATATTAACAGCTAACATTTTAGGAAAAATTTTAGAAGAAAAAGGCTTTCAAATGTTGCATCCGCAAGAGTATTACTCAAATACGCACCAATTATTTATAAAATGTGCCTCTAATGAAATGAATCAGATGTATTGTAATGCTTTAAAATATGGAGTAACATTAAATACCAAAGAAAAAAAATTATTTGGTAACACAGGCATACGTCTAGGTACACAAGAAATAGCTCGTTATGGTTGGAAGGAAGATGCACTAGAAATGATTGGGGAGATCTTGCGTGAATTAAGAACAGACACTCCTAATGCACCTTATATTAACCATATAAAACAAAAGCTTCCTCCCAAAAATATAATGTATACTTTTACAAATGATGTAATTGATAACCTTAAGTTACATCTACATAAGAAATAGATTTAAATTCTTGTATGCTATATAAGAATTTTCATTACATACATCTATAGCAGATACATATGCTAACCGAACAAATTCTGATAACACACTTGCGTCTGGGGTTTCATTTTGTAAAAAACTTAATATCATTTCAGCTAATAACTTGTTGGTATACAAGTTATTAGCCTCACTTTCCCGAAGCGTTGCAACTATTGTAGGAATTAATTGCTCAGATATATAACTTCCAATTGAAATATCAAGAACAATTAACGCAATTTGAGAAAGCGTTTTTAAGTTATAGTCATTATTTTGTTTTGAGAAAACTAAAGCTTTATTATAATGCTCCTTTGCTTCTTCATATTTTTCGAGCTTCCTATAATATTCTCCAAGCTCAAAATATGTATTATATTGTAATCTCTTTTTTTGTTCCTTATATTCATTTAATGTCTTTTTGAGTAAATTAAATTGTAATTCAATATTCGTGTTTAATATTATTCTAACATAGCGCGATTCTAATTTTCTAAAAGAAGTTTTAGTTCCCTTATACGATTCAGATGGTAAATTTTGAATTCTTCTTACTATTTGATTATGGAGCATTCTTGCATTTTCGACCTTGTTTTGTAACATATAAATATTCAATTTTTCCATCATGCTTTTTAAAACTTCACTTTCTCTCCCCAGTCTTATCGCAACTTCAATAGATCTATCATAATAATCAATAGCCCCATCCCAATCATAACCTTTATGTCTCAAAGAATGTGCGATTCCCCATAAACATTTAGCTTCATATTTTTGAAAAGATTCATTTTCTCCAATATTATTTAATAAGATATTATAAGTTTCTATTGACAAATCATATTCATTTTGTAAATGATATAGTTGCGCTGTTAAAAGTGAAAAATCAAATTGCAATATTGTTTCAGGGTTATTTGCTGAAATACGGCATGTATCAATTACCTCCCTTGCTGCTGGGTAATTACCAACTCCTATTAGTCCTGATACATAACCATAAATCAAATATAAAAATGTCTTTGGCTCTATTCCAGAACGCCGATTGTTCCAATCATATAATAATTTATAGTGTTCCCCTAAAAGCAAAAGAAACGAATACTTTTCTCCATCAATTGCATTTTTAATTGCTTTGATGATTTCTGAATTTCTATTCTCGTAATTTAGCATTAATAGATAATACGTTTTCTCAAATACTCTATTGTCATGATTATAGTAATTATATATTAATCCTATAATGTCCTTTTCATTATTATATTTTTTGACTATGTAATTTCTAAATAACTCATGCATTTTTATAGTTATATTTACTGTATCATATTCTATAAGTGAACTATTTTTTAATTCTTCTAAATCATTTTCGGAAATTGAACACATGAAATGTTGCAATAATTGGAATTTAATAATTGCGTTTGTAATACTTAAATATGCAATAAAAATGGCAATCTGTTTACTTTGAGGTGATAAATCATCAAAAATTCGTTCCATATATTTATCTATTCGTTCACCGCTAAAACTTAAATAATCTTCATTGTTTTTCAAAAATAGACTTACAAAAATCGGCAATCCTTCTGAAAAGGATAATACTTTCTGAATCATACTAGGAGGTATGTCACAATTATTGTTCTCAGCAAAATCAAAAATATCATTCTCATCAAATGTATTTAGTTGCACATATTCAATGATATTTTCGTTTATTGAATTTATAAACGGTTGTTTTTCAATCGAACCAACAATAACACAAAATTTAGGTGAATGGCTAAATAACATATCCACAACTGTTTCAATTTCTTTACCTAGTGCAATGACATGTTGACATTTAGCATTACAACAACTTCCTATTCGGAAGCTGTTGTAAACTTAGGATACAATGAACTCAACTTTACTCTGGCATCGGTAGTTCGGAATTGCCAATTAACTTTTGCTGCGGATGTATTGCGCTCG
>Ga0209064_1004411_pt1 | contig 10525 bp, 11 predicted proteins | sample Inofromicrocosms_FD_187498 | JGI IMG/M metagenome (GOLD analysis project Ga0209064, IMG submission 187498) | Mouse cecum microbial communities from Vienna, Austria - Inoculum for glucosamine and mucus D2O microcosms (SPAdes) (version 2) | ecosystem: Host-associated > Mammals > Digestive system >... | reverse complement strand
ATGACGCGACAAGCGTCCGTTCTTCCATTCCCTACCAGATCAATTTTTTAGGGCGCGCCAAGAGTTATCCTCTTGGCTCCCTTGAACAGGGCAAGAAGCACGGCAACGAGGTGGAAATGGAAATCACCCGTCTGGAAGTGCTGCTGGATGGCAAGGAAAAGCTGATGATAGACAAGCTGGCCTTTATTTATCGCGTGGACGGCACGGACTTGCTGCAGCAGGTGCGTAGCCAGACCGGCATGAACGTATAGAGGAATGAAGCATGGAAAATAAAAAAATCGTCCAGCTGACAGAGCCGCTGGAAGTCGCTGGCAAGACGCTGACCGAACTGGAAGTGCGCCGCTCCACAATAGGCGATGAGGAAGACGCCTTGCAGACTGCGCTCCAGCTGAAAAAGGGCAAGAATCATCTGACTGTGGAAATGTGCCTTATCGCCCGCGTTGCCAGACTCCCATATGACAAAATCCGCCAGATGCACGGGCGGGATTATGCCGCTATCCGGGCTGCGCTTAATGATCTGAACGGGGTGGAAGCTCCGCCGGACGATGAGGAAGAGGAAAACCCTATGACGCCGAGCGCGAACTGAATGATCTGCGCCGGGCAATTCTTTCCCTGGGCCGCTATAGCCGTTGGCAACGCTCCGAGCTTCGGGAAATGCGGCCAGGGGAATTTGCAGCCTATTTTGAAACCGCTGAAGAACTGATCGAGGATAGCAGTGGGGCGTGAAATTTCCATTTCCTTCGCATTGAATGCGGCATTGGGCGCTGGCTTCAAGGCAGCGTTCCAGTCCGCATCCCAGTCTGCTCGCAATGTGACAGCAGCCATACGGGAAATGGAGAAAAGTCCTGTTGGTAATATTGGCGCCGCTATGGAAAAGCAGCGCGACAAGATCAAGGGCCTTGCCGGAAGCCTGAAAGAAGCCAAAGCCACGCTTGCCACCCTGCAAAGCCAGGCGCAGGCTTCCGGCGGGGCCACAGGTATGCTGGCCAGACAAATCGAACTGGCTCAATCCCGCGTCAATAATCTCAATGGCGCGATGCAAAGGCAGCTTTCGCAATACAGGCAAACAGCCGCCCAGGCTGCCACAACCGGCGGCAGCGTCCGGCGTCTGGCCCAGGATTACGATCATCTTTCACAAAGAATTGAGCGTGCGCGAAGGGTGCAGGCCGCGCAGGCAGCCAATCGTGCCCAGGGAGACGCCCTCCGCTCCCAGAGGGCGGACTTGAACAGCCGCCTCACGGGCGCGGCAGCCGCTGCGGCCACTGTGGCCATTCCCGCCAAGCTCTCCATTGATTTTGAGCAGTCCATCGCCAATGTTGGAGCTGTTTCCAATGCATCCGATGAGGATATGCAGAAGCTGACCGAAACCGCGAGGCAGCTTGGCCGCGACACCATGTATTCCGCCTCGCAGGCTGCGGAAGGCATGAAATATCTCGCAATGGCCGGATTCAATACGGAGCAGACAATTTCCGCCATGCCCGGCCTGCTGAATTTGGCGGCGGCTTCCGCCACCGATTTGGGCACGACTTCAGATATAGCATCGGATATTCTCACCGCATTCAATATGAAGGCAAGTGAGCTTGGTAATGTGGGCGATATCCTTACGCGGGCATTTACCAATAGCAATACCGATCTTTCCATGCTGGGCGAGACCATGAAGTATGTTGCCCCTGTGGCGGCATCGCTTGGCATGACTCTCGACCAGACAGCGGCATACGCTGGCGCTATGGCCAATGCGGGTATCAAGGCTTCCCAGGGAGGCACTGTCCTCCGGGCAGCCATGCTGCGTCTGGCTGCTCCGCCCAAGGCATCCAGAAACACTCTTGCGCAAATGACGGGGCTTGAGGGCGAGGAGCTTGACAAGTTGCAGGAAGAGCTTGGGGATGGCGCGGAAGCTCTTGCGAAACTTGGCATGACCACCAAGGATGAGGCTGGAAACCTGCGGCCAATGGTGGATATTCTTGAAGAACTGAATTTGCGCACCGCCAATATGGGCAATGCGGAAAAGGCTGAAGTATTCAAGAATATATTCGGCACCGAAGCCTCTGCCGGCATGATTGCCCTGGCGGATCAGGCGGCGAAAACGGTTGACGACAAGGGCAACGCGATTGTGGATTCCGCCGGGCGCAAGACGAATGCCTTGCGCAAGATGCTGGACACAACGACCAATAAGGAAATTACGGCTGCCAATGTTGCCAAAAAGCAGATGGACACCACGCAAGGGTCGCTGCGTCTTTTATCTTCAGCCTGGGAGGATGCCGGAATCAGCGTTGGCAATCTGTTCATGCCTGCCATCCGCGCTGCGGCTGGGGCTTTGTCGACCATTGCCAATGTCATTTCCGGAGTGGTCAACCGTTTTCCCAATCTTTCAAAAGGCATTGCCCTCGCGGTCGGCGGGGTGCTGGCCTTTACCGCCGCAAGCGTGGGGATCGGACTTGTCCTGAATATCGTCAGGACTTCCCTGAATGGCTTTCGTGGCGGTCTTTTGCGCTTGTCCGCCGCCCATGTTGCCGCAACTGCTTCCACGACCGCTTCCACCGGCTCGCTGGGGCTTTTCGGCCTGGCAGCCAAAGCGGCTGGCGCGGCCGCAAAATTTTTTGCTGGCGGCTTGCGTTCCATCCTTATGGCGACAGGCGTGGGTGCGTTGCTGGTTGGCCTTGGCTTTGCCATCAATTTGCTGATTGACAATTGGGATGCGGTGGTCGTTGCCATGTCCGCAGCCTGGGGCTGGGTAAAAGACACGTGGGGAAGGCTGGGCGTGTTTTTCTCCACGCTTGGCAACAATCTTGGCGCTGTTTTTTCGGGCTGGGGCCAGACAATCACAGGCTGGGTCAAACCGGCATGGAACGTGGTGACTAGCGTCTGGAATGGCATCACAACCTACTATAGCTGGCTATTTGGCGGCATTGCCACCATCGCGTCAACTGTCTGGGGCGCGATTGCCGGCCTGATAACATCGCCTGTTGAAACCGTCAAAAACATCTGGAACGGCATAACGGGATTTTTCTCCGGCCTCTGGGATGGAATTGTGTCTGGAGTTTCCGGCAAGGGGCAACTCATTCTTTCCATTTTTTCCTGGGCAAGAGATGGCGTCATTGGCGTCTGGAATGGAATAACGGGCTTTTTCTCCAATATTGCCAACGGCATTGCCGCCATATTCGCCTGGGCCGCAAATTCCATATCCGCAATCTGGCAGGGGCTGGGCAGCTTTTTCGCAGGCATTTGGAATGCCATTTCTGCCAGCGCGGCCGCGCTCTGGCAGAATGTCGGCGCTGTCACTTCGTGGGCTTTCCAGTCTGTAGCCACTGTCTGGAATGGCGCTGTTACATTTTTCTCCGGCATAGCCAATGGCATTTCCGGGGCTTTCGCCTGGGCGCAGGCCGGAATTGTCGGAATCTGGCAAGGCGTGGTCGATTTCTTCGGCTTCGTTGGCCAGGGCATTTCCGCCAGTTTTTCCGGCGTCTGGCAGGGAATTGTCGATCTGGCAGCCTGGGCATGGGAAGGTATTGCAGCCATCTGGATTGGCGTGTCCGAATTTTTTGGCGGCATCGTGGACAGTATTTTCGGCGTGTTCACTGGCCTCTTTTCCTGGCTGAAGGAAAAATTCGCCTGGGTTTTCTCCACCATTGACGCGGTGTCCAGCGTTGTCGGCTCCATTACCGGCGCGGTCAAGGGCGCGTGGAACGCCGCTTTTGGCGACAAGAAGGAAAAGGGCGCGGCGCAGGCTGCCAATGGAGAAAAGGCAAGTCCTGCCGCAAGCGCGGCAGCCAATAAGCCTCTGCCCGGAAAGCCTGCCCTGTCAACGGCGAATAGTCCGAAAATCCCGCAGTCAGCGGCGCAAAATCCTCCGGTTGCGCCTGCCGCGCAAAACGCGGCCGCGAAAATCCCCAATCCGCCGTCCATGCCCACACAGGGCGCTGCCGCGCCAGCAGCGCAAAACGCCAATGCGGCCAATAACCAGGTCAACCCGGGGCCGATGGTTGGGCCCGGGTTCAAGCCTGTGGCCGCTCCGGCAGCCCAGGAGGCCGCAAAAAAAGGCAAGTCTGGCGGTGGCCGCAAAAAGTCCGCTGGCGGCGGGGGCGGTGGACGCTCCGGAGCAGGCTCATCGGCAGGCGGCAGCCAAAATTCCGGCCCGGTCACTGTCGTTACGCTTGATAGCAGCAATGAGATCAAGACGAAATATTTCCCTGCTGGCGCAAGAAACGCAGCGCCTAACGCCACTGGCCAGCCCGCTCCCTCTGGCCAGCAGCCAGGGGGCCTTGTGGCCAGCGCGGCATCCGCCCTGAAATCTTCCGGCATTGGCGCGGCCATCGGCCAAGGTTTGCAGGGTGCCCTTGACATTTTTCGTCCATCCAGCGGCCAGAAGGATCAAGGCGCGGCGAGGGTTGCAGCTACCCAGACCGGCAAGCCTCCCGTTCTTTCAATATCGCCTGACAGCCTGCCTGCGGCAACTACGCCCGCTACCTCCCGGCCCGTGTTGCCGCAGGCCCCCTCCCTGGTTGCCGGAAAGGGGAAGGGCAAACCGCAGGCAAAACAGCCAGAGCAGCGGGAAATTTCCATCGATCTGACCCAGAATTTCGAACTCATTTCCGATAATCCCGCCGCCGTGCGCAAGGTTATGGATTCCCTGAAACCCGATTTTGAAGCCTTGGTGCGTAAGGCTCTGGCCAAGATCAGTTCGGATCGCACGAGGACTGCTTATGCGCAATGAAGAAATCACAACGCAAGGCCAGGCATGGGATCAGGTTGCGCTCAAACACTATGGCTCGGAAAAGCTGATGGACAAATTACCGCCAGCCAATGTGGACGAAATGGACGCGCTATTGTTTGAGGGTGGTCTTTCGCTTGCTGTTCCGGATGTGCAGCCGTTGAGAGTCAAATCTGTTCCGCCGTGGGAGAGAATGTAATGCGCAGGGCAACAGTTGAAATTTCCATTGAAGGAACCGATGTGAGCATGGATATTTCGCCGCATCTCTTGTCTCTCACCTATACCGACAAGGCCGATGACGAGCTTGACGATTTCCAGTTCACGCTGGAAGACCGCGAGCGCATCTGGCAGGGCGACTGGCTGCCGAAGCCCGGCGATATAATCGCCGCGAAGATCATTGCCGAAAATTTCCGCTCTCCCGGCGTGGAAGAGCTTGATTGCGGCGAATTCGAGGTGGACGAGGTTACCCTGGACACATCGTTTGACGGCGGCGATGTCGTCAGCATCAAGGGCGTTCCGGCCTGCGCCAAGTCCTCCCTCATGCTGGAGCGCAAGACACGTTCCTGGGCGGACGTGCCCCTGGCCAATGTGGCTGCGGACATTGTTGGCGCGGCTGGCCTCGATTTGCTCTACAAGGCTCCGGAAATTGTCTATGGCCGCGTGGAGCAGAGGCAGGAATCCGATCTGGCCTTCCTGCAGCGCATAACCAAGGAGCAGGGCCTGCGTCTTTGCCTGAAAAAACGCAGGGCCATCATCTATTCCGGGCAGTCGGCGGACGCTCTGGAACCAATTGAGCTTGCGCGGGAAAATCTGGATTATGCCAGGGTTTCTTTCAAGCGCACTCTGGACGGCGTCTATACGCAATGCGCGGTTGGCTACATGGACGCGGACACCTCGGAAACCACGAAAAAGGATTTCCAGCCGGAATTGCCGCCAACCACAGGCAAGACGCTCACAATAAACAAGCGCATCGAAAACCCGGCGCAGGCCGAGCGCGTGGCCAAGGCCGAACTGCGCTCCAAGAACTGCAAGGAAATGACCGGCTCCCTTGACGGCATGGGCGATACGCGGCTGCTTGCCGGAACCGTGCTGAAGCTCTCCGGCTGGGGCAACTTCGATTCGGATTATGTGATTGCCCAGGCCACGCATTCCATTAGCCGGGACGCCGGCTACACGACCAGTTGCGAACTGGAAAAGGCTCTGGATTATTAAAATGACTGACGAGCAGATCACAGACCGCATGGCCCAGATGATTCGCGTGGGCTTTGTCAATGCGCGGCAGCCGGAGAAAATGCGGGTCAAGGTTACCGTTCCGGATACTACAGGCGCGGAACTGGTTACGGATTTTTTGCCTGTGCTGTGCCCGAGAGCTTGCGAGGATATGCAGTACGATCTTCCCGATGTGGGCGATCAGGTTCTCTGCCTCTTTTTGCCCTACGGCCTTGAGCAGGGCTTTGTAATTGGCGCGATGTACGGCAAACAGGCTCCGCCAGTGCAAAGCGGCGACAAGTGGCACCGCAAGTTCAAGGATGGAACATGGCTGGAGTATGACCGCGAGCAGCACAAGCTTGTGGCCAATGTCCAGGGCAATGTGGAAATAACGGCCACGGGCAATGTGGACGCGAAGGTGGAAGGCAATGTTTCCACGCAATCGCAAGGGCCCACAAGCGTGCAATCGCAAGCCGAGGTGACGGTTGCCGCCCCGTCCATGAATTTTGGCGGCGTGGGCGGCGCGACAAAAGCCGATATGCAGGGCACGTTCAATCTCACCCAGGGCGACATAATCGTGGAAGACATTTCCTTCCTGCGTCATGTCCACACCTGTCCGGCCTGCGGCGCGGATACAAGCCCGCCGCATTAATGGGAGAAGCTCATGCAGGGACTTTACGGCGTTTTTCCTTTTACTGTTTCGGATAGCGAAGTCTGCACTTTCCGCGATCTGAAAAAGAGCCGCGAGCTGGTCTATGCCGAGCATCAAACTCTTGATGGCCTGTCCAGACTTCAGCTTACGGGCCGCAATCTGGATACATTGAGCTTCACTGTCCAGATTGTTCCACTGGGGGCCACGTCCACTGTGGATGCCAGGCTGCTTGCGCTGGATGAATTGAGTCTTTTGGGTACGGAACTGCCATTGGTTATCGGCCTCAAATATTACGGCATGTTCGTTCTCAAATCATACGAAATCCTGCGCAAGACCGTGCATTACGGCGTTTGCCTGGCTGCCGAGGTGACACTCAATCTGCAGGAGTACAACTAATGGCCGCGATCATGGCGCCCTGCTTCGTCAAACTGCGTTTTGTGTTCGGGTCATGGACGTTTAAGTCCACTCCCCTCCCCAAAACTTGTTTTCATTGCATTGCATCCATGCTTACGGCCATTGGAGTGTAAAAAATGCAAAATGTTTTTGACGTGGATATGCGCAGGAAAAAGGGAGTCCGCATCGGCGCTGCTGGCCTTGATGGACTGGAACAGGAAATCCGCACCTTGTTGTCCACGCGCAAGGGTTCCGTGCCTCTGGACAGGGATTTCGGCCTCACCTGGCAATATGTCGATTTGCCTATGCCGGAAGCCATGCCCTACATGATTGCCGAAATTGCCCGCCAGCTTGAAAAATATGTGCCGCGCATCAAGGTGCGCGACATCAGATTCCAGAGCGACGACCCGCTGGAAGGAATTCTGCAGCCCACAGTCACGGTGGAAATAAGGGAGAAATATTATGCAGACTTCCGTTAATCTCGCAACGCTTCCAGAGATCAGTTTTTTGCCGCAAAGCGCGGTGGAGGTGGAGGCGACAATCCTGACCACTTACGAGCGGATCGCAAGGGTTACGCTTCAGCCGGGCGATCCCGTGCGCCTCTTTCTGGAAAGTCTTGCCTACTACATCATTATCCAGAATGGCCTTATCGACACTGCTGGCAAGCAGAATTTGCTGGCCTACGCCACCAGCGGCCACCTTGACCACCTTGGCGCTCTCATGGGCGTGGCCAGAATCCCGGCCCAGCCCAGCCGCTGCCTGCTGACATTTTCCATAGGCTCCGCGCTGGATTTTGAAGTGCCTGTTCCGGCCGGAACAAGGGTTTCCACCCAGGATGGCAAGATCATCTTTGCAACGGCGCAGATGGCTGTAATTGAACCAGGCGATCTTTCCGCCACAGCGGTGGCGTTTTCCGTTACGGCGGGGCAAAACTGCAATGGCCTTGTGCCCGGCCAGATCTCGCAGCTTGTCGATCCTCTCCCCTATATTGTTTCCTCCGTCAATTCCAGTCTCACCATGGCCGGGGCCGATGTGGAAAGTGACGACCGCCTGCGCGAGCGCATTCGCATAGCGCCGGAATCCTTTACCGTTGCGGGAAGCAGAGGCGCGTATGAGGCACGGACGCTGGCGGTAAGCCAGGAGATTGAGGAAGTGTCGGTCTGGAGTCCGGAACCGGGCGTGGTGGACGTGCGCTTTACCCTGACTGGCGGCGAATTGCCGGACGCAGCCATTATCGCAATGGTGGAGGAAGGTTTGTCCGATGAAACCGTGCGGCCGCTTACGGACATGGTGATGGTCGGCGCTCCAGATCCGGTTCCATATTCCATTCGCGGCCAGTGGTTTTTGCGCAGGGCGGACGCGCCGCTTCTCGGTTCGGTTTCCCTTGCGGTTGCGAAGGCCCTGGAGACGTTCCGTCTCTGGCAGCGAGCAAAGCCTGGGCGGGACATCAATCCAAGCAAACTCATTTCCCTGGTGGAGCAGGCTGGCGTCAAGCGTGTGGAACTGGCGGAACCTCTTTTTACGCCGCTGACCGCAATCGAGATTGCGCGGGAAGTTGAAATCGCGCTCAATTTCGGCGGCATGGAGGACGACTAGAATGGCGAGGCGCTTTGGCGACACGCCCTTTGCGGAACTGCTTGCCCCAAATCTGGCTCTGGACGATGGCCTGAAAGCGGTTGCGGATTCGCTGGATAAAATTCTGGCTCCAGCCGTGCCGGGCATTGCCTCCCTGCTGGTATATGCCAGGCTTGCAAAAGCGAAGCCGGATGAACTTTTGCCTCCGCTCATGCGCCTGGCCAATCTGTCCGGCGGCCTCGCTCCCCTGTCCGAACCGCTTGTGGATATGCTGGCGTGGCAGTTCCATGTGGACAGCTATGAAGCGGCCTACGATCTGGAAGCGAAGGAAAGAATGCTCCTGCAAAGCCTCATGCTCCACCGGCGCAAGGGAACGCCCTGGGCCGTGCGCAACGCGCTCATGGCCGCATTCGGCATGGATGCCGGAATCAGCGAGTGGTTCAAGTATGGAGGCAAGCCCTATTTTTTCCGGGCGTGGCTGGATGTGAGCGGCCTGTTCTGGGATCAGGATGCAACCCCGAAGGCCCTGCGGCTAATCCATGAATACAAGAATGTGCGCAGCTGGCTGGAGTATCTTGAAACCCGCTCGCGCACAAATATGGAACACCATACCGGCATCGGCCTGGCTTCGCTCACCAGGGCGCGAAACAGGCTCTATTTTCCGCCTGTGCCGGCCCCGGACATGGTCACGGGAACGGGAGTTGGCGTCAAAACCCAGACCAGTGCAAAAATCTGTTTCTATATGCCTCCGGAACCCTGTCCGCCCTTGCGTCCATGCAAGGGAGCCGGTCTGCTTGCCTATGCCAAATCCCGCCTCAATTTGTGGAGCTTCCCCATGCCTGCTCCAGATTTCTCCAGAAAGGCGGGGCTTGCTCTGGCAGTCAGAACCAGAAGCGGCTACGGGGCGGTATATATGCGCGGAAATTAAATATCAGGGAGGAATAAATGGCGGACAAACCCAAATATTATGTGATCCTGACTGCGGCTGGCGCGGAACTGGAGGCGCGGGCCGTGGCTTCGGGCAAGGGCATAGAACTGGCCAGGATTGCCGTGGGCGATGCCAACCAGACATATGTCGAGCCGGACGCGGAAACCAAAGCCTTGTTGAATGAAAAATACAGCTGCGTAATAGAATCGCGGGAGATCAGCCCCGATGATGCCGCCGTAACTCTTTTGCGCGCCCGTATTCCAGCGGATCAGGGCGGTTTCTGGATTCGTGAGATAGGCGTTTATGGCAGGCTTGAAGGGGATGCGGAAGAAGTTCTTTTCGCATACGGCAACCATGCTCCCTATTTCAAGATGAAGCCGCAGGACGGGCAGTCCGTAATTCACGAACTCTGCATTCCCGTAATCCAGAGTTCCAACTGCCCGCTGACCGTTGTCGTGCGTGACGATGGCTATGCCACAAAAGAGGAGCTGGAAGCCCTGCGTAACCAGCTTGGCTCCGAGGCCGCTTTCGTGGAGTTCGCTGACAACATGGTGCGCATGAGCAGCCGCATTGCCGCCATTGAACAGGGTAAAATCATGAATCAGAGCCGCAGGCTCCAAGGAGAATAGAATGAGCGAATATCCCAATTCCGAACAACTGACCCATGTTGTGGCAAGTCTTGTCACAACCGTGCAGGACGCCCATGCCCAGCTTGTGGATGGCGCGCACAAACTGTCCGGCCACAATCTGGCTCCGGACGCGCACGGACTCGACAATCCGCAAAGTCCAATGCGCAAAAACATCGAGGAAATCGTCATCAATGCCCTGGACTCCGGGGCCATTGACGAGCGCATAGACGCCAGCGTCAACGGCAAGGTGGATGAAGCCCTGGACGCCGCTCTGCCCGAGGCCGTGGCGGAAAAACTTCCCGAGCTTGTGGCCAGCGAGTTCCAGAAGCCGGACTCCCCTGTGCGCGTAACGGTCGCTAACCAGGTGGAAACGATTATTTCGGACAAGATCGAGTCCGGCCAGATTGGCGGCGGCTCTGGGGGCGGAAACA
>Ga0209064_1004410_pt1 | contig 10529 bp, 5 predicted proteins | sample Inofromicrocosms_FD_187498 | JGI IMG/M metagenome (GOLD analysis project Ga0209064, IMG submission 187498) | Mouse cecum microbial communities from Vienna, Austria - Inoculum for glucosamine and mucus D2O microcosms (SPAdes) (version 2) | ecosystem: Host-associated > Mammals > Digestive system >... | reverse complement strand
GCAGGTGGAGGTGCCCGGCTTCGGCCCCACCCGCGCCCTGTGCGCCTACCAGCGGGGCACCCTGGGCCCCGCCGCCAACGGCCAGCGCTGGAACTTCAAGAACGAGGCGGACAGCGCCTCGCTGAAGGTGCTGCTCACCTATATCTACTCCTGTACCTACGGCGATTTCACCGCCGCGGGCAATGCCCGCGGGCTGGAAACCTGGACCCAGTATTGGTCCGATATTTGGTTCCTCGTGGCCCAGGCGATGAGCTGGTACTACGAACACGGCATCATCATCGACGTCAACTCCAATAAGGAAGGGTTCATCGAGCAGTGCGCCGAGGAATTTGTGGCGGCGATGAAGCTGTACCATGAGACCTACGGCCAGTCCTCCTGGATCAAGGATTGGAGCAAGATCGGCACCCATTCCATCATCGACAGCAGCGACGGCGGCAAAACCGGCAATTCCGCCTACGACTACATCGCTGCCGGGGTGAACCTGGTGCTGGAACACCCTGAGTATTTCTATGACTACCACCTGTGGATCTATGAGTGGGACAAGTCCCAGACCTGGAAGCTGACGGGCCAGTCCGGCACCCCCATGCAGCACCTGCTGGTGGCCGTCCCCGGCCCGGACGATGACAGCGACCCCCTCCAGATGACGGTGAAGAAACTGGAGGCGGGCACCAACAAGCCCCTGCCCGGTGTGACCTTCAAAATCGAGAGCGCGGACGGCTCCGGGGACTTCTCCGTCACCCGCCAGACCGGCGCAGACGGCACCTTTACCCTGACCTCCGAGGCGGACGGCCTCGCCGCGGGGCAGTACACTATCACGGAGGAGGCTGTGCCGGAGGGCTATGTGGCCCAGACCGCGTCCCAGACGGTGACGGTGATGCCCAACAATTCCGTCAGCAACACCTTCACCTTCTACAACGAGCCCAATAAAAAAGAGGGAGATGGCTCAATTAGAAAAGTTGACGCGGACAACCCCACCGTGGGCCTCACCGGCGCGGTCATCCGCATTACTTCCGTCAAGCTGGACGATGGCGGCAGCTTCTTCGGGGAGTACATTACCAAGGACGGCGGCTATATTTTAAAGGGGGATCTGGACTTTTCCAAGCTCCCCATCGGGAGTTATTTGGCCGAGGAAATCACCCCGCCCCAGGGCTTCATCCTCAGCTCCGACACCAGCAAAGTCAAGCAGCCCTTTGTGTGGGACGGGGAGCACGATGTGTCCCTGGTGTTCGAAAATTCCAGCAAAGTCAAGGTACAACTGAAGAAGGTGGACGAGAGCGGCAGCCCCCTGGCTGGCGCTGTTTTTCTTGTCCTCCGGGACGGCCAGATCATCTCCACCGAGGAGACCCAGGCGGATGGCACCATCACCGTGTCCAACATCACTGAGGGCCACTACGAGTTCGTGGAGGTGTCGGCCCCCGCTGGCTTCGACTGCGACCGCTCCCCGGTGGGCGTCCATGTGGACGCCGAAGATTTGCAGGGGGAGCAGACCATCGTGGTCACCAAGGTCAACCACCACAAGCGGTCTTTGACGATCTCCAAGCGGGACGCGGAGAGCGGCGACCCCGTCCCCAACACCTCCTTCCACATCCGGGGCGTGAACATCGGCTATGAGAACGACGTTACCACTGGCGCGGACGGCAAGGTCACCCTCCCCAATATGCCGAGTGGATGCTTTGAGATTGAGGAGACCTCTGTCCCCGCGCCCTGGATTCTCGATACCAACAATCGCAAAACAGTGTGGATCGACGCCAAGCAGGACAAGGACGTGACAGCGGACTTCGTCAACAGCACCCGCCCCGGAATCCGGCTCTTGAAGCTGGACGGGCAGACCGGCAAGCCCATCGCCGGGGCCACCTTTTTGATCGAGGAGGTCAACGGGGGCTTCTCCGACCGTCGCCAGACCGACAAAGACGGCCTGATCGTGCTGGAGGGCAAGGACGGCGCCCGTCCCGGCGCGTATAAAATCACCGAGGTGGCCGCGGCCCCGAACTACGTGCTGGATGATACTGTGCACATCGTCCAGCTGGAAGAAAACAAAACCTGCACCATCGAACTGACCAACCTGGTGAAGCCCACCCTCAAAATTTTGAAGGTGGATTCCATCACGAAGAACCCCGTGGCAAACGCCAAATTCCAGATCTGGCGGGCCTCCGGGGACACGAAAACAGGGGATTACAACGACCTGGGCACGTTCTATTCCAATGAAAACGGCGAGATCGTGCTGGAGCACACCGAGCCCGGTTGGTTCAAAATTACCGAATTGGAAGCGCCCTCCGGGTACTCCATCAAGCAGGCGGACTACGAGTTTTATCTGGCCGCTGGCAAGACCAAGACCGTCCAGGTGGAGAACATTCCCCTGTCCGCCCTGGTGGTCTATAAATATGACCGGGTCACCGGGGAGCCCGTGGAGGGCGCGGTTTTTCAGATCAAGTACCTGTCCGGCACTTCCGGCACGGGCGGCACCGTCATCGGCACCTACCGCACGCAAAAAAACGGCAGCTTCACGGTGACAGGTCTCCAGGCGGGAGCTTATGTGGTCGAGGAGCTGGCCAGCGACAGCGGCCATGTGATTGATGCCGCGCCCCAGACGGCTTACATTTCCGGCAAGCAGCAGGACGTGGTGCAGCTCTACTTCGGCAACAGCCCCAAGTCCTCCCTCCTGATCTCCAAGGTGGATGCCAACAACGGCGCCCCGCTCAGTGACGTGGAGTTTTTGATCACCACCTCGGACGGCACCCTGCTGGGCAACGCCAACGGCAAGTATGTGACGGACAGTGCGGGCACCATCCTAATCGAGAACCTGGACCCCAATCTGACGCTGGTGGTGAAGGAAACCCGCGCCAAGGCGGGCTACATTTTGGACGACGTGCCCCAGACCATCAAAACGAAGCCTGGGGAAACCGTAAAGCTGGAATTCAGGAACAAAAAGCAGGGCAATTTGATCATCCACAAGCTGTCCAGCGCCGACAAGTCCCCCATTGAGGGCGCGCAGTTTAAATTGACCTATGCGGACGGCAAAGTGGTGGACGCGGCCAGCGGGCAGCTCTCCTCCAACGGTCTGTATTGGTCTAATGCGGAGGGCCAGATCATCATCTCCGGGATCACTGGCACCGTCATCTGCACGGAGGTGACCAGTGCGCCTGGCTACGCCATCGACCCCAACACCCGCACCCAGACCATCGTCATCAACCCCGGCGATGATACGCAGCACCTCTACTTTTACAACGATCCCCTGTGCAGCTTGACCATCTCCAAAGTGGATTCGGTCACCGGGAAGCCCATCCCCAACACCACCTTCACCGTGAAGTACGCCAATGGGGAGCTGATCGGGCACTATACCACCGGAAAGGACGGAACGGTCACAGTCAGCGGCCTCCTGCCTGGTTCCACCGTGGTGGTGACTGAATATAAGGTGCCCAGCACCCACGTCCTCAACACCACGCCCCAGACCATCACGCTGAAAAGCGGTTCCAACACCGTGACCAGCGGTGCGGTTGGCAGCACCGGGGGCACCGGCACTGGCGGCGATAATAACCTGGATTTTGAGAACGACCCCAAAATGACCTTGACGGTGAAAAAGTACATCAAGGGCACCAACTATGAGCCGCTGGCCGGGGTGTGCTTCAAGATCACCGAGGGCTCCGGCACCCCCGTTGGCCCCGGCGATGGACTGTATTACACTTCGTCCACCGGCGAGATCGTAGTGGAGGGCCTGGAACCCGGAACCACCGTTACCGTTCGGGAGGTGTCCACGGTGGAGGGCTATGTGCTGGACGGCGAGCCCAAGACCATCAAGATCAAGGCGGGGGAAAAGGCCCCCGAGCTGATTTTCTGGAACGAAAAGGCCGGTTCCCTCGTGATTCAGAAAAAAAGCAGTCTGGACGGAAGCCCGCTGGCCGGGGTGCAGTTCCAGCTCACCTACGCGGACGGCAGCTACGTGGACGCGGACAACGGCCACATGAGCAGCAAGGGGCTGTATGAGACGGACGCCTCGGGCGAAATTCGGATCACCGGGATCACGGGCACTGTCATAGTCAAAGAGACAAAATGCTTGCCTGGATTCTCCATTGACCCGGCAACCTGCACCCAGACGGTTCAAATCAACCCCGATGACTGCCAGACGCTGGTTTTCTACAACACCCCTGTGGGCAATTTCGAGCTGATCAAGGTGGTGGAGGGGAACGAGAGCAAGCGCATCCCCAACGTGACCTTCGAGATCCGGCGCGCCTCCGATGGCGGACTGGTGGACACCATCACCACCGGCAGCGATGGCCGGGCCACTCTCCAGCTGGACGCGGGCAATTACTACGCCGTGGAAACCGAGTGCCCCAAGGAGTACCGGCTGGACTCCACCCACCACACCTTCAACATGAAGGACGGCAAAAACACCACTCTTACGGTGGAAAACAAGGCATTTTCAGGGATTTTGATTCACAAAACCGATTCTGTCACCGGCGAGGGCCTTTATGGGGTGGATTTCCTCCTCTATGATAGCGCGAACCGGCCTGTGGGTCAATACACTTCGGACGATCAGGGCTATGTATATATCGAGGACCTGACGGATGGTGGCCGTTACTACCTGCGCGAATTGGAGAACGAGGGCTATATCCCCGACACCCAGCGCAAGACGGTCTACGTCAAGGCGGGCGAGGTCACCCTCATTGAGTGGCAGAACACTCCGATTACAGGCCAGATCCAGATCAAAAAGACCTCCGAGGACTACAACTCCATGAACGGCTGGCCCGCTGGCACTCCCATTCCCGGCACCGAGTTCGAGATCTACCACTACCGCACCGGCAACCTGGTGGACACCGTCCGCACGGACAAAAACGGCGTGGCCGTGTCCAAGCCCCTGCCGCTGGGCCGGTACAAGATCGTGGAATCCAAGGCCGCGGACCATTACGGCCTGGACAAGACACCCATTGAGGCGGAGATCGAGCACGCCGGACAGATCGTCAAGGTTGCCATGACCAACAAGGCCCTGTCCACCAACGTCAGCATCAAAAAGACCAGCTACGCCGAGGTCATGCCGGGCCAGGGCATCCGCTATACCTTCTCCGACATCGGCAACAACTCCACCACCGCGCTCACCTCCTTCTACTGGAGGGACACGCTGCCGGTACAGGCGGTGCGGCTGAACCGCATCTTCACCGGAACCTACAACGCCCCCGGCAATTACAAGGTGGTATATAAGACCAACCTGAGCGGCGGCGAGTACCGCACCATGTACGACAACCTGTCCACCGCCAGGAACTACACGCTGGACGCATCCCCCACGGCGCTGGGGCTGGCCTCCAACGAGTACGTCACCGAGTTTATGTTCGTCTTCGGCGTGGTTCCCGCCAACTTCCGCCAGGTGGAGGCCCCCAAGGTGGACTGCAAGGTGCTGTCCACGGTGAAGGGCGGCAGCAGTTTCACCAACAACGCCGACGTGGGCGGCGTGTACAACGGCCAGTGGATCCAGGCGGTGACCCGCTGGACCACCAAGGTCTACGGCAAGCCCCCCAAGCTGCCCACCACCGGCTATTAAGCACAGAGACAAGAAACGGGGCCGTCCGCAAGGGCGGCTCCCAGCAAATTAAAGGAGGAGTATCCCCATGAAAAAGTGCAAGAAATACCTTCGCCCCGTGATTCTGGCCCTGCTGCTGTGCGCCCTGTGCATCGCCCCGGCCTTTGCCGCCAACGGCGGCTCCAGCGTGGCCGACGTGGTGGAAAAGACCTGGAAGGACGCTGCGGGCCAGATCAAGACCGTGGTGGACAACGTGGTCTTCCCCGCGCTGGACATGATCCTCGCCATCGCCTTCTTCGGCAAGCTGGCCCTCAGCTACTTCGACTACAAGAAGCATGGCCAGTTTGAGTGGACGGGCCCGGTCATCCTGTTCGCCTGCCTGGTGTTCGTCCTCACCGCGCCCCTGTACATCTGGACCATTGTGGGGCTGTAGATCACAGCCCCGCCAGCCGGAGCAGCCCTTTTTTGAGACAGGTGGTCAAGTCTACCCGCTTCACCTCGTCCATATCCTCAAAGGCGATCAGCGCGATAGTGCCCAGGCGGCCCAGGATCTCGCCCTTTCCGAACTGCTTGTGTACCACCTCGGCCCCGGCCATGAAGTCCTCCTGCTGCTTTGCCAGCTGGGCTGGCGTGGGGCCGTCCTCATAGGCGTGGCGCCTGGCTTTTTTCGGCTTGGGCTGGGGGTTGAACTGGGGCTCCGGTTCAGCGGGCGGCTCCTCGCCCAACAGCTGGTCAATGAAGGTATGTCCCACCCCGGCGGGTTCCCCGAATTTGCCCTCATAGCACAGCAGGTCCAGCTCCCGCTTGGCCCGGGTGGCCCCCACGTAGAACAGCCGCCGCTCCTCCTCCAAAGCCGTCCGCCCCTCATCGTCATGGGGGAACGGGTCGGAGGGGAAGGTGCCGTCCACCGCGTCGATCAGGATCACCCGGTCGTATTCCAACCCCTTGCTGGCGTGGATGGTGGACAGTACGAAAGGACAGCCGGGGTTGGGCTCCATCCCCTCAATGGTGTCCTTCAGATCCCGCAGGCGCAGGAGGAATTCCCCCGTCACCGGGGTCTGATTGGCCAGGGACAGCAGCACGTCCAGCCTGGATGTGTCCATTTTCTGCTCCCGCAGATAGTCCCCGTAGCCCATGAACTTCACCAGCCGCTGGATGGCGGCGAAGCTGGCGAGCTGGGGAAATTTGGAGTAGTGGGTCTGGAGCGCCCGGAGCTTCCCGTACTGCCAGGGCTCCAGTCCCTCATTGGCCAGCAGGCGGTCGAACACCGACTCGTCCTCAGCCATGCCACGGAGCATCCCCGCCAGCACAGGCTTTTTCACCTTGAAGTCAAGCTTATAGTAGAACCGAAGGAACTTTTCCCAGTCGGAATCGTTGAAGGCGAACTCCAGCATATCGGTGATGTCCCGGACGACGGGGCTGGTGAAGAAGAAGCCCTCCCGCTGGCGGCAGGCGTAGGGAATGCCCTCCTGCTCCAGCAAGTCGATGAGGGGCAGGGCGCTGTCGTTGTTGCGGTAGAGGACGGCGGTCTGCTCCTTGCAGTTCTGCGCCACCTTCAGCAGATAGCGGTACTGCCGGTTGTAGTCCGCCAGCGCCACCTTCCTGATGGGCGCCCCCTGGGGGTTGTCCGTGCGCATATGCTTGGGATGGCGGCTCTCGTTGCGCTGGATGAAGGCGTCCGCCGCCTCCACGATGGACTTGGTGGAGCGGTAGTTGGTCTCCATCATCAGTACCTTGGCCCCTGGATAGGTATTCTCAAACTCCAGCAGGGCCTGGGGCCACGCCGCCCGGAAGCCGTAGATGCTCTGATCCTCGTCCCCCACCATGAAAATGTTGCGGGACCTGGCCGCCAGCAGGCGCAGGATGGCGTGCTGAATTTTGGACGTGTCCTGGGCCTCGTCCACACAGAGAAAGGGCCAGTGACGCTGGAAGTGGGCCAAAATATCCGGATATTGCCGGAAAATGCGGTAGGTGAACACCATTTGATCGTCAAAGTCCATGAGGCGGTGTTTCAACAGAAACGCCTGGTAGCCCTTGTAGACTGACGGGAAATCCATGCCGTCCACCTGGTGGGCGTCCACCTCAGCATCCGAAAACATCATGTTTTTGCAGTAGGTGATCTGGGTGCGGGCCTCCTTCACCTGCTGGTCCGGGGGATATCCGCCCCCGCCCTTGGACAGCAGCTCCCGGACCACAGCGTTGAGCCGGGCTTCATCGTCCGCCAGGGCGAAGGGCTGGGCGCCCTTTTTGCCCGCGTAATAGCGGATGGCCACCGCGCACAGGCCGTTGATGGTGCGGAAGGTGAGCTTGTCCGCGTGTTCCTCACCGAAGAAGCGGACGAACCGGGACTTCATGTCGCGGGTAGCCGCCACGGTATAGGTGACGGTGAGGATGCTCCCCGGGCGGATATTTTTGCAGCAGATCATGTAACCCAGGCGGGTGACCAGCACGGTGGTCTTGCCGCTCCCCGGCACCGCCAGGAGCAGCACCGGGCCGTCCACCTGCCGCACCGCCGCCTCCTGCTGGGGGTTCAGGCGGATGTGGTACTGGGCTTTGAATTCGCTGTAGGTCATGGATCCGCCCCCGTTTCGTCATTGGCAAACGCCCCCGGCACAGGGGCCGGGGGCATCATTATATCACAGAAAGAGGTGAATGACCATTTTTATTTGGGATTTTGTGGCCTCCACCATCCTGGACGAGCTGCTGGACTGGGCGTACAGCCAGGCGGTGGGCTTCCTGGGGGCGTTCTTCGCCCTGATGGGCAACATGGGGGTGGAGCTGTTTGACCTGCCCTGGGTGCAGGCCATGGTCACGTTTTTCAACCAACTGGGCTGGGCCCTGTTCGGGGTGAGCCTGGTGGTGTCCGGCTTCGAGTTCGGCATTGAGTATTCCTCGGGCCGGGGCAATCTCCGCCACACCGCCATCAACTGCCTCAAGGGGTTCATGGCGGTGAGCCTGTTCTCCACCGTCCCCGTCCGGCTCTACGCCCTGTCCGTATCGCTGCAGGCCAGCTTCACCGCTGGCATCACCGGGCTGGGCGACATCGGGGCGCTGGGGCAGAACCTGATCGCCAAGCTCACCACCCCGGATGGACTCATCGCCTCCGGGGTGGATTTCATTTTTAATGGGCCGTCCTTCAACCCCATCATGATGCTGTTCTGCGTGATCCTGATGGCCTACGCCGTGATCAAGGTGTTTTTCGCCAACCTGAAGCGGGGCGGTATCCTGCTCATCCAGATTGCGGTGGGGGCGCTGTATATGTTCAGCGTCCCCAGGGGCTACAGTGACGGCTTCACCCAGTGGTGCAAGCAGGTAATCGCGTTGTGCCTCACCGCTTTTTTGCAGGCCACCATCCTGGTGGCGGGGCTGATGGTGTTCAACGACCACGCCCTGCTGGGGCTGGGGCTGATGCTGTCCGCGGGGGAAGTCCCCCGGATCGCCGGGGCCTTCGGGCTGGACACCTCCACCCGCGCCAGCCTGACCTCCGCCGTCCACACCGCCCAAATGGCGGTGAATACCACCAAGGTCATTGCCTCGGTGGTGAGCAAATAATCCGGAAGGAGTGATACAGAAAATGATAGATCAGCTTAAAACTTTGCAGGAGCGGCTGGATCAGAATTACAACAGCTATCTGATCCAGCTCCGGACCAAGACTGCCGATGAGCTGATTATACTGGCACCGGAAATTACCGCTGCCCAGCAGCTCAAAGAGGAATTGGTAGAAGCCTGTACAGATGAGACTGCTGCCTTTCTTATCCAGTTCGACGATCCGCTGGAAGTGATGCTCGGCTACTGGGAGGCTGAAATCACAGGCTATGACCACAGCGGCGAAATTGGGCATATGATCTGGGAAATTCAAAATAGAGAGTTGGATGCCAAAGAGGACTCCCATGTGGAGGAGCAGCGCCAGCCCCACGGTCCTACAATGGATGCGCCATGTTAACCATGGGCTCCCTATTCGATGGGATCGGCGGCTTCCCGCTGGCGGCGGTGCGCAACGGGATCACCCCCGTCTGGGCCAGCGAGATCGAGCCGTTCCCCATCCAGGTGACCAAAAAGCACTTCCCCGGCATGATCCATGTGGGGGATATCACCAAACTGGACGGGGCCAACCTGCCCCCGGTGGACATCATCTGCGGTGGCAGCCCATGCCAGGATCTTAGCGTTGCCGGTACCCGTTCCGGCCTCGCAGGGGCCCGTTCCGGGCTTTTTATGGAACAAATCCGTATTGTAAAGGAGATGAGAGCGGCAGATGTGCAAAGAGGGAGAACAGCTCGTTTTATTCGACCTCGGTTCCTCGCTTGGGAAAACGTGCCCGGCGCTTTCAGCTCGGGAACCCCGAAGGGGGAGGACTTCCGGATCGTCCTCGAAGAAATCTGCAAAATTAATTGCGATACCGTTTCTATCCCTCGACCTTACCCCTGGCCATGGCAATTTGCTGGGCGAATCATACTGGGAACTTCTTTCTCCCTGGCTTGGCGGGTCATGGACGCTCAACACTGGGGTCTCGCCCAGAGAAGGGCGCGTATCTTCCTTATCGCAGATTTTGGAGGACTCACCGCCCCGCAAATATTATTTATCCCGGAAAGCCTGCCTGGGTATCCTGCGCCGGGCCCGTGAGCGGGGCAAGCCCCTGCCGCCCCAGCTGGAGGCCGCGCTGAAAGCACAGGCGGGGCTGACGGTGTACCTCACGCCGCTGGAGCCGCCGCTGGCATTCCATATGAATCAGAGGGACGAGGCCATCGACCTGGGGGAGACCGCCGGGGCGCTGATGGCAACTAACAATATGCAGATGCAGACATTCGTCACAGCCTTTGCAACAAATCAGAGGGATGAAGTCCGTGACCTGCATGACGTGGCAGGGGCGCTTTCGGCGCAGCCTGGGGTAAAACAACAAACTTATGTGGCTGGCTGCCTCAATCCCTGGGATACCCAGCAGACCCGCGTTTTCACACCGGAGGGCACCGCGCCAACGCTGGCAGGGGCAGACGGCTGTGGTGGCCGGAATCCGGGAGGGTTG